>NPIG01000009.1_pt6 | contig 37766 bp, 25 predicted proteins | sample 8637441 | NCBI WGS metagenome assembly NPIG01 (sample SAMN07420675, study PRJNA396082) | bioreactor metagenome | isolation source: sample BR6 brine-fed electro-methanogenic bioreactor BR | place: Japan: Kochi | collected 2016-06-14
TGAAACACCTGGCTACGGTCGTGCGCCCTCCGGGCGAAGATCGTCCCTGGCCCAATGCCTGCCCCGCAGCATCCACCATCGAGCCTCCAGCCTCCCGCCTCCCGCCGCCACCACTCAGCATCCATGGACCATTCAGCACTCAGCATTCAACCGCCCCAAAATCCCTCAATCCCTGATTTCTCGCCGTTCTCGACCCCGCCAGGGGCCCTGGATAGATCACCCCGCGCGTTATAGAGGGTGGATGCGGAGCCCTACGCCCTCCGCATGCCGACATCCGAACCGCCATAGGCCGGAACGGCGCCCTGGCCAACCCGTCGCGCGGCAATCAATGCCAGTGCGGCCGCTGAGACGGAGACCGAGCTTCAGGCAAAGGACGCTCGTGAGCCATCCTCTCCTGCTCACCTGCTCACCTGCTCACCTGCTCTCCTCTCTCCTCTCTCCTCTCTGCTGTCTCCTCTCTAACCCGCCATGGCCAAGCACGGCGCGAACGGGCCGAATTGGCCGGGATAGCTAACCGCCGTGCGCCGCCATGCCAGCAGGCGACCATGCTCTTGCCCCCCCAGGCCCCCGGCCGCCATTGGCAATACACCCATCGCCCGTCGCGATTGACCTTACCCAATCGCCCCGGGCCGCGGAGAACGTCCATGACCACGCCGCCAACAGAACGAACCCAAACGAACCCAAAACGAACCCAAATTCCAAGCACCTATTTTCCCAACGGGCACCATCAAAAACCGCGATTCGGGCCCAAACCCCGCGCAGAGAAAAACGAAAAAACGAACCCAAATTCCGATGCCACTTCAAGCAAACCCGCCCACGCGGTGGCCGCCAACAGGCGCAGGGAAACCCCCGGAGCCGGCCCCGCTCGGCACGATCGGCCATTCGTAGGCAGGCCCGACCTGCACCGCGGGAGTCAAAGGTCCACGTGGTTAATGACCTGGCGTGCAGGCGGACAGGTGAGCGTTGGGCACGTGAAACCACTCCCGGCGACCGGGGGAGACGTTGCTGTGGTGGCGAGTCTCCCGCGCTCTGCATGCGGCGCACGGCGTTCAGCGTTGCCGGCGCATCCAGCCCGTGCTCGCCGTGCTTGGCCATGGCACCCGGGTTAGAGAGGTGAGAGTCGTGAGGAGAAAGTGGAGTGGGGATTTACCACAGACGGGGAACGGGGGAGACGTTGGGGTTGGGGCGTGCCTTCAGCGCTCCGCATGGCGGCGCACGGCGTTCAGCGTTGCCGGCGCATCCAGCCCGCTCGCGCCGTGCTTGGCCATGGCACCCTGGCGATGGCGGCGCACGGCGTTCCGCACTTACGGCAAATCCAAACTACTCGCGCCGTGCTTGGCCATGGCACCCGCGGTTGCGTCGATCTTGGTACGCGACGATAGGTCGGGCTTGGTCAGCGCCCCGGGGCCAGGGTTAGCCTTTTTTGGCAGGCTTGCCGGAGGTCGTGGGCTGGGCCTTGGCGGGGACGGTGAAGACGGTGCCGCATTCGCCGCAGCGGACCTTTCTGCCGCGCACTTTCTCCGGAACGCGCAGGAGGCTGCGACAGGAGAGGTTGGGGCACATCACGGTGACGATCGTCGCGGACATGCTGGGTCGTGCTCCGGATCGCGCGGCTTATGCGTGAATCCAAACGCGGGTTCACCTCTAAACCCTAGCGCGGGTTCATCTCTGGGCCCCAGCGCGGGTTCACCTCTAAACCCTAGCGCGGGTTCATCTCTAATCTACAATCGACACAAGGACCCTGCCGCTTTCGTTCCGCGAGGGAAGAGGGACGTCCGCTTGGCCGGCAACCCCCACTCCGGGAGGCTGGGCCGGCTGACGGACCTCGAACGGGCGCCCTTGATAGAAACCCAGGAACGCGGTTTTCCGAGGCGCGCTTGGCCGGACATCCTTGATATTGGGGTGAAAACAAGGGCGTCGCGGATAGTCCGACAGGCTGGCAGGGGCGCAAAAACGCCCCCCGGCAGGGCTTTCCCGCCGGGGGGCGACGCGTTATTCGGACGTTGCGATCGGAACCGACGGCTACGCCGACTCCCGCCGGCGCTCGGGCTCGGCGAAAAGCGGCCGCTCGCCGGCGACGACCGACTCATCGACGATCCACTTGCCGGAATCGCGGTGCTCCGGCAGGTGGTACATGGCGTCGAGCATGATCTCCTCGGCGATCGCCCGCAGGGCGCGGGCGCCGGTCTCGCGTTGAATGGCGCGTTCGGCGATGGCTTTGAGGGCGCCCGGCGTGAATTCGAGTTCACAGCCATCGAGCTCGAAGAACTTCTGGTATTGCCGGACCAGGGCGTTGGTCGGCTCGGTGAGAATCTGCACGAGCACGTCGGCGGTCAAGGGCTCGAGCGTGGCCATCACCGGCAGGCGGCCGACGAGTTCGGGAATCATGCCGAACTCGATGAGGTCCTCCGGCGCGGCCTGGCGGAGGAGTTCGCCCTGCTCGCGGGCCGATTCCTCGTGATCTCCCTCATTGGCAAAGCCGATATTGCTCTGTCCAACCCGCCGGCGGATGATGTCGGTCAAGCCGACGAACGTGCCGCCGCAGATGAACAGGATGTTGCTGGTATCGAGCTGAATGTACTGCTGCTCGGGGTGCTTGCGTCCGCCCTGCGGCGGGATGTTGGCGACGGTCCCTTCGAGCATCTTGAGCAGGGCCTGCTGCACGCCCTCGCCGGAGACGTCGCGGGTAATGCTGACGTTCTGGGTGGTGCGGCCGATCTTGTCGATCTCGTCGATGTAGATGATGCCGCGCTGGGCCAGTTCCAGGTCGTAGTCGGCGGCCTGCAAGAGGCGCAGCAGGATGTTCTCCACGTCTTCACCGACGTAGCCCGCCTCGGTAAGGGTGGTGGCGTCGCCGATGGCGAAGGGCACGTTGAGCATGCGGGCCAGAGTCTTGGCCAGCAGGGTCTTGCCCGAGCCGGTGGGACCGATGATCAGCAGGTTGGACTTCTCCAGTTCGACGTCGTCTTCGGTGGCGGAATCGGTGTACTCGAGCCGGCGGTAGTGGTTGTGCACGGCCACGCCAAGGACCTTCTTGGCCAGGCTCTGGCCGACCACGTAGCTGTCGAGAAACTCGGAGATTTCCCGGGGCGTGGGGACCTCGCCCACGACCGCCCGGGCGGTCGAGCTGCGCTTGAGCTCCTGGCGGATGATGTTGTGGCACAACTCGACGCACGACTTGCAGATATAGACGTCCTTGGGGCCTTCGACCATGGGTCCGGCGTCGCGCTGGCTCTTGCCGCAGAAGCTGCACATGCTCTGCCGCCGACCGCGCGATCCACCACCACCGCTGCCGCTGCCGCCCTCGGATCCACTGCTCCGCTTCGTCCCTGCCATGCTGGGATGCTCCGTATTGGTACGCTATGGCCGGCCGTCGGCATGCCCCGGCCGTCCCTGTTCAATATCGACAAACCGGCGAACCTTTCGCCAGCGCGTTTCGCCCTCCGTGGATTCAACGGCTGCGGCTCGGCTCGGCTGAAGTTGCCGCACTTTCGCCTCCCGCCCGCAGAACCGCAACGGCATTCGCCCGCAGTGCACGATATTCAGCGTCGCTCAACGCGCCCGCTTCGTGCATCGAGCGCAGGGTTTCGAGGTCGAACCCCCGCGCCGCGTTCATACGGTCCGATGTTGAGTATAGGCGTTTTCGGAGAACATGCGCGGCCAACGCGAGGAGAATCAGGGCGCCAATGGCCAAGCCGCCCCATACCGCCACACGGACGATCAGTTCTGCGTCGGTTGCCCCGATGAGCGTCATCAGCGTCCCCATGCGGTCACGCGTGGAAATTCAGGTGATCGAGGGCGTCCGCCGCGGCTTCCGGCCTCGGAACGAGCCGTTCCGGGGAGCCTCCGAGAGCCGGCCCCGAGGGATGGTAGCCCGCGCTGACGGAGCGTTCAACTCTGAATCCGGGCCTTCGCACCCGGGTCTCCGCCGCTCAGGCGGTCGCGGCCGGCGCCTCCTGCGGGGCGTCCTCGGTGTTGACCATCCGGGCGATCTCCCACGGGTGATTGCCCGCCAGGCCGTAATGCGTGCGGACGACCAGTTCGCAGACCAACCCGCCGATCATCACGTTAATGGCCCCCACCGTGAGCACGACGGCGGTGAGAAACGGTAACGCCCCAGCGTGTAAGGACTTGTGGTAGATCGCCGCGGCCAGCCACCACACACCAAACCCGCAGGCGGCGAGGAACATGTACTGGCTGAGCTTGGCGAACATGTGCGAAGGCCGGGTGCGGTATTTGTGCAGGATGCGGATCAGGAGGATGTCGGCCATCACCCGGGCGGTCCGGCTCAGCCCGTATTTGCTCACCCCGGCCGTCCGGGGGTGATGCTTGACCACCATCTCGGTGACCCGCCCGCCCCGATCCAGGGCGTAGACCGCCAGGAAGCGGTGCATCTCGCCGAAAAGCTGCGTCGGATCGAGTGCCCGCCGCGTGTAGGCCTTCAGGGTGCAGCCCAGGTCGTGCACCGGCACGCGCGTGACTTTGCGGATGAGGGCGTTGGCGATGCGCGAGGGGAGCTTGCGTAAACCGGCGTCCTGACGATCCTTGCGCCATCCGCTGACGCAATCGTAGCCCTCGGCCAGTTTGGCCAGCAGCTTGCCGATGTCGGCCGGGTCGTTCTGGCGGTCGCCGTCCATGAGCACGATCGCCCGTCCGCGCGAATAGTACATGCCGGCCGCGATGGCGATGGTCTGCCCGCGGTTGCCCGCGAAGTGGATCACGCGGATGCGGGGATCGAGGGTGGCGGCCTCGTCGAGCTTTTCGGTGGAGCCGTCACGGCTGCCGTCGTTGACCAGGATGACCTCGAATGACTGCCCGAGCTCGCCGACCTCGCGGAGGATGTCCTTGGCCAGGGGGATGACGTTGTCGCGCTCGTTGTAGATAGGCACGATCACGGAGAGGTCGAGGGTGGGCTGGGTGTAATGGTAGCTCGTCATGGTGTATCCACGCTGTCGGCCGCAACCGGGACTGGGTTCGCCTGCCGCTGCGCCCGCTCTTCCTGCCGATCCTCCAGCTCCGCCTGGCGGCGCTTGATCAGGATCAGGTTGCGGGCATAGATGAAGATGCCGAGGCCCTGTCCGAATACGAACACCGGGTCGCGGCGCTGCAAGGCATAGGTGAAGAGCATCAGCCCGCCGACCAGGGAGAGGTACCAGAAGGCCACGGGCACGTAGCTGCGGCGTTTGCGCTCGCTGGCGATGAGCTGGACCACGAACCGCATCATGAAGATGCCCTGGGCCGCAAATCCGAAGAAGACCCACGGATTCGCGATCGCCCGCTCGATGCGTTCGAGGATGGTCAGGTCGCGCTTGGCGTGCTCCTTGATGTCCTCGGCGAAGTCGATCCAGCCGCGGACCTCCTGCTCGCTGAGGTCGTCGCGCTTCACGTGGGCCAGAATCTGGGCCCGCTCATCGGGCATGGCGACGCCATCGGCGCCGAGGGCGGCGTCCACCTCCGGCGGCGACACTTCGGTCCCGCATCCGGCGAAGGTCACGATGGCAACCGCCGCCAGGGCAACTGCCGCCAGAACGGTAAAGCGCGTCCCGAGCCGCTGCACAGGCCGCCAATCGGCGGCGCCGTGAGGTTGTCCTCTGCCTGATGTGGCCGTTCGCTTCAAGCCTGTCTCCCGCGCAAGCACCTCATTGCGACGCCGCCGCGATCTCGTTCGGCGGCGCCGCAGGTTCGCAAGGTAACGCCCCCGTGCCGCGTTTTCCAGGGGACGGGCGCACATCGCTGGCGCTATACGGACTCACCACTGGACCCATCAAAATGGCCAGAAACCGTTCCGAAAGCCGCATCTGCCCCCGGCAGGACGTTTCGAGAGAGAAACGCGAACGGTAGTCGTTTGGTGCCGGGCGCGCCCGGCGCGCGCAGATCAAGGTACTTCGACTGGAATGACGGCGTAGCTGGTGTTTCCCGTCCGGTCCGCGACGTAGGCCACCAGTTCGTAGCGGCCTGGTCGGCGATAAACATGCTCGTGCTCCGGCCCGCTCGCGAAGATCAGATCACCGAAGAACCACTGGTAGCCATGCACGCCGTCGTCGTCCTCGGCTTCGGCCTTCGCCCGGACGGTGCGCCCCATGACCTCCACGGCCGTGACGAGTCGCGGTGCCGCGTTGGGCTTCTGCGGCCATTGCTCGAATAACACCGTGTCGTTGCTGGCCAGCACCGGAAGCTGCCAAGTTCCACCCACGGGGGCACGCCCCCCCTTGAAGGCCACGACCTCGCGAGCCAGTTCGAGGTTGAAATCGACCAGTTGGTCCAGGCGGTAAGGTGTGGTCTGGAAGACGAGGTTGGGATCCAGCCCGCCGAGCCAGTCGGGGTCCATCGCCGCGATGGCCTGTTTCCCATAGAACGCGCCCAGCACGCTGCCGACGTTGGACGGATTGCAGTCGCTGTCCTGCCCGCAGGCCATGGCGTACCGCATGGAGTCGGCCAGGTCGCCCCGGCCGTACAGCAACCCCAGCAGGATGTAGGACCCGTTCATCTTGGCGTCGATGTTGAGCGGGTCGGCCGCTCCGCCCCACTCGGCGCAGCGATCGGTGGCGCCCCAGCGGGCGTTGAGCGCGGCGAGGTTGGCCTGGAAGCTCTCCCCGCGGTCGTAGGCGGCGAAGACCTCGTCGAGCATCGTGCGGTACAGGCTGCCCGCCGGCACGGCGTTCCGGCCCGCCTCCGCAATTGCCCGCACCGAGTCGGCGGTGAACGCCGTGGCGATCATGGTGGCCACGAATACGCCGCCGTACACGCCATCGCCGTAGTTCATCACGTGTCCGATGCGGAACGCCATCTCGGCGGCGCTGTGCGGCTGGCCGGGATTGGCGAGTCCGACGAAATCGGATTCAATCTGCCAGTCGAGGTCGTCGCTCTCACCGCCGTTGGCGTAGTGTCCTGATTCCGGCGCCGGAATCCCCGCCTGCAGGTTTTTCCGCGCCATGGCATTGGCATGCCATAGCGGAAATGTCGACCGCGCAAAGGCGTCGCCACCCCTTCGGCGTAGCAATGCTTGCATCCAACGGAGACCTTGACGCAACCCCACCAGGGGTTGAAGGTTGAATCCGTCCACGCAATTTCCGTTGATTCTGCCATATCAATACCTTTCAAAAAGAACCTGAAATCAGGACAAACGCAATTCGTGGTATTGATATGAAAACGTCGTATAGGTATGGCAAATCGCAGGGACTCTCCCCGTTTAAATATCGCTTACGTATGGCAAAAGTCAAGGAATCGGGCAAAGACGTTTATTACGGCCCTGTATTTCGCGGGCGAGAAAATGGGAGCCGTTATTTCTGGTGATACGGCCCCGGATGGGCCTGGCTGGGGGTCTTTGGGGTGGCGTGGTCGGCGACAATTGGGCTAACTACCCAGTCGGAGCGTGAACAGTAGGGATGAGAAGACGGATCGCTCCAGCGGAGCGACCCGCAATAGGTTTCGGTTGTTGCCACTGCTACCGTCGGCGTCTGGCTGCGAGTAGGCCGCCGAGCGAAAGCAACGCCAAACCCGACGGTTCAGGAACTGAGGCGACACGAAACCCATAGTCGCCGTACTGGTTGATTGGGTCATCACTGGTCCGCATGGAGGACGGGAGATGGCTGACGCCACCGGACTGGGACGACGAACCGCGTCGCGTGCGGAAGGAATCGGTTCCGTAATTCGGGTCGGCGTGGGGGCTTTCCATCAGTTCCCAGACGTTGCCCATCATGTCATACGTGCCGTTGAGTTCCTCGGCCCCGCTACCGACGCTCCAGGGCGTGTGAGATTGGTCGAAGGAGTGATAGTTCCATTTCGTAGGATCAGGCACGCCTGAGACAAGGTCGCCGGGCGACGCGTTTGCGTAGGTCTGGAGCGCCGTGCCATTCCAGTAGGCTGCCTTGACCCACTCGTCCTCTGTTGGCAGGAAGTAGAAGGCATCCTTGTGGCGGTACAGATTCGTGCCGCGGTCAGCCTCGGCGGAACTCCAGGTATCAAGGGCATAGTCGCTCGCGCCCTGCGTGCCTGTGAACTTGTACGCCGGTTGATGGCCGGTCGACGTGTTCAGCCAGTTTACGAATTGCGCGGCCTCGTACCAACTCACCATGTTCGTGGGCACGTCCGTGCCCGTCCAGTAAGGGGCAACGCCATAGGCACCCGACGGGTCGCCAGTCACCGGCACACTCAACTCCGCCGTGAACTTGTTCCACTGCGCGTTTGTGATCTCGAAAGTGCCCATACGGTAGTTCTCACGATTGACGCCTGTGAACGTGTATCCGCTGCCCGCTGGCCAACTACCAAGGTCGCCAGCATCACCCGAAATCGGCACGAAGTCGATATCAAACTGATTATCGCCTGAACCGAACGTGTCCGCCTGTGCGCCGGAGAAGCAGGCCAACACCACTGCCGCTACTGCTGCGGTTGCCATGTACTTCCACATTCTCGTGTCCTCCTCTCGGAATTAAAAAAGAGAGAGCGCCTGCAGGCGTCTCTCTCTGCTCATGTGCAGACCCTTCCCAAGGGTAGCACGTCTACAACATTATCGTTGAAAGAGGAACTCGACCGCGAAATGCAAAACCCATCTGGCCCGGGAGATATCCTATCCCTAGGCCACAGCGCGATGCAAGTGCGTTTCCAGAATTGTCTCAATAGGCCCGGTTGCGCTCGTCCTGTTAGCGCATTATATGCAGCGTCATACCGAGTCCGAAATCCGGAAGACGTCCAAACACAGCGTATATGATCTCGCTGAGACGGAGTTTCGGCGAAAGCGATACAGAATCCGCGACAGAATGAAGCCCACAGACCAGCCGAGAAACTAAACCTTGCCAATCAACCGGACTAGGAGTATCCTTCCGAGTTGCTCGGTAGACATGTTCCCTACCCCATGAAAAAGGGAAATAATTGGGGAAAATAGCCGAGAAAGCTAACAACCGTTAGCCATGCAAGTCGTTTCGAGCCAACGACTTAAGAATGCGGGCGTAATTCAGTGGTAGAATGCCAGCTTCCCAAGCTGGACGTCGTCGGTTCGAATCCGATCGCCCGCTTTTTTCCTAAACTCTTCCAGATTAAAGATTTGCGGTTCGTCTTCATCACCCGTTTCGGGCTCTGAATCCTCGATTTGCGTCAGTTTTTGCGTCAGACCGGCACCGATTTGCGTCTGGGTTGCGGCGTCCAGGTCGGCGTCATTCACCCGCAAATAGTGCTGCCGGGCGACTTCGTCGGAATGCCCCATCCAGTCGACGACGACGTGAAACGGGAAACCCGCCGCCATCCAGTCGCTCTCGCGGTTCTTCCGAAGCGTGTGACACCACTTCGCGTATGGCTCGATCCCCGCCCGCTTGCAGATGACGCGAAAATCACGCCAGAGATTCTGCTTGACGAGGCCCTCGATGATCAGATTCGCGTCTGCAGCCGCGTCCTCCGCGGCCGCTTGAAGGAGGGGAAGAAGCTCTGGCACGATTGGGACAATCCGCCGGCGTTTCGTCTTCGTCGCCCAGACCGTCAGCCGACCGCGAACCCAGTCAACCGAGCCCCACCGCAGCGCGAGGGCCTCCCCCTGTCTCAAGCCCGCCAAACGGCATAGGCCCAGCAACGTCTTCCAGGAGTGATTCGGAGCGGCCGCTAAGAGCTTCTCGAACTCCTCCAGCGTGACATAGTGCCAGTTCTTCTCGGTGGGCGGAACGCCGCCGGTCAGGCGGTCGAACGGGTTTACTTCGATGAGGTCGTCATCGACCGCCCGGTTGAAGATGGTCTTCGCGTTACGCATGTGCAGATCGACGGTCGTCGCCTGCATAGATTCGTACTGACGCTTGTTGATGTGCCGAAGGTCACCATTGCCGAGCGCCGTCTTGAACTCCCGAGCGTGATAACGCTTGATCTCGTCGATGCGTCGGCTTTCGCCGAAGTAGGCCTCGACGTAACGAGCGGTTTGTTCGTGCAGTTCGTGCGTGCGTGGTGCAATTTCACCGCGACGTGAATCGAGATAGGTCGCCAGGAAGCTGCCGAGCGTCGGTATCCGGGAGGTCTCTCGCCGAACCGGATGTGCCGAAAGTTCGTTCTCCTTCTGCTGGCGACGCTTGTTGGCCTGACGCTTCGAGAGCTTGTCGGTGCGGCCGATATTCTCGCTGTAACGGCGACCGTCGACGCCAAACCAACGGAGTTGCCAATACTCGTACTTGCGGCCATTCGAGCCCTTGACCGACTGCGTTGTCAGTGCCACATTGGGATTCATCTAATTCAGTCCTATCGCGGGTTTTCGTGTGTCAGGCGGTCGAGGAATCGGTCCAGTTCGACGCGACGGTAGAAGATCCGCTTCGATACCTGCGTTCCTCGGAGCATGCCGTTGGCGCGATAGCGGGCGAGCGTCTCCTTCGGGTTCCGCAGGCCTGCTATCGTATCAAGTCTGAGGTACCGGATCGCCTCCTCCTCCGTCATTAATTCAGGACACGGTTCGGGCGGCAGACCTGGCAGGATCGGCAGTACCTGGAAGCTCCGAAGCTGTGGTGACGTCGAATTCTGGTCCATTCGGCACCTCCGATGAAGCAGCTCAAAAGGCGAGCGGATCCTGTCCAATACCAGCAATTCGAATTCCCACGAACCAACCAAGAGCTGAGCGGATTGCCTGCTCGCTTGTCGCTCGCTGGAAGAACAATGGGAACTCCTGGAGGATAGTCTGGGTGACGAGGTCGACGTTGGTCTCATTCAGCTCGATACAGCCGGCATGCAACACCGTAATCGACTTTCCCTCCACCACCAAAAGCGCCAGGATGATTGCGAAGAGCTCATTCTCGGAGGGCAGTGGAAATAGTTCATCACTGGCCGCGAGCGGCGTGGTGGACAGATCGAGCTGAATAACCTCTGGGATCGTCATCATGCACCAGCGTTTTGCGAGTTCCGTTGAGGCGTATGCTCATCTCGGGCTTTGAAGAACAGATCTTCGAATACTCGGTTGGCAACGAGGACCAACTTGGGAAGATCGTCTGGACGCAAGTAGGAGGTGGAGTGCCACTTGCCGGTTCGCTCATCGCGATACCTCTTCTCTATCTGAATCGAATAGCGCATGCTCTCGCCGTTTCCGGTCTTCCGAGGTTCCGACCAGATAGCGGCGAATATAGGTCCCGCTTGGAACTGGCGCTGTGGCCTCTTGTTTGTGGCTCGACCCATTCTTGAACTCCTTGTGTTAGTCGTACGCAAACATGCGAACACAGTAAGCAAAAAAAACTAGTCGTCGGCCGCCGAGAAGAGACTGCGATACGTTGGCACGCCATCTCGCACCTGAACGAATTTCACGTCATCGCCAGACCTCGCCCGTTCGAGCAGGCGCGGAATGAGTGACTCCGGCAGCAACCGCTGCGGTTCGGAAATCTGCAGCTGCAGGCTGCTGCACCTGTAGACTGCCGCAGAAAGTGAAACGACAAATCGTTCGGTAATCGCTGGCAGCACCCGATATCGCCAAAGCCATTCGGCTTCAACTGTCATCTGCGAGAGCTCGTAGATGCAGTCCGCCGGCTTAAGTCCGTGCGCATCGAGCGAATTCACGATGATTCGCTCTAGTTTTGGAAGTGGCATCAAGAACGCTGCTGCGAAACGATCGGCTTGTCGCTCATAGCGGTCCGCCGAAAACGTTACGTCAAGATCCCGCTCCAGAAAGCGCTCGCGGACTGAACGATGAAGCACCATGTGCCCCAACTCGTGGGCACACGTGAAGCGGTAACGCCCATCATGTGCGAGCACTCTATCGTCGATTAGGATTTCGCCTTCATTTAGAAAAGCTGCACCGAGTACGTTGGGCCCAAGATGCGAGAGGTCCTCGAACCCGAATCGGAAACCCATCGGTGACTCAATCCATTCGTCCACCGGAATTGGAAGTGGTAAAGCGTCGAGCTGTAGTCTCCGCCGGCACCGGTCGAGGCAGCTCCATGCCCGTTGGTCGATTGTGCGACCACCTCGTCGGGATTCAAGTAACTTGGCTGGAACCTGCGCCGGCATGGCCTACTTCCTCGATCGTTTTGGCTTGGTGCCGCCCATCTTCTCCGCCTGCTTGATCAACTTGTCCCACTGTTCCGGAGAGAGGTCGCGGGCGGTTCGAAGGAACTCCGGGACTTTACGCGCAGTTGTCGAATCCTGGGTCGCAATTTCATTTACAACACGTTGTGCCTTGGCCCATGCGGTGCGAAGGTCCGCCTCGTCGATTTCGTATTGGGTGGCTATGCGCATGAGCAGCTCATCCGATGGAGAACGCCTTCCCTTCTCTATGTCTGTAAGATGGGCAGGCGCGATGTCCAGCAGCTTTGCCATTTCGCGGAGCCCTCTGCCGAGCTTCTCGACCCTCTGGGTTCGAAGCCGCTCGCCAATGGGAATGGAATCTGAGCCAGGATTTGCTGCCATGGTAAATGAGCCTCCAGGTGTTCGCGTGTATGCTAACGCACTCGGGCGACGGGGTCAAGCACTCTCAGAAAAAAAACCGCAGAGGGGTGGCGCAGACACCCGTGGACGGATATCCTGGTGAGTTACGGGACAATTGTCCCCGTGTCGTTAGCGACGAAAAACGTAGCTGACGTCATCGAGGCGGGCGATGCGTGCCGGTAAACCGAGGCTCATCACCTCGGCTAAGGCTGCGGGATTCACCACCCGCGATTGCATCGTCCCGTAGAGCCGGATGCCATGAGAGTGGCTTGTCCGGCTCGACGGAGGCTCGTCGGCGTAATCCCTCGACCACCATCGAGGACCAATCCCGGCGTTCTATCCGATATGGCTCCTTCCCATCAATGAAATGGGGCGACGGAGAAAGGCCCCGTCAACGGCTGCAAGCATCAGCCGGTGGCGGGGTCGTGGTGTTTCAAAGCAGGTGCAAATCCTGTCCAGGGGGCTCGGGCCACAATCCGCTTATGCGGATCAATTCGGGTGAAAGGCTCGACAGGCTCGTTCAACCTCGGCTGGCGTGGGGAGTTCGCAATGCGGCGACGCGCGCGACCGGACCTGAGACCGGGTCCGGCGATCCGCTGAAACGGCGGACGGCGAAAAGCTCAACCATGAAAGGCCCGCAAGGGCTTGCCAGTGAGTTCGATTGGAGACGGTGCCGAACTGCGAAGATTCATCGTCGGCGGGTAAGCGGGTGCTTCTCGTTTCGGCCTGCTGAAATCGAGCGGATTGCTGCTCGGAAACTGCGCTCGGGTGGGAGCCTGAGACGTACGACGATGGACCGCCGGGTCACACCGGCTAGCGACGTGACCGATTGAGCGAAGAACACCACTAATCCGGGATGCAGTGTGGCGGCCGGGGTGGTGCCCGGTGCCTGGTCCCGTGCGGTTCGCACGGATGGTCGGCCAGGTGATTCAAATGCCGCAGTGCGGGAGTGTGCCGCAAATAGAAGTCCGCCGAAGGGTGGAGCGGAATCGCTGCAAGGCAGTGGCGAGATCGTTCGCGTGTCCGGGTGATGCTGGATGCACTGCGACGACGAAAGCGGCGACGGGATTATCCCGTCTCGATGACGTGCCGGCCGTGCCTGGACAAGTTCTGCTTGTTCCGGGCTCGGCCGGCTTCTTGGCTGGAAAGCGACGTGGTTTGACGAGATCCGCTCTGGCGAGCGGGTGTCGTTGGGCAACGACGCGACGACGACGTGCAGCCGGTGCTGCACGAAGCGTTTTGATTGGGTTATTTGAGTTTTTGCTACCTCTATGAATTGGGCAACCTCAACTCAAGAAACGAGTTCAGCGAGCCCGGTTCGTGGAGCTGAAGCAGGAGGATGGACATGATGATCGAACCGCAGTGGTTGCAGAAGGCACGCGACGGGCCGACAGGTTTCAGTCGGCGGTTGTGCGGCGTACGTGGCGACGCGTCGTAGAGCACACGGCGGCGCGCCGAATCTTGAGGCGACAGCAGAGGAATGACTTCGCATAACGGCATTAGGCAGTGCCGTTGTCGAGAAGGCAGGTCGCTGTCCTGTCGAGAGTGACGTCGCCGCTGCGTGAACCGACGGCGTTGGCCAGGGTCGGCGCGATAGGTTGACGCGGTAGACGGCTTTCGGGGGGTTGTGCCGCAAACAACGCCCCACCCAACGAGTAGCGTGGAGGAGAAAGATGTATCGTTGCGTGGCCACGTCCTTGCCCGGCTTCATACAGCAGCTCGCGGTCGGCTACGTCGCGCGGGGCTACTGGTTTTACGTGAAGGGGCGGATACCAGTGAGCAAGGATGTCGAGTCCATCGACCGCAAGCTGATCCAGAAGTACGGCATTGACGTATCGAAGTGGGAGCGGTCGAGACGGAAGAAGGCCGGCCTCGCAAATCTGCACTACCTGCGCTTCGGACGAATGTTCGTTCTAATCGCCACGCACGGCCAGCACGCGTTCTTCGACGAGGAAGCTCTCGCACTCCGCGACATCCGCCGCGTTCCGTTCAAGCACGGCGGTTACGCGGTCACCCATCGAAATGGCCACGCGTCGGTGCGCATCGACCGGGAGACGTATAAGCGGCTCAAGGCGTATCTCGTCGATCTGGCTCCGCGACGGTCGGCGGAGCACATGGCGGAGGAGTTCCGGCTGCTCGACTACGAGCCGTACGCGCCGGTTCGGCGCCAGCTTCTGACACTCATCCGAGCAGTGAACCGGTGTCGGAAAAAGGCTGGATTGGGCATTATAGAACCGGTGTACTTGCGGCTTAAGCGTCGCACATATCGTCCGTTCAGCGACAGTGATAAGCTGGATCCGAAAACGCTACCGGCTGCCCTCATAGGCGGCTTGAGCGAAGATTGAGCGAGGATGCGCAGCCTCAGCAAGCGCGTACCACGTCCAAATTGCTTCCCTCTCTGCTGACGCGTACCCGCCCGGAAGTTCGGGCCGTCGTGGATGCGTTGGACATGTCGAAGGGGAACAGAATCGGCAATGAAACAAGCGATGACAGCGGCAGCGGACGATTATCGATCCAGAGTAGCGCAGCTTCGATCAAGAACGACTCCAAAGCCGCAGTGATAGTGAATCGTGTCTCCCGAGCTCTGACATGTCCTGGACGCTCACCTTCGGCAAGCACTCCCCACAGAATAAGGCTGTTCCAGACCGCTCGGGTGGCTCGATTGACAAACGGGCGCTCGCCCCAAGCCTCGTACATCCTGCGGAGGACACCAACCCTTTCAACATCATCCTGAAGTGCGAGGAGACGGCCGACTGCATCGGCTACGCTGCCGAAGAATGGATAGGCCACCATCGCAAGACCCCAGTGGAGCGCAAGGCGTTGGGAACGGTCGGCCTCGGGCAGGAGCTCAATCGCCCGATCTCGTAGCGCGCGAGAGGACTCCGGTGGCGACACCCAGATCTTGCAGAGCTTCACGATTGTCTTGTCGCGTGGCCCACCGTGCTTGTCGCCGGTCAGAGCATCCGCGAGGTATTGATCCAGCCAACCACGGGCCGCATCGGCATCCGCGCCATTGGCAGCTTGTGCGGCGATAGCGTCCATCCACTCCAGCCGCAGCTCGCGATCGAAGCCAATCCTGTCTTTGCGGGCATTCACGCTTTCGTCACTCTCACGAAGGGCACCAACAACTCATCAATCGACGCGCCGCCGTGACTCCGGATTTCAGCTCCCTGTTTCGCAAACGCGGCCTGTTCGCCGGCCAATGCAACCCAGGTCTTTTCTGGCAGTCCGATGGACGGCCACGCATAGGCGGATGGGATTTCGCTGATTGCGGCGTCCCGTGTATTCGCATCGGGAAAAAGCATCGCCCGCTGTCCGCGCTCATCCGGCACAGACCCAACATCAATGCGCCCGATCCCACGCGCGCTCACGTTTCCGTGGTCGGATGTCACATAGACATCGAACCCCCGGTCGCAGAGCAGGTACAGCAGGCTGGCCAGATGCCCTTCACGTCCCCATTGGAGCACCGAGGCTTGCAGGACAGTGTTCGACCCAACACCATGAACGAGGCGGTCGATGGAGCTGATAACAGTACCCAACACCGTCGTGCGATGGTCATCGATCGCTGCCCGAACGCGGTCAATCAGGGACGCCTCGGGCTCGTCACTTCCGTGCTTCACAAGAGCCGCTGCCTCACGTCGCCGTCCTTTTTCCTCCCAAAACGTCTTCCAATGCTTCTCTTCAGCGTGTGTCGAGAGAATCGTCGATGGAAAATACAACGGCGCTTGCCCAGCGAATATCGCCTGCCGCGATACCGAGGTTATCGTGGGTATCCATGCAAAAACGGCATGCTCTTCGAGACGGAGTCCGCGGCGCCAATCATCTCCGGGCGCGTCGCGCACGGTGAACCACTGAGCGAGGGACATACCGTCAACGACAACCAGAGCCATGCGGTCACGGTCTGATCGTCGATGCGCCATCAGATGCGGAATCTGGTGAACCATCGTAGGCGTCGGGATGAACGAGCGACTCGCGAGTGCTGCGTACCGCTCCAACAACCATTCACGCAAACGAGCATCGACTGCGGCCTGTAGTGCCTGATGGCTTTCCGAAGCCTCGCTCCGCCTTGAAGGATCGAGCGAGTCTACCTGCCGAGAGAGCTCTCCCCAACGCAAAGCAAACGCCGTCCACACGGTGGGCGGGACGCCCGGCTCGGGTAGGTCCTCGGCAAGCTGTTGAGCCAGCTGGCCCACAGATTCCAAGGAACCGACCGCCGAGACCCCCTCAACGCCGACCTGCTCCCACCTGTTTTTGAATGCTGCGGCATCGCGAACGGGAACTGGCCTGAGCCGTCCCTCCGCGAAGAAATTATCGACAATTGAGCGGACCTCGGGCGCACCAAATGGGACACGAGATGGCCCGGGAAAACTGAATTGAGCAGGTGCGTCAGCTGCTTCGGGCAGCTCACTCGACAAGAAAGCTGCCCAGCGTTCCTGCAAGAAAGAGAAAAACGCATCCGCGGATCCGACCAACGCCGCTAGTGGCCAATCGGTGAACCTACCGGCCTCTTCCGCGACCTCGGCGAATCGTGCAGCGAATCCCGGTGGGACGGTACGACCTGCGTAGTGTAGCCGGCCAATCTGTGCGACGAGTTCTTCGGATCGCGTGATTACCTCGGGAGAAAGGTGGAATACCGCTCGGAGGACGAAGTCACGCGTTTGATTCGGGCCGTAAGCTTCGCCGCGGAGCGACGGGCGGACTTGCCACAGCTGATCGAGATCGGCAACGTCCAGCTCCGCCAATACAGACGTCGCTAGTCCGTGGAAAAGCTCACCAAGCGATACGGACAGGATCCGCCCGGCTTGTTCGGCATGCCACAAGACGTCGTACGGAACGCGACCCAACTCCGGCCGTCCCCCCTGGGCACTCACCACGATGCTGGATGCCTCGCCTTCGTCCCAACGGCGACGGTGCTGCGTTTCGTATAGGAAGCGGAACTTGACCGGGTCACCGAATCTGACGGCATCGAATCCGTACTCGCGAAGGCGAGTCGCAACCAAGTCATCCTGAAGCAGCCCGTCGGGATCGGCAACGACAGTCACACGACAGGCCTGGGCGATCGCCGTGCAAAAGTGTTGCAGAATCGGTTCTCGCCAGTGGAGCTGAGCGGATTGTGCAGCACTCGTCACGTCTCGCCTCCTTCGCCTTGGCGAAGCACGCGCACGACGCACACGGGGGCCAACTCCGGCAGCGTCTCCTCCAGCCGGTTGAGCCGATCCTCCCATGCCGCCTGCTCCTGGTCCAGCTGGCGCTCGCGATATTGGCGCACCGTGTCCAGACCGACGTGTCGCAGCGCCTTGCGGCGGACGCGGAATGCGTCGCGGCCCTTCTTTTGCTCGCGAGTGATACGCTCCTCGTGACGGCTCGCCAGCTCGCGGAAGAGCTGCTCGCCGCGCTCTGACGCCACCGCCCGCAGACGCTCTAGAACGCCCGTGTCGCTCGAAGTCGGCACGGCACGACATTCGAACCGCCCGTCAATCAGAGCATCCCAAACAGTTCGCGCCGTCGGCGCAAGCGTCCGCTCAGTATCGTCGACAAAAAGCGGCAGCAACCGGCGCTCGCGTTCATCCTCTGATTGGAGCGTGATCCGCCATAGCGACCACCACCCCGAGACTTTGTCCGAGACGCCGTCAATGATGACACCCGGCGCCGCCATGCGTGGAGCCACGTGTGGCAGGTTGGCCAGCAGGCGACGTACACGTTGATCCTCCACTGTGACGACGGTGCCGCCGGTCGCATCCGCCTCTTGCCGGGAGAACACGGCGTCCGCCTGCTCGGTGCCGTCGGGCCAAATGAGCCGATAGCGGCCATCTACGCCCTCCACACTGGCGCCGGCGTCGGCGCGGTCTCGCAGATACGCCGTCACCATTCGCTCCGTCCAGTAGGGTAGCTGGTGATTGGCGACCTGCTTGGCATCCTCGGCTGTCAACGACTCAACGGCCCCCAGGGATTTCGAGCCGGTCCGGGCGTCGTCGGCACGCCGTCGTATCTCTTCGGCGAGCATGGCGGCCCGCTCCTCAGCCTGCTCCGGCGACAAGACGGCCGCCTTGAACAACTCCTCGAACGGCATGCCGCCTTCTTCGGAATCGAGCACGTCGCTCAATTTGTCGACGCCGAACTCGTCCAGAATCGTCTGAAGCTTGCCCTCCAGCACCTCGCGGACGCGCAGCTCAACCGTGCCATCGAGCGCGAAATTGATGGCCCGCACGACTTTGCTCTGTCCGATGCGGTCAACTCGGCCGATGCGCTGCTCAATCTTCATCGGGTTCCACGGCAAATCGAAATTGATGATGACGTGGCAGAACTGCAGGTTGAGACCTTCGCCGCCGGCGTCGGTGGAAATCAGGACCTGGGCATCGTCGCGAAACTTCCGTTGCACGACCTGACGCTCGTCCATGTTGAGCGAGCCGTTAAGCGAGACGGTCGAAAAACCCCGCTGTTCCAGGAACTCCGCAAGCATTTCCTGTGTCGGCACGAACTCGGTGAAGATGAGCACCTTCAGATCGGGGTCGTTTTCCTCGCGCTGTAGCTCCTGAATCTTCTCCAGCAACCCCTGGGCCTTCACGTCCGGCCCCTGCGCCTCACACCGCCGAGCGGCCGACAGCAAGAGTTCCACCTCCTGCCGCTCGTTCTTCAACGCTTTCAGTCGGGCCGTCAGTACCTCCTCCATCTGCTCTTGCGAATCGAGCTGCGCCCAGTCCGCGTCGATGTCCTCGGCGAACAGAGATAACTGCCCGTCCGGCAGCTTCAGCACGTCCAGCCGCTTCTCCAGCGCTGTCCGAATCGCCCGCGTGCTCGACGTCACCAGCCGCTGCATCAGGATCATCAGGAAGCCGACGGCCGTGTTCTTTTCGGCCATCGCCTGGTTGTAGCCCTCTCGGACGTACTCGGTGACCGCCTCGTACAGCGCTTTTTGTTCGGCGTGGCCCGTGTTCCAGTCGATGGAGTGCAATTGCGTGTACCGCGGCTTGAACAGCGGGTCGCCGTTCGCGTCGATGGCCGTGCGCTTCTCGGTGCGGATGACGTACGGCGCGACCTTCTCCCGCTCGATCGACTCCTCGGCCACGAATTCGGTCTTGTCGAGAAACGCCATCAGTCGGCGGAAGCCGTCGGTCTTGCCCTGGTGTGGCGTGGCGCTGAGCAGCAGCAGGTACGGCGACGCCTCAGCCAGGGCATCGCCCAGCTTATACCGGGCGACTTGCTCCGAGCTGCCCCCGAGACGATGGGCCTCATCGATGATCACCAGATCCCAGCCGGCTGACAACAGGTCAACGAAACGCTCGCGGTTGTAGGCCTGCACCTGGCGGAACGACCAACCGCGGCGGCGTTCCATCGGCTTGACCGAATCCATCGGACAGACGACCTGATTCCACCGTCGCCAGAGGTTCTCGGTGTCCTCGACGCCGTGAAGCCGGCGGAGCGACGACATTTCTCCGGGGATCAGCAGGTGAAACTCCTCGGAGAAGTGCGCACGCATCTCGGCCACCCACTGCGTGACCAGACCGGTCGGGGCGACGACAAGCACGCGCTCGACCAGGCCGCGGAGCTTCAGCTCGCGCATGATCAGGCCGGCTTCGATCGTCTTGCCCAGGCCGACCTCGTCGGCGAGCAGGAAGCGGACGCGGTCGCCGGTGACGGCCCGCGACAGCGCGTGGAGTTGGTGCGGCAACGGGATGACATTAGATTCGAGCGGCGCGAGGAGCTGGTCAGTGGCCAGGGCATCGGCGATGCGAGCGGCGGCGGCCACGAACACAAGCTGGGGTTCAGTGGGCGGGCGGCACTCACCGACGGAAGTAACTACGCTGGCACTGACACGCACAGTCGCCTCCCGAGCTGGCAGCCAGAGGCGGAGCGTGCGCACACCCCACAGGTCCTCGACGGCGACCACTTGGCCGATCTCGCCGTGCTGCGTGCTCCAGACCCATTCGCCGATTGTCCAGGTCACGTTCGTTAGCCCATTCCGTCGAAGTAGCTAGCGAGGACAGCTACGATTACTTGCATGGCGGTCACGCGATCATTCTCCTTGACCCACGTTTTTATCCATTCGTGCTCGTCGATGTTCCATTTCCGTATTTCGTCGGCATCGCCTGCGTCTGCCGCGTTCCCAAGCCGATCCGATATTGCGTAGATCGGACCGGACGACTTCGTCAGTCGGGCCAGGATTAGAGCGCAAGTTCCAATCCCCTTCTGAATGTGTTTGGCATCGACAGGCTTCGTCACGCACGTCCACTCCAAGTCTGCCTGTAACGCAATCGCGAGTTCCTCAATCTCTTCGTATTCTTCGTCGGTCCGTGCGCAGATTGCGTCCGCTGCGCCGGCTTTGTTCGGGAGCCCCTTGGTGCGGTCCCAGAGCCCGTCAGACAACAAGGTCTTTCGCAGGATGGGCTTGACGGAGTCGGGCGGCTCGAAGCCGTAGGGGTCCTCGGGACGCCCCAGCGCCCTCATGATCACATCGCGGCTCAGCATCCGCAGGGCAGTGAGCTTGGCTTTTCGGCTCACGAAATACTGATAAGCAGTCGCTTCTTTCGTTGCTCCGCTCGCCGCTATTTGCGTCGCGCCACCGTGGACGTATATGGACCGCGATACGTACAGTCCCAGAAAGAAATCAGTGAGAAGCTGATCTGCACCGTATATAGCGGCGAGCGCTTCAACGAATCGATCGGCCGCAGCGTGCCGCGTGTCGATGTCAAGCGCGGCCTCTACGACAGAACAATACGTCGCGTAGTCCTCTTGGAGTGTCGACGTGAAGATGTCGGAAAACTGTGTGCGAAAGTACTGGCGAACCGCAACAATGAGCCGGTTCTGCGGATCGTCCTTGATGAGCTCCGTCAGCTTCACGTGTTCGGGTCGCTTGGTATCCAAGCGATACTGCTGCAACTTCCCCCGCACGATGAGCGGTGGATACAGGACGATGCTCTTCTCGTCCTCGACAATACTCCCGTGCTTGGTCGCGAACGAAACGAGTTTGGCTGGTGCACCATCATCATCCTTCAGTTCTAAGTGATGGTATGCGAAGCACTCGGCGGGTCTGCCTGAATGTGGCTCATCGCCGAGGAAATGGACGACCGCCACGGCCTCGTCCAGATATCTGAGCAGCCACTCCTCATCCTCGCATAGGACGACCGTCCCACGGATGGGTTGGGCAGTTTGATCTGTCGCCGTAGTCGGCGGGAACTTGCGAAACATGTCTAGGTGCTGGGGACGCGAACGTTGGACCTCGTTGGTCCACGTGGCGTCGTCATCCGGAAGGAATCGCGCCTTCCCAACTTCGAGGTGGTTGGGGCGTTGATGCGGATAAGCGAGTTCCAGGTATGGCATCCATCCGATTCGCATGAATCTATGAGTCCATTCAACTGGTCAGAACAGTTTTCCGTCGTCACCCGTGCCGAGACGCATCTGCGCGACGTCGTAATACATCAGCAGCTTCTCGTCCTCTTGAAGGACGTTGTCCGGGATTTTCTCGGCGACGTCGACAATCGTCTGGTAGTCACTTTGGTCATACGCGTATTTGAAGCCGGCGCGCATCGCTTCGATGCGGAATACCTTCATCCGCTTCGTCTTGGACGCCTTGTACTCCTCGAATTCCTTAAGCAGCGATCGCTCGCGAAGCTTCTCAAGATCACCGGCCTTGTTTGGATCCGGGACATACCACCGACCCTTGGCCTTTGAGCGAAGCCCAGCATCATCCTTCGGCTTGTTGCGCAGGTCCTTGTAATTCGTTGACAGGTACGCATGAATCTGGCTTGGCACCTCGCCGGCACCGTCGTAGAGCAGGAAGTTCTGCTCCAACAACACGCGCAGGTCGAGCGGCGTCTCGTGTTTCGACCAGCCGCTGGTCTCTCGCATGAACTGTGGCTGAAGGTCTTGGAACGACTGCGGTTTGTCGCGTAGCTCGCGGCGCAACCACTGAATGGCTGACGATTCGTCGCTTACGAACAACTCAAGCTGAGCAACTTCCTCGATTTTCGCACGAGTGCGATCGTACTCCGCGACCTGGTCTGACAGGAAATACATGCCATCCCGCTCGGCGAATCTCTCCGACAGGCCGCTTACGAATTCGGCGGCGTCGAGTGGAACCCCCATACTCCGTTGCACATGGAACGCGATCATACGGTCCATGAGCATTTGAGGGGTGCGCTCAGCAAGCACCTGCAAGCTGCCGCCTAGCTTGACGCACACCGGCACATTGTTTAGGTGTTCACGAACAAACGCCCATGCACCCTCGGGATTCGACTGGCCAAGCTCGAACTGCTTCAGCAGCGCGTCAGTTGGCTTGTACGCTGAGATTACAAGATCCTGCTTCACTGCCGTGCTAGTGATCTGCTTGAATGAGCCTTGCTTCTTGTCGAGTGTACGCACGTCCGCCACAACGAATCCTGCTGAGCCAAGTGCTTCCTGAATTGCATGCCAGATTGCGTTCTTGGAGTTGCTGAACACAATCGTGATCCAGCGACCCGGCTTCAGCACACGTGCGTACTCTGAGAAACAACTCCGCATGAGTGTTTGATACTCATGGAGTAGTTTCTTGCGAGCCCGATCAACAATCGCTTCAGCCGATGCTTCGGTCGATACGCGGTGCCATGCTTCGATGAGGAAATTCAAATCTGCGTAGTAGATGTTTTCGCCAAATGGCGGGTCCGTGAAAACGTAGTCGATTGACGCCGAAGGAAGCGGCAAAGCGCTACAGTCACCTGTGGAGATTGCGGCAGTAGAGTACTGAGAGGAAAAACCAGTAAGCACCTTGATGAGCCGCTTCAGCTTTCCATCCAGGATGTAGCCCGGTGAGACATCAACTATCTGCGAGGCGACGTAGAACACGCCAGAGAGATACTGATTTACCTGAGAGTAGTGTGACGGGGTGTATCGAGCGAGGGTCGACATCCCCCAGATGGCCTGTTCAACGAAAAACAATATCGCTCGCCGCAACGATACGTCATCAATCTGCGCCGCTCGTGTCCACATTGCTCCAAGGCTCTGGGAGGCACGCGGCAAGAACATCTGATTAACTGCTCTAGTCTCGGTGGTCGCCATTCGGCCAACGCGCGTCATTTGGCAATCGGGAAGCCTCGTCAGTGGCATGGATGTGGGGATTGGCAGTGCTTTCGCCCGCTCGATAACGGCCAAGTCTGCTTCATCTGGTTTCTTTTCGTACTTCGCCTTCCCGACAGAGTAGTTGATGAGCACGGGACGACGCTTGGGCCGACGTTCAACCTCGCCGCTTCCCGGATCCTGAAACGCCTCGAACTGGAGGTCCATCTGCTCCTTCCGGAGCTCCGCGGTGCAGTGAGGGCAACTGATGACGTCGGCAACTGCCTTCGTTTCCGGATCCAGCGCTTCCTCGAAGAAGACAATTTCACCGCCGCACTCAGAACAGGAGAACACCTCACTCCAGACAGTGTAATTGATCCGGCCCTTCGTCTTGCCGTCTGAGTGAACAGTCTCGTACATCCAGCCGTATTCGGCTTCTACTTCGCTGAGGATCGCCTTTGCTGCGCGTTCAAATTCACGCACATTGAATGGCAGGTTATATCCGGCGGCGATGAACGTGGCTGCTGGGCCGAGATCGTTGAGGATGACGCGTCTCGGGCCCCACTCGGGAGGCTCGTGCCCAGCGGTATGCCATTCCTGCTCCAGTTGGCCTCGATATGAATCAGGGGCAGCTGCACAAAACTGTGCTGCCACACCAGTCATTCCCGATCCAGCGAAACCGTCAAGGACGATGTCACCGGGTTCCGTGTAGTGCAGAATCGATGGCACGATAGCCAGGTGAGGTACTTTGGTGTGATAGCCGTGCGCCTTGTAAAGCGAGTCAGTTTTTCCGACGCTGACGTCAACAGCAAAAGGGTCACGGTGGTATTTCTGCTTAGGGTTGTACGGCTTGCCATACGTCTTGACGAACGCTTCAAGAAACGGATTGGGGCAGGCCGTGTAATACGGCGGGTCCGACATGCGGAGAATGTCCTCATCGGCACCGCGTGGAAAGCCAGGCGTTCTGCGGAATTCGGGGTCCTGCAGGTGCTCGCGGAGCCGGTCGAGGAAGTAGGTCCGCCGGGCTTCGTCGTTGGGGAATTCCATCCCGAGGCATTGAACGGGACGATTCCGCTGCTGCTCAAGCTCGGCCTGGTACGAGTCGTCGAACAAGGCTTCCTCGTCTTTGAACAGCGGCCGACTTACGCTATCTCGCTTCTTTGTCATCTGCCTGAGGTTCCGGATCCTGTTCGGGTTTCGTGGTTCGCAACGCCTTCAGCTTCAGTCCAGCTTCGGTGAGAAAATAGGCTTGCTCCGGATGATTCGGGTTGTCCGGATAGCGCATTTCGAGAACTCCCGCTTTGAGTAACGGGTCCAGGTGTTTCCGCCGAAAAAACGACCGGTGGGTCAAGCCAAGGTGTTCCATTATGGCCGCCATGGATCTTGGCGCCTCGCAGACAAGAACCACATCCCATTGCGTGTCGCTAAGTTCTTGCAAAATAGGGGCTTGCCGCAGATCTTCTGCCCCAGCTTGGTCAGTGACCAAGCTCTCCTTGGTCTCGGGAGGTTGGTCACTGACCAACCTTGGGGCTGGTTCGGCGGGTTGGTCAGTGGATGCCGGGGCGCCCACACGTCCGACAAGATGTGCAGCTATACTGTAATATGTCGAGTCCCCGGAGCCACTGCGCGCCAGGAGAACCTGGGTCACCAACTGGTCCAGCACCGCTTGGGCATCGGGACCGGGCAGGCTCGTAATCATCTTCGCATCCACGAGCCGGATGCGTTCGCGCCGACAGGCGTACGAGAGGACCTTGGCTTGGGGGTCCGTTAGATGCACCCCCAGCCGGGCTTGGAAAAGGAGCTGCTGCTCAGACAGCAACGGCTCCTGTAGCAGGACCAGTCCGAAAGCCTTGTCCGTCTTGTCGTTCCGAATCTCCGGCGGGACGTGGCCCAGACCCTGCCAGTTGTGGAAGATCGAGCGGACGCCGGTGCCGGCCTGCTCGCTCAACCCAATGCGGCGAAAAGCTGCAACGATCCGCGGATTGCGTACCTCTTTTTCGCCGGGCTCCAGCAACTGCTCAGTGGTTGCGAATGCGTCGCCCGGATTCCAGAACTCGATTCGGTCAGCGAAGAACCGGATCTCCCCTTTGCGGGAATGGTCGGCGTAGTCCTGGTGGATGAGCAAGTTGATAGCCGCTTCACGAAAGGCGACGTAGTCCGGCGGCGCATCGCGTCGCTGCATGGTAGCAGGATCCAGGTCGAACGGTGTGGTTGCGTGGGCCATGAACTTCTCCACCAGCGCTCGCCACGTTTGCACGAGATTGAACTCCGCCACCAAACGGTCGTTCCATCGCTGTTCTGGTGTCACCCGTTCTTTGTCGACGTTGGTCCACTGACAATCGAGAACTGGACGGGGCAGAAACTGGCGAAGCGCGGCATTGCTACCAAACATCAGGATGGCGGCACGTGTCGGCCGGAGTTCGCCACCAGTCTCAATAACGAGACCCCATTCATTCATGAATTCTAGATTCGATTGAGATGGATCGGCTGCCGGATTGCGTTGATTGAAGATGCCGCGATACCACTCGATTGAGGCGATATCAAAGCAGTGTTCCGGGTCAAGATCAACGGTCTCGCCGTCGTGGCGGTCGGTAGCAGCATCCCGGAGAAACCGTTTGATTTCGTCCTTGGTGCAACGCTCGTCGCACCCGCCACGACGGATGAAGCTCTTGCGGATGTCATTGTTCAGGTAGATCGGCTTATCCTGACGTGCGGCCTCAGGGACAAAGAACACAAGGAGCGTCTTCTCGTTTTCGGTAATGGCGTCTTCGGTCACACAAATCACACGGCTCAGCTTGTCACCTGCGCGAAGGACGCTGAGAAAGTCGTTCTGCACCTTGTCCACTTCAATCACGCCGACAACCTCGTACTGGTTGTCTCCCTCTTGAACGCCGAAAACAAGCCATCCTCCGGCAGTGTTAGAGAACGCCGAAACCGTCTCGTATGCGTTCTCTGGCACTCCTCGTTGGGCCTTCTTGAATTCGGCATCGCTCCATTCGAAGCCCTGAAGCCTCTTGATCAGTTCCTCGCGTGTCATGGGTGCGGCTCCAGCTATTCGAGGACAATGCGAACCTTGGCTGTGTCCTTACCCTTGGTCAGGCTCTTCACGTACTGGCCGAAGCGGTCCTCGAATTGCTGCGGTGTGCATGGCATGCCGCCCTTGGTGAGCGCCGCCGCAATGGTGCCGGTGGAAACGGCGACCTTTTCCAGCCCGCTGAGGACCTCTTGGAGCGCTTTGACGAAAGTGTTGTCGATCTCCTCGGGCAGTTCGCCGGATTTGATAAACGCCTGCACTGCCTTGCGGCCGGTGGCGCTGGAGATCAGCTCGATCTTCTCCTTCACCGTGGGGTCGGCTAGGTTGTCGGACAGGACTCGCGTCCAGTTCTCCACGAGCGTGTCGAGTTCGTCTTCCAGCTTGCCGAGTTGGTCGGCGGCGGAGAGCTTCTGGAAACGGTCCAGCTCATCGGCCGGGCGGAAGTCGTTGTAGATCGGCGAACTGTCGAGCGCATCCTTGGTGATGCTCCAGTCGCTCTTCAGGCCGAGCAGGCGGTCCTCGTAGTCCTGCAACTCTTGCGTCGGCATCATCTCCACGCCGCGCAGCTTGCGGAGCTGGCCGAGACGTGGGTCTTTGGTCAGCTTACCTTTCTTCTTGTCGCCGTTGGCGTCGAGGCGACAGCGCTGAAACAGCCGGATGTACTCGTCCTTGTATTGGCCCTTCAGCTCGTTCAGCTTGCTGCCGAGCTCACGCTGGAACGCGGCGTCGGCGCGCTGCCTCGGGCTGGTGATTTTCTTCATGATCTCGCCGCGGGCGTCCTTGACCCGCTCACGCCACGGGTGGTCGCCAGGTAGGACGGCTTCCGCCGTTTCGAGGTAGCTCGTCTGCGGGCCGATGTCGTTGACCAGCTTGATCAGCTCCTGCACCTCGTCCAACGCGGCGAGATTCGCCTTCTGCTTCTGAACGTCGGGGGTTGTGTGAGGAAAATTCTTGAGCTTGCCGGCCGTGTTGAACGCCTGCAGGCCTTCGAGAAACGACTTGGCTGCGCTGATTTTCTCGGTGCGGTCCTTTACTTCGGCGTCGTTGAGGATGTTCTGGCCCCAGAACACGAGACCCGCTGACAGCTTGGCCTGGGCGGTGACGAGCTCCTTGACGCGGGCGGCGACGTCGCTCTGCAACCGCTGAACGGCACCCTCTCGCTGGTTGGGATCGACGATCAGTCCTTCGGGCAGACCAAGCAGGGCAAATAGCTCCTTCAACGGACCGACCGGTAGGTCCTTGGGCCGCTCAATGTGCTTGAAGTTGACTAGGTCGTCGAGGTCCAGCTTGCCGAATTGGTCAATGGCGCTCGCGTCGATCTTCTTGCCGGTAATGCTCAACACCACGTCGCCGCTGTGCACCAGCGCCGCCAGCACCACGACGAGGAACTCCGGCTCGACGCGAAATCGCATCCAGTAATCGATGGTGCTCTCCTCGCGAACAAGCTCGGAGCGATTCAACACCTGGTTCTGGGGCTTTTTTCCAACTTCTTCGAGGATCTGGCGGGCGTAGCGGGAATCGCCTGGCTTGATCCGGTCGCCGTCCAGCAGCTCCAACGCGTCAAGGACGGCCATGCCGTTCTTCGACTTCACGCCGGCGCCGCTGATGATGCGGAGGGCATCCATCGCGGCCTGGCTTCGATTGTCCCGTGTGACCAACAAGCTGAAGTGCGGGTAATCGGGCGCGACGTCGGCGAAATGCGATTCCAGCAACACCGATCCGGCGGTGTTCACGATATCACGCACGGATGCCTGACCACCGGGCGGGATCTTGCCGCGGACAGCCTCGGCGAGGGACTGCGTTTTGCCCTGATACGATACGTCGTAGGAGGCCTGCATCTTCTCGCGAAGCCATTTGGTCAGCGTGCGGAGATGGTCGCCCGCTTTTGACTCGTAAATCTCCTTGTTCTTGCCGGATGCACTGCTGGCTTGCTCACGAGCGCCGCCGTAGAGGCGGATCGTCTGTTCAAGCTGCTCGTCCATCTTCTTGAGCCGCAGGAAGACCTCATCCGTCTTCTTCTCGTCGGTGAACGAGGGTGTGTTAAACGGCTGGAGGAAGTAGACGTAGAAGTCGCGCGGCGGCTGGGCCGTGGAGCGCTCATTCGGGGCGCCGAAGAACAGGTAACCGCTACGGCCAGCCTTGCGGTCTCGCCATTCCAGTTCGTATTCCCATATCCGGTAGCCCGTGACGTACGTCTGATCGGCGCACTCCATGACGCGGGCAAGCGCGTCGAAGTAGTACTGATCGAGCTGGTCCTTCGAAAGCGACTCGCCGCGTTTTTCGATGAGCGAATCGAAGTCGATGTCTTTCTTGAGATCCAGGAAGTACTGCCCGTTCTCAGGATTGACGCTGAGGAACTGGCCGTTGACCGTCTTCATGGTCTCCTTGAGGACGGTCTCGATGACGGTGCGCAGGAAGTCTGCGTCCTTTTCCGGCAGCTCAAGATAGAGACAAAGATCATCGCGAAGTTCCTCGGCCGTCGCGCCGATCGGCGTGTGGATATCGCCAGTCGTGAGGCGGTGCACGGACAGGCCGTCCACAACGCGATGGGCGACGGGCTTGTATTTCGCCCGGGGAAACGCGTGCTCCACGCGATCGGCCAGCACCTTGCTCTTCTCGATGACCTCGCGCATGGTGGGGTCGGAGCGAAAGGTGGGATTCTCGCGAATCTCCGCCCAATACGAGTCATAGGCGATGAGACCCGGCTGGTCAGCAGGCACCTCGGTGTCGATGATTGCCTTGATCGACCGGCTGAGTGTCTTCAGGATTTCGCGTTTTTCGGCAACGGTCACCCGCTCAAACGCGCTGAGGTACGCCGGGTGTACCGGGAACAGCCGGACGAATTCCTCCATGCGCTCGTTCATCGTGCCGTAGAGCTGGGTGAATTCGCGGAGGTGCTGGCGGATCTTCTCCTCCTGGTCCGCATTTTTCTTGAGGAGCCGGCGAGAGACGACATAAGCGATGTCTTCGCGGACGATGAGCACCTGCTCAAACCGCTGGCTGACGCGCTTCAGCGAGTCGGCAACGAACTGGAAACGCGGATTGTCGAACAGCGTCTCCTGGACGCCAGCAATGAAACGAAACCGCGTGGTTTTGCAGACCTCGCCCATCTCCCGAAGGAAGCCAAGGTCGCGAATCAGGGCCTGCTGGTCGCGTCCGCGGAGATAGTCAAGCAGCTCGTCGAGCACGAACAGGAGACCATGGTCGCCGAATTTGCCTTCGAACGCGGCCATCATCTCCTGGAAGTCATCCTTGTTGCTGGTGACTTGGTCGTATGGCGGGAACTCGTAGTCGATGTCGTGATCGTTGAGCCAACGCTCGATCCGCTGACAGACGAGATCGCGGAGTGGGAGCTCGGTGGAAGGCGCTTCTGCACGGATAACCTGAAAACGGCCAGCGGCATCCTTCGCGGCGTCAGCGACGGCATCGTTCGCAAGTTCAGTCACCAGCTCGGCATGCTCAGCCAACGCCGAGATGACGGCCATGAGGTGACTCTTACCGGTGCCGTAGTTGCCGACAACCAGCAAGCCCTTGTTGTCGGTCGGCGTCGTGAACTGAAGCTGCGGAAAGACGACCGTCCGGAGAATCTCCGCCATGCGGTCCGAGATCACGAACGTCTGCACAAGGCGCTTGGCCTGGTCGGATTTGTCCGCTGCACGTAGCTCTACGACGGATTCGATCGGGTCGAAATCAACTAGTTCGGCATACTTCATGGACGGGTCACCTGTCTATGTCTGACTAAGGACGAGCAATGCGGCATCCGGCTGTGAAAAGGTGCGATGCTCCGGGTGGTCCGGGCTTGCGAAGGTCAAGACGTCGCCATCCCAAGTCCCCGGCCAGGCGGCGACGACGACCCGGTTGCGAGCGTGGTCCTGTAGGAGCTTCAGAGGGTCGATCCGCAGCTCCGGTTCGAAAAGCACCTCGATGTTGTCTATGACTGCCGGGTCGGATGCGGCGCGCAACATGTCGCCGAGCGTGTCGGCAACCGTTACTGGCCGCTTCCGGGACGGCACTTGGAAAAGCGACGGGGGCAATTCCGCCCCGAGATCAACGACCGGCACGCCGTGTGCGGTAGCCGCCTGCCTGAGTAGCCTGGTCTTGCCCGATCCGTGCTCGCCGACCAACAGCACGAGACGCGCGTATCTTCCTGCCGCATCGACAATAAGCTGTCCGAGTCGATCGGCTGCGGCTTGCACGTCGACCGCCTTTCTGGAACCGAACAAAAACTGACCACTTGGTCAATCTCCCAGGCCTGGGAGACTGGCCCCGCATGATTAGAACCCATTGTAACTCGGGAAGCGGCGAGGAAAAGACGCCCAATTTTCACGGTGGCCGAAGACCAACGGGAGCACCGACAAGCACTTGGGGCCAGGTGATGGGCCTGGACCTTTGGCGGTGACGGGGTCGGCTATGCGCCGGCTCCCTCGCGGTTCCTTTCCATTCGACAGATGAACGAGTGGGCGACGTCAAGCGCTTTGGCAGCAAGCAGCAGGTCGTCGCGGAGAAGCGCCGGGGTGTCGTTCATGGACGCCCCAGCTTCAGCTTCCGGGTGCGACCGGACGACCGTAACCTCGTACGTTGGGGCACTTGGGTCAGTTCTGCTCAGCCAGATCTGAGCGCGAACGCGGCCAACGCGTACCTCGTGGATTAGCTCGTTTGCATCATCTTTCTCCATGGCAGACCTCCTTTCAACCTATGCCATCACCTGGTAACGGCGTTATGCTGATCGGAGCTGCTGTCGTGTCGTTGGCTGCGCAAAGCAGTCAGTAGTTCGCGAAGAATGATGCCGATTTCTCCGGGTTATAGCCTCGGCGGTCGTAGAGTTTCGTGGTAGACGGGTCGGCGTGGCCGGCGGCGCGCTGGACGTCCTCCAGGCTGCAGCCGTTGTCGAGGGCGGTCGTGATGAACGTGGCGCGCATCGAGTGGGCCGAGTACCCGCGGGTTAGGCCGATGTGGGCGGCGTATTTCTTGACGATCCGATCGATGGCGTCCGGATTCAAATGCCGCCGGGGCTGCCGCTGTCGTCCGTTGTGGCGCAGCGGGCGGAAGAGAGGACCGTCAAAATCGTCGGTGTGCCCAGCGGCAGCGAGGTAGGACCGGATCCGCCGGGCGGTCTGGGGGTTGATCGCAAGTGCATCCTTCTTCGCCCGCTTGCGCATGACGCGAAGGGAATCGAAGCCGCGGTTGATGTGCAGGTCGCCGACCCTGAGACTGGCGATCTCGGCCCGCCGCAGGCCGACCTGAAGTCCCACGGACAGAATAGCCCGGTCGCGCAACCCGGCGACGGTCTCGTGCCGGGGTAGGTCAAGCAATCGGCGGGCCTGAGCTTTGGAAAATGCCGGCGTGAAGCCCTCGCGGCGATTGATTGGCGGGCGCTCAACATCACGGACAGGATTGCGTTCGGCAACGCCGTGCTGGATGAGGTGCTTGAACAGGCTGGAGAGGGCCGCGAGCCGTCGGCGGACGGTCGCAGCCTCGGCGTGCTCCGCCTCCCTCATATGGGCCTCCCACGCCAGAACGGCCTTGTGGTCGACGCGGCGGAGTTCGTCCGTCGATCGAATGCCCAGCGTACGAATGAAGTGGCCAACGTCGTGCCGGTAGGCTCGACGGGTGCGCGGGCTCTTCCGGCTGGCTAGCCAAACGTCCTCCTCCGGAATCGCGGAAATCACGTCGAGCGGTGTCGTCGCCAGCGATCGCGGGCAGGTTTGGAGCACCAAAGCGGTGCCGGAATCCGGCGGGTTGAGACGGGTCATTTTCTACGCGATAATCCAGTTTATCGCCCACACCGTAGCACATTCTCTGGCGAGCAGGCAACGGAGAGATGGCATGGAACCAAGTGAAGCAAGCTTTCAAGTTGCAGCACGGCGGAAGCAGAATCGGTTCACACAAATCACCCGCGAGGTCACATCCGCTTGGGCCAAGGGGCGACGGCGCAATTTGGGGAACGAGCATGTCCAACCAAGCTGAAACTCTCAGTCGCGTCCCGTTCGCGCAAAAATCCAAGCTCACCGTGCTGCTTCACCAGCTGGTGAGGAGCTATCCCAGAGGCGTGGGTATCATCCACGAGTTCATACAGAACGCGGATGATGCCGGAGCGACAACAATCTCCGTTGTACTCGATGAGAGGCTGCATCCTACAAATCGTCTGCCATCCCCCGAGATGGCCCGCCTGCAGGGTCCAGCAGTTGTTGTCGTCAATGATGCCTCTTTTTCGGATGAGGACTGGGAGCGGATCCAGAGCACCGGTCGCAGTGGAAAGCTGCTTGACACTTCGAAGACTGGTCGCTTCGGCCTGGGGTTCAACTCCGTCTATAATATCACAGATTGGCCGGGCGTGCTGACACGCGACCGCATCGGATTCTTTGACCCTCATGGTGGCACAGTGGGCAAAGCGACGCGGGACATGCCAGGGGACGCCTGGAAGCTCACTGCTGACTTGTGGGAGAGGTGCCCTGATTTTCTGGTGCCGTTCGAGCAGTTCGGCCTAGAAAACGGGGCTGATGAAATCGCCCATACGGTCTTCCGTTTTCCCCTCCGAGACGCGGCTGCAGCGAATTCAAGCGAAATCTGCGATCAGCCGTTCGCCACCGAAGACTTCGACCTGCTTACCAAGAAGCTCGTAAGCGAGGCCGGAGAGTTGCTGCTCTTCCTTAAGAAGCTGCATACGATCCATGTTCGCAGGATAAGCAGTGACGGGTCCTCGCAAAGCATGGTCACGATTCGAACGGTGAATACCGATGCCGTCGAAGAAGGGCGACGGCGTGTACATGGACGCCTTGAAACCGACTACGAAGTCATGCTGGACGTTCTTCGAGATACTGCTCCCGAGGATTTGGCGTGCGAGTACGAGCACCGCATCGTTCTGGAACGCCCTGAGTTTGAACCCATCGAGCAGGTTTGGTCCGTCGTGCAAGCACTGGTTGCCGGTCCAGACTGTGAGTTGCTTGCCGCGTCAAAACAGATGTTTGATTACGAGGAGAAAGCGGTTCCATTGGTCGGCGCCGCCACCCTCACTGCAACTACCGAGGAATCGGATCGAGGGGACGGACGACTGTTCTGCACACTGCCGCTCTCCTCCGTATCGTCGTGCCTCCCTTTCCACATAAACGGCTTCTTCGACCTTCAATCGGATCGGCAGGGCGTCTTTGCCGACGCAGGCGCAGAAGGAAAGGCCGCGGTTCGTGTTCAATGGAACCGATCGCTGCTGGAGCATGGCTGTTCGAACGTCGCAGCAAGGCTGCTCACGCGGTTGGCACGTCGTACGCATGATCGTGGAGAACCCTACCGACATTGGCCACTGATACCGCGGTCAGAACAGACTTTAGTTCAGATTCTGCCCCGCCACGTCTACAAACACTTGGTCGAGTGCGAGTGTATGCCGTGCGGCCTGGATAACCGACTGGCAGCACCAAGCGGTGTTTCGTTGGTGCCAGACGGCGCGTGGGATATACGCGAGGCGTTACTAGCCGATGATTTGCCTCTCGTCAATCCGGTGCCGCCAACCTACGTTGTCGAAGGATTCGAGGCGATAGCCTTTCCGCTAAGGGTATTGTCTCCTGAGGATGTGCGCGATGAACTGCGCGTCGACGGTGATCCTGCCTGCCCGGTCGCCAACGCACCACGAATTTCGCTCCGTTCCAAAGCGTGGGTGCTTGAGTTGCTGCGATACTGTTGTAGTGATGGCGAGCTAGTGGACCTTAAAGGCGTGCCACTAGCCATTTCCGATGCCGGCATGCTTCACGCTTTCGGACGCACTGACGACCCGCTGCTCATCGTGACACCTGACGAAAGAGAGTTGCTGCGTGCGCTGCCAGACGAGCTGCTGGATTGCTCGATCACGGCTGTTGGTGGATTTAGCGACAATGCTGAGGCAGGTATTGAGCGAGTGACGCCGGACAGACTGATCGACTTGCTGCCACGATTCCTAATGCCACTAAACGACCCCGGCCGCGTTGCCTGGGAACCGAATGCTGAAGGCATCCCGACAGCGGGCTGGCTTCGCCTGTTTTATGCATACTTGACCTCTCATGTTGAGGTTTGCGACTTGACGTCAAGCATCCTACGTGAGCTGCCTCTGGTTCCCGATCAGTTCGGCTATCTCTGGCCAATGGGGCTTCCATCGACGCCGTTGCTGCCGTCTGAACGAACACAGTCTCGCCTTGTCGAAGCGCTGAAGCCGTTTCGGGTACCAGTAGTTGATGCCGTCCCCGAACTACTTGGAGAAATTCGCCGCTTTGTCGACGCAGCCGAAGATAAGGCAATCTGGCGCATCACTGGACGTGATCTTGTCGATACTCTCGCCGCAGTAGAAGATGAATGGGACAGTTCCGCCTCCGTCTATGCTCCCGAGGTGCATGGCGTGCTGCTAAGTTTTCTAGCTACCGCGGAGGCCCGTAGGGGAGCGACTGAACGGGCGTCAACATTGCGTGCCCTGCGGCTCTTTCCAGATACAGACGGGAATCTCGTAACACTGGACTCCGACGAGGTGTTCCTTCCGGCGGGATATGCGCTGCCACAGCTAGACACCGGTCTCGGCTTTCTTGATACCGGTAACAAAAGCGCGTGGCGTCCACTTTACGAAGCGCTTGGTGTACCCTCTCTTGCACGCGCGACCTTTGTTCGACAAGTCCTGTTCCCGCAATACCTCCGACAGACGAGCGAGAATCAGATCGAATTGCTCCAGTGGCTGCGAACTCATCTGGAAGAGGCGTTCAACGAACTCGATGAAGACGAATGTGGATATTTCCAGGACGAGTTAAAGGAGGCCGAGCTTGTCCGCTGCAAGGACGGACGATGCCACCAAGGTGCGACTCTCTATCATCCTGCAACTGAGGAAGCATTTGGTGCCCTTCTAGGGACGGGAGTCGGCTTTCCGGACATGCGCGTGTACGCGACCAGGCAGGACAGTTGGTACCGATTGTTCGAACGGCTCGGCATGACGTCCCAACCACGAACGATCGATCTTGTTGGTGCCATTGATCAGGCGGCAGAAAGATACGGCGTTGACACCGAATCGGCATCGGCTTCGCTGCACAAAATCGCCGCTTACATCCAATCGCACTGGACCGATCTCCGCGACAGACCTGTGAACGATGACCCAATACGTTTCGACGGCGCAGGAGAGTGGACCTTGCTCGAAGCACTGAGCGAGCGATGTTGGCTGCCAGTTCAGCACGATGCACCAAGGGGCTTTCCTCGCAGTTTGTTCAACAGCCGGGAGCCGGCACTTAGCAAGCCAGACAGGCTCCACGCGCGCGACCTGGTCGATCTTGTATCGCTCGTTGCGCCGATTTCGCAGTTCGAACTTGGGACCTTGGGAAATGACATTGGGGTCCGGCATTCGGTTGACGAATCGGTGACCCTTGAGCAGCTACGATCCGTGCTTGCGCGGCTCAGGCAGTACGGATTGGATGGGTCATTGGGGGGGCGTACGGTGAACATTCTGCGCAGCGTCTACCGGCGCCTTGGCGAGTTGTTCCCGCCCCTTGCAGACCAGGACACGGATGCATCACAGTCGATTGCTGCGATCAAGCACGAGTTCTCCTCTCAAGCGTGTGTCGTGGACGAAGAAGCGAAGCTCTGGCAACCCAAGTGTGTCTTTGCGACTAGCGTACCTTTCTTTGTCGGGAGGCGTGCCCAAGTCCGCGCCCGCAACGACGCAATGGAGCGTGGACTGGATATTCTTGGACGACAGTTTGCGCCAGCGGCCGCCGACTTCGTCGCGTTCTTGGCTGAGATCGAAACGGAATACGCTGGGCGGGCCCTCGATGACAGTCTTCGGCGAGATATTCGCGAGGCGTACCGCCGCGCTGCTCAAACTAACGACCCCGATCGTCTCCTGCGAGCTGCGTTCGTCCTGACTCACGATGGACATTTTGAATCACCTAGCTCCGTTGTGATCGATGACGCCGAATGGCTGTCAGAGCGAGCACAACAAGCGGGTCTTCGCACACTCGATCCGGAGCTCGATATGGCAGTTGCGCACGCCTTCGGCATAACGGCTCTGTCCAAAGCGGTATTTGAGCGTCCCTGCCGCACGTCGCCGAATCAGGATCCGAGTTTCGAAGCTACGTGCGCCGAAATTGCCGAAGTGATTCAATCTGCTGAATTCGTTCAGGGTGTCCGACGCCTTATTAGGGCGGAACAAATGCCGGAGCGATCCGACGATCTTCGTTGGCTCTCTCGTCTACGAGTGAGGCCCGTGCAGGAGCTCATGACTGAGCTTGTCTGGATCGACGGTCAAGAGTCAATAAGAAACAGCGAAGGCCCCTGCGATGTGCTGTTTGACCCAGATGCTGGGGAGATCGTTGCTTGCATTGACGCCCGGGACGTGCTGTGTGAACGGGTTGCAACCGTAATTGCTCACGAATTGCGAGCGGACGGCCACGGCCTAACCGACCTTTCGCCGATGGCTGCGATGCTGCGGAGTGAACCAGCGAGAATCCACAACTTGCTAACGCGGTTGCGCATTCCGAAATTATTAGAGGACTCCGAATTCACTGCTGCCTCGAACGAAGACGATGCAGGCTTCATTGATGATCTCAATAGCGTGGACGACGCATTGGAGCCAGCGGTAACCCAAACTGCCCAGCCCAATGCGGATGAGCCACGCGAACCAGACGATGAAATCAACACGGAAGTGCCGTCGCAGCTGCATGAAGCATCTTCGGACGAAAGCACCTCTAAAAACGAAAGCCACCGGGAGTCAATAACTCGTCGCGCAGCAGGGGCAGCTACATCGCAAAGGCGCCCAGCAGACCACGACGAGCAGAAAGCAGGCATAGACGACGACGCGATCGTTGGTGCGCCCCCCGGCGGATCTGCCGTGCCGGCATCTGTTCCTTCATCGCCAGAATATCGAGGGCAATCTGGCTCCGAGGAAGCAAACAAACATGCACCTGCTTCGTCGCATTCGCGCTCACATCAGCCGTCGGGGCGCAATCGTCGTGCTGTGACCTACGTCAATCCAGACGGCGAGCCAGCACGCGAACAGTCCCCCGAATTGACCGTACATCGAACGCAGGTTGATCGTGCCGCCATTGATATCGTTTTGCGGTACGAACGCGAGAATGGTCGTTTCCCGAGAGCTCTGGATCATTCTCACCCCGGCTATGACATCGAATCAAAGGACGATGCCGGAGACGTGCAGCGTTGTATCGAAGTTAAGGGACTGAGCGGTCCATGGAACGACTTTGGCGTCGGCGTGAAGCCTCGGCAAATGGACCAGTGCCGCGAGGATCCGCATCGATTTTGGCTTTACGTCGTTGAGTTTGCACTTGAGCCGGAGCGAGCTGAGCTGTTCGCGATCTCCAACTGTACTGGTTCAGCGTGA
>NPIG01000129.1_pt9 | contig 37724 bp, 28 predicted proteins | sample 8637441 | NCBI WGS metagenome assembly NPIG01 (sample SAMN07420675, study PRJNA396082) | bioreactor metagenome | isolation source: sample BR6 brine-fed electro-methanogenic bioreactor BR | place: Japan: Kochi | collected 2016-06-14
ACTACGCCGGCCAGCCCGAGCAGGTGAAGTCCATCTGTCGCGGTCTCAAGCGCTCCCTCATCCGCGAACGTTTCCGCAACGCCACCCGGCTGCGCGAGTACATCGAGCAAATGTCCTGGTAGGCGGCGCGCCTGTCGAGACCGCGCACCCCACCAGGCGGCCGGAGCAAGCGGCCACAGGCGCTCACCGTATGGCCGCCCACGCAAGTGCCCGCAGGTCTGCCGTGTTTTCTCTTACAGCGGCAGCACAGTCACGCCACCGTAGCCCAGGGGCGCATACACGGCATGCTCGCCGAAGCGCAGGCGCATCGGCGTGCCCAGGACGGTGAACAGCCCATCAAAGGCCGGCGCGTCGCCGGAGAAGTCGTAGCGGGCGATGGCGTTGCCTCCGAAGCTCACATACGCGTCCGCGCCATGCGCCTCGAACAGCGTCGCCCAGTCTTCCGTCACACGGATGGACTTCACGCCGCCGAATTCACCGTCGCCGTCCGCCTCCAGCATGCCGATGTGGAAGCCGTCTTCGCCATACTCGCCGTAGAACACGCGCCGGCCGCGCGCCATCAGGGTGCCGGCCGCGTCGGGGGCGCGCCAGCCGTCCAACGGTGTGACTGTCTCCGCGACCCCGTCCCAGCGCACGCTGTTCACCTCGCGCGTCACACTCCAGTTTTCCCCGTACTGGTAGTCTTCGAGCAGCAGGACATCGGATGCGGCGTCATAGGCGCGGAACTCGCCCGGCACGTTGGCGCGGCCGCCCATGGCCACGGACGCGGGGTCGAAGCGGCTTACGAAGTACGCGCACATCGACCGGTCTTCGCCGTCCTGGCCCGCCCACTCCTTCGTGCTGAGGTAGATGTAATCACCCTGCCCGTGCAGCGACACCACCTCCTCGTAGCCGAGGCCCACGGTGGCCGTCCATTCCGCGGCGTCGAGGTCGACCAGGGCGATGCCCTGGTACGGGCGTTCTTCGCCGAAGACCACGTCGTATTCGCCGGTTGTGCAGCGCAGCGCCAGCACGCCGCCCGCCCCCAGCACCGGCTCGCCCGGCGGCATGTAGGGAATGTAGGCGAGGTCCTTCGCCTTCTTGTCGGCCATCGGGCGGATGCCGTCCTCCGGGCCCCACCACCACCACCAGCCGCCCCAATACGGTTCCACGTCCACCGCAAGGCGCTGCACCACTTCGAGCGCGTCGGGCTGCGAGCAATCCACGAACACCACGTCGTATCGGCCACCGTCCTCCCAGGTCGAGCCGACCACGACCAGCGTCTCCCCGTGGAGCACGCTCGCCTGGAAGCTGTCGAGTTTGAATGCCGCTTCGTCCAGGTGCGTGCCGCCATACGTCGCCGAACGCACGCGCACCGAGTTCGTGTCGTATTCGGTCACCACCTCGAGCGCGAGGTAGGAAGAGAACTCGTGGTAGTCGGCCACATACTCCGCAAGCGCGAGACGGTTGACCACCTCGGGCGCGTCCAGGTCGCTGCCGTCGATGGTCGCCAGTTGTTCCGTGGTCACGCCGTAGTAGGCGCCGCCGCTCTCAAACGAGCGCAGCACCGACCCCTGCACGTCCACATAGCCGCGCTCGGTCAGGCTGTCGCGCGTGTACGACACGAACTGGAGCCGGTCATAGCCGCCCGACTCGTCCCAACCGGAGAAGGGCACGATGATGACATCGTCGAGCACGGTCAGCGCCTTCACGTCGTTGTAGGCGCTCGACCACGCCCAGCCCTCGCTGACCGACACCCGTTCAATCAGTTGCGGGTTGGCCGTGTCGGCCACGTCGAAGAGGCTCACGCTGACCTTGCGCCCGTCCGTGTCGTCCACACCCAGCGCAATCAACCGGTCTCCGCGCGGCTCAATGTGCGTCGACCAGCCGGGCACCTCGAGTTCGCCGGTGACCACCGGGTTCGCCGGGTTGGAGAGGTCCACCACAAAGAGCGGGTCCACCACGAGATAAGTGACGATGTATGCGAGGGGTCCGTCAAAACGCGTGGCGTAGAGCGTCTCGCCCGCGGCGCCTTCCACGGTGATGCTGGCCAGCACGTCCAGTGTGTCCGGGTCGGCCAGGTTCACGGTGGTGACGGTGACCTGCCGGTTCGACAAGTTGGTGCCGGACACCACGCGCAGCACACCCTGCCACACGTCCATTTTGAAGCGGTCGGCTATCTGGCCAGGGGCCTGCACCGCGCCGCGCACGGCAATCGCGCCGGCCGGGTCGCTGATATCCACATACGTGATGGTGGAGGTGTCCGTCTGCCAGTCATTCGCCGCCACGAATATGGCGGACGAAGTCGCCTGTATGATATCGCCGTATCCGGCGAAGCTCAGTTCGCCCGCCACGTTGATATAGTCGGGGTCGGCCACGTTCACGCTGGTCACCCAGGACTCGGAGGTCTGAGACTTGTTCACCTCCGCCACGCCCACGCCTTCGTCCACGACGCCGCCGTATTCCCACCAGTACTCCACATGCGCGCTCACCGCGTAGAGCACGTCGCCTACCAGGCGGCTGTCCACCAGGTCGCCCTCGAGGTCAAACGTGCCCGATACCGAGGCCGAAGCCGGCTCGCTCACGTCCACCACGAAAAGGCGCGAGCCCACCGACATGCGCACAAGCCCTTCATCCTCGGTGTATTCCTGCGCGTACCCGACCAGCACGTAGGCGCGGTCACCGACCAGATACAGGTCGCGTGGCAGGCCATAGGTAGGCACCCGTCCCAAGATGCGTTCGGTGTCGAGGTCAACAATCATGAGTCCCCGATACTGGTTAAGCACATAGAGCAATGAGCCGTCCTGACGGATCACGTCGGGCTCGACCACCTCGCGCTGTTGTTCTCCGTCGCCTTCGTCCGCCACCGGCGCCAGGTCAACGCCGCCGAAGAGGTCGTCCCAGAAGCCGTTGCGTCCGCCCGGGTCGGCGCTCGCGAACGAATAATCGGTGGGTCTGGGCGGGCATCCCGCCAACAGTGCCGCTGCCACCGCGACACAGACCAGCCCCGGGAACCATACCGATGTGATGCGAGAACGCATGTCCCTGTCCCTCATTGTCCCGTCCGCGGGCACATGCCGCTGGCGTGCGCCTGGCCACCGTCCGCGGAACTCTGTTGTCGCCAACACGTCATTATACTCCTACATCCTACCAACTAAAGAGGCATTTCGTTTCAACCGCCTATTCGATTGTGGCGGAGCTGCACCGGAAAACGCCGACATCATAATTGTTTTTCTTGATTCTGGGGCGTATACCCGGTACTGTTACGTGTCCCGGCAGGCACCGTTGGGCACAGGCACAGGAGTGGCAGCCATTGAACGAGGGTATCAAGCGCCGAATCCTTCGATGGGTGAGCCTCGCCGTCATCCTCGCGGGCTTCGGTTGGGCACTGATTCCCCCGGCGCCCGAGAATGGCGAAGAAGCCGCCGCCGCACAGGGCCGGGAACCATCGGCGCCCGCAGAAGACGTGCGCTACACAATCAAGGTGGTCGTCGGACCCCAGTACACGCCCGGTTCCGTGCCCTTCGGTATCGGAGAGCCCCTTCAGGGATTCGCCGAAGTCATCCGCGCGTTTGAAAGCCGTTTCCCGGACACCCGCATCGACATCGTAACCGCCCCCGTACTTCTGCGCGAGTACCTGGTCACGCAACTCAGCAGCGGCGACGCGCCGGACATCGTCTGCGTCAATGTCGAGGACGTGTGGGTCGATGTGCAGAAGCAGTGGTACATCCCGCTGGACGCATTCCTCGAGGCGCCCAATGAGTTTGTGCGCGAGCAGGGCGACCCCGCCGCCCCCGGCTACGACCAGTGGTGGGACATGTTCAAGTACCAGGCCATCAGCCGGGGCAAGGCCGCGCCCGACGGCAAGATGTACTGCCTCAGCTTTGACATGGTCGAGACCGGCATTTTCTATAATAGGAACATCTTCGCGGCTCTGAACCTCGCCCCGCCGGAAACCTGGGACCAGTTCCTCCACGTGCTGGCCACCATCAAAGCCACGCGCGTGCAGGTGGAGCCCGGTGCGCCGCCCCGCGCCGTGACGCCGCTGCTGATGATCACCGACATGTTCACCGACTGGACCACCGACCTGCTCTTCGACCAGTTGTATTACTGCCTGCTCCCCGGCATCGACTTGTATCAGGACCCCAAGCGCGAGGCCTACCTCGAAGGCTACCTCGACGACTTCGAAATCGACTACCTGTTCCGCAAAGGCTTCTTCACGCAGGAAGACCCGCGCTACCGGGAAATCTGGCGCATCATGCACGGCCTGAGGCAGTACACCAGCGAGAACATGGTCAGCACGGACCTCAACCGCGAGTTCGTCACGCAGAGCGCCGCCACGGTCTGGCACTCGACGCCCTTCGTCTACCGGCTCACCGCCGACGCCGAACTGGGCTTTGACTGGGGCGTCTTCTACATGCCCCCGCTCACCCGCGCGAGTTCGGAGTATGCCTGCGGCACGCCCATGTGCGTCATCGGCGGCGCCGCCGCCCAGTACGAAATCACGAACACGGCCATCAGCGACACCCCGGCGGATATGCCCTTTGAACAGCGAATCGCCCAGTCGCAGCGGCTCAAGCGGGTGGTCCAGTTCCTGCAGTTCGCCACCGTGCCGAAACACTACGAGCGCATCGTCAACGAGTACGAGTGTTTCCTGCCCAACATCGTCGGTGTGGGGGCGCTGCCCGCGCTTCAGCCCTTCGTCGAGATTCTCGAGCGTCGCTACACCACCACCAAATGGGCTTTCACCTACGACCTCAAGTTCTACGAGATCCTGCGGCGCATGCTCGAGCTTTACCTCAACGACGGGGTCACACTCGATGAGTTCATGGATTGGCAGATAAGCAATCTCGAGGCCGCGACCACGAATTTCCGCGCGCGCAAGGGCATCGACGACAGCGTGCTCGACCGCGCCTGGGCGGAACGCGCCCCCGCACGCGCGCTCATGGAGGACCTGCCCGATGGCGCCACCTGAGAAGCAGGCCCTGCTCAGCCACAAGGCGAAGCACACGCTGAGCTGCTATGCGCTGCTCGCGGCCAGCGTGGGGCTGCTTTGCCTGTTCGTCTATGTGCCGGTCATATGGGCCTTCACCAAGTCGCTCTACCAGTTCGAGGTGGGCGGCAAGTCGACGTTCATCGGCCTCGACAACTACGCGGAGTTTCTCACGCGCGACCCCATCATCTGGCCGGCCTTCGCGAACCTGGCCGTGCTCTGCGCGGTCGCCGTGCTGTTCCGGTTGACCGTTCCGCTCGTCGTCGCCAAGCTGATCTATGAACTGCCGCATGAACGGGCCCGCTATGCCTACCGCATCCTGTTTCTTGTGCCCATCGTGGTGCCGCTCGTCGCGGTGCAGCTCATCTGGTCGGGCCTCGTCTACGCCGACCACGGCCTGCTCAACGAGGCCCTCGCGCTCATGGGGCTGGACGACTGGACCACCAACTGGCTCGCAAACCCGCGCACCGCGCTTTTCGCCGTGGCCTTTGTCGGCTTTCCCTTTGTCGGCGGCATCGAGGTGCTGATCTACTACGCGGGCCTTTCCGGCATACCGCAGAGCGTCAACGAGGCGGCGAAACTCGAGGGCTGCACCGGGCTGCGCAAGTTCTTCCACATCGACATCCCGATGGTGATGAGCCAGCTCAAGCTCATCCTCATCCTGACGGTTATCGTCAGCGTGCAGGGCTATGAGCACGTGCTTATCCTGACCCGCGGCGGCCCCGGTTTCGAGACCATGGTGCCTGGGCTCTGGATGTACTTCAACGGGTTCAGTTTCCAGAAGATGGGCTATGCCTGCGCCATCGGCGTCTGCCTCTTCGGCATCATCTTCGTGCTCACCTTCCTGAACATGCGCTACTTCCGTTCCAGCGAGGAGCTGCAGAACACGCCATGATGCGCCTGAAGCACATCACATTGCACGCCGTCCTGCTGATGGCCGCGCTGCTCACGCTGGTGCCGTTCCTCTTCGCGCTCAACAACTCCTTCCGCAGCACCACCGAGGCGTACCACAGCTTTTTCGGTTTCCCCCGCGCGGTTGAGGGCCTGGCTGCGGCCGCCGGGCGTCTCGTCACCGGCTCCGAGGAACCCGTCGAGTTCCTCTCGCGCGAAGGCGCCGCCACGCTTGCGCCGCCCGCCGAGGCATTCCGGCTCTACCTTGGCCAGGCCCTGCTGAACTACCAGCGCGCCTGGGCCATCATCCGCCCGTACATGCTCAATTCGCTGCTGGTGTGCCTGCTTTCCGCGCTGGGCGTCGCGCTGCTCGCCTCTATCAGCGCGTACGTGCTTTCACGGCAGCGCTTCCCCGGCTCGCGCGTCGCCTACTACTTCATCATCAGCGCCATGATGTTCCCGGGCGTGCTCATCTTCGTGCCGACCTATCTGCTCGTGCGCGAACTCGGCTTGCTGAACTCGCTGGCGGCGATGGTGCTGCCCTATATCGCGGGCGGGCAGGTGCTCGCCATCTTCATCCTGAAGAGCTTCTTCGACGGACTGCCCGAAGACCTCTTCGAGGCCGCGCGCATCGACGGCGCCGGCCACCTGCAGCAGTACCGCCACATCGTGCTGCCCCTGTCCAAGCCCGTGCTCGCCGTCGTGCTCATCATGAATGTCATCGGCACCTGGAACAACTTCCTGTGGCCCTTCGTCACCCAGCCCGACGGGGAGCACCACGTCATCGCTTCCGGCCTCTATGTGCTCGCCACCAGCATCTACGCCGCGGACATCTGCTCCCTCTTCGCCGCCTACATGCTCGCGAGCATCCCCCTGCTCGTCCTTTTCGTTTACGCCACGCGCCCCTTCATCGAGGGCGTCACCTCCGGCGCGTTCAAGGCCTGAGCCGGTACACATGCAGGCGCAGCGGCTCCGGCGGCGGGGCGCCGTCGTGCATGGCGGGCGCGGGTTCCACCACGAGCCCGGCGGGCTCCAGGCCGTAGAACTCCTCCACGCGCCGGCGCGCGGGGTCGCCGCCATGGTCGAGACGCGCATCGATAGCGAACAGTGCGCCCGGGGGCAGCGCCTCAAGGGAGGGCGCCAGGAAACGCGACTCCCAGTCCGGAACCTCGAAGGTGGCATAGCCGGGATTGAACGGCAGCGCGTTCACCATGCCGGCATCCGTCAGCAGCAGCGTGTCCGTTGTGTTTGCCCAAAGCGCAACGGGCGTTTCCGGGGCCCCCAGGCGCTGCACAAGCCGCCTCAGCGCCGGTGTGGTCCGGACGCGGCCCGCGCCGCCGGGCCGCAGCAATGCCTCGGGCGCCGCCAGCCCCTGCACCGCCGCGCTGCGCTGGGCCGGCAACGTTACCTCGCAGCGCTGCGCATAGAGCAAACAGAACAGCGCCACGGGAAACAGCATCAGCGCGCGCAGGCGCCGCGGCGAAACGCCGAACACGTCGCGCCACACCGCCCAGACCAGCGCGAACTCCGCCAACACAAAGACCGTGAGGTTGACGCCATATTCGTGGCGCGGCTGCGTGACGTAGTAGCTGAACAGCGCCGTGTTGTGCGCGGCGAGAAACGCCATCGGCATGGTCAGCCGGCCGTCATGGCGCCGCCAGAACATCAGGAACGCCGTGGCCACGCCGAGCAGCAGCACCGGGACCATAAGGTAGTAGTTGGCCACCGGTTCCAGCAGCGGCACGTGGGGGTGCGTCGTGTACCGCGACACGAAAAGGTAGAACCAACCCAGGCGCGGCCACCCGGCGCCGGGCCGGTGTTCTACGGCCACCACCGCCGCAAGCGCCAGGGCCACTGCCGCGAGCGTGAGTCCCCCGCACAGCGCGATGCGGCGCAACCACGCCGCAAACGCGCCGTGCTTTGCCCGGGCGTGCACGGCGCAGGCGAACATCCATGCGGGCAGCACGTACACCCCGGCTTCGGGCGACCACAAGGCCGCCATGGCCGCCAGCGTCAGGGCCACTGCCGCCCGTGCGCGTCCCTCCAGAAAGACGAGCGCCGCGCACAGCCCGAGCCCCGGCAGGAAACGCAGTGCGCCGGACGATGGATACATGGCGTGCGTGTTTCCGGCGAACAGCGTGTGCAGGCACGCCAGGAGCAGGAAGACGGCCACCGCGGCGGCGGCATTTCGCAGCACACGCGCCGCGAGCATCGCGGCAAGCAGGTAATACAGCACATACGCGGCCAGATTCAGGTAGTGAAAGGAGAGAAAAGAAACGCCCCACGGGCGCAGCACCGTCGCGCAGAACCATACCGAGCCGTATCCGTAAATGCTCGGCGGCGTGTCGCGCAAAAGGCTCTTGCCGTGCGCCCAGTCGTGAATCGGCCCGACGAAGGGCGCGTAGTGGTGATAGTCGATGGGCCGCTGAATCCAGAGGAACAGCGCGCCCGACGCCAGCGCGGCCAGCAGCGCCCAGCATGCCGGATACAGCGCGCGGGGACGCAACCGGCGCCGCAGGACGGCATCGGCGCGGGCCGCGAGGTCCAGCCTGCCCGCGCAAAGCGCGCCCGCAATCGTCAGCACCGACGCCGCGCCGCTCAAGAGGGCGAGGCGCGCCGTTGGAAGCAGCTCCACGGTGTTGTGAAAATACGCGGCCAATGCCGCCACCGCCAGCAGGTTCAAGAGCGCCGTTTCCAGCATCCGCACCGCGCGGCCGCCGCGCCCGGGGAATCCGGAAACCAGCACCGGTATCGGCAGGAACAGGCCCAGCCCCAGCAACACGCGGGGCGGCACACCCTGTGTGCACATCCACGCCGCAAACAAGACTGCGCCAGGAAGCGCCGCCGCCAGCGCCCCCGCATACCAGGGGGCCGGCACCGTGCCCCCGCGAAACCGCCAGGAAATCGTGAAGACCAGCGTGAGCAACGCAAGGGTCCCGAACACATAGAACCGCCACTCGAGTTGCTTGGTCTGGTTCGCCAGCCCGAAGACCGCGAAGGAAGCGCCCGCGAGCAGTGCCAACGCCACCACGGTTGCGAACAGCGCCACGCGCAACGCGTCCCCGCCGCGCCTCGCCCTGTTATCCGGGTTTGGTCCGGGGTCGGTGCCTCTCATCCGTGACGCATTCATGCCGGCAGGGTTCACTCCATCCAGAGCGCGTAGAGCAACGCGTTTTCGAGCGTCACGCGCAACCGGGCCGTGTCGCCGTTTCTGAGCCCGCCTTCCGCCCAGCGCACGGGAATGGCGAGCCCGTCCCGGCGCACCGGCTCAGCCCGGCCCACCACGTTGCCTTCGTCGTCCAGGGCTTCGACCGAAATCGTTCCGAAACCGGCGTCCGCGTTGAGATGCAACGTTTCGCCGGCTATCCGCAGGGGCTTTGTCGTGAGTGCGCCCCCGTCGAAGGATGCGCCCAGCGACACGAACCGGTCCCGTGGAATGCCGGCCATGCCGATGCCGCCGCCGGGCACGCCCTTGTCCGGGCCGTCGTACGGGCTGTGCCGGTACATGCGGCCGGAATAGTAGAAGCGCAGTTCATCGCCCACGGCAATCGGCGGATTGTTCGCCACACTGTTGTTAAACCGGTCCCAACTGCCCACCGGCCCGCAGGGAATGAACGGCGTGCGCGGCTCGACGCGCGTGAAGTGCACGGCGTCGCGGCTCACGGCCAGTTGGATGTCGAGAAACACGTCGCCCGGCCGGTTATGAAACCGCTGCACCAGGCCGATGTGCACGCTCTCATACGGGAACACCGCCATGCCGTAGATTTCAGTGCCCGGCGGGTCCTGCGCATCCGCCGCCATCACCACCGGTGCGGTGGCCGGGTCCGTGTGCGCCCAGTGCAGAAAGTCCGGCGACGTGGTGCTGGCCACGGCGCGGCCCCAGTAATGCTTCGCGGCATAGGCGTCACCCGCCCACGCCTCCACGACCTCCGGCGCAACGTGCTTCGTGCGCCCGTACAACACGTACTGTTCCTTCGCCGTGTCGTACATCCAGTGGCTGGCGCCGTCGCAGATGGCCTCCGTCGCCCAGGGCTCGATAGAGGTCCAGCGCAGCCCGTCGGGACTCGCCGCCACGCCCAGGCCCCGCCGCTGCCCGCCGTGAAACGGGTCCTCGCGCGGGCCCTCGTAGCCGCGGTGAATGCTGAGCGCGCCCATCTTGTAACGGCGCGCCGGGTCTGGGTCGCGCTCGTCCTTGAACACCCCGAACAACTCGTAGAAATACGGCAGTGACGGCGGCGGACCGTCCGGCGCGCCGCGCCGCACCACCATGTTGGTGTCGTGCCCGTCCACCTCGAACAGGCCCAGCTTCGGCTTCTCCCATGCGATGCCGTCCAGACTTTCCGCGTAGCCGACGCCGAGCCCATTGTGATACCACATGCGAAAGCAGCCGCCGTCGCGGATTACGGAGCCGTAGAGCAGTGCCACCGCATTCTCCCACTCCTCCTCCGGCCAGAGCACCGGGTTTTCGGGATGCTTCCGCGCCGGGTGCACCTGCCGCGTCAGACCTTCGCTGGAGGCAAGCAGGTAATCATCGAGAAACAATTGATGCCGGGCATCCAGCACGAGGGCGTCCTCCGCACCCGCGCCGCACACCGCGGCAGTCAGCATCAAGACGGCCGGCAGATTCATGGCAGGGCTCCCTCCCGTTGTTCACTGTCCCGGTGCATTCAGTATGGCAGCGGAGGCCCCGTTTTTCGAGCCGGGCGCGCACTTGCCTTTGCCGGGGCCGTTCCCTAGGCTGAACACCGCGAGCAGCAACGAACCATGAGGAAGCGAGTCATGTCCACCCCCATGTCGAGACGCGGTTTTCTGGCGGCTTCCGCCGCCGCCGGCGCGGCCCTGTCCGCCGCACAGGCCGAAGGCGCGGAACCGTCCGACCCGAAAAAACCGAACGTGCTTTTCATCATCTCCGACCAGCACAACGCCCGATTCCTGAGCTGCAAGGGCCATCCCGATGTAAAGACGCCGAACATTGACCGGCTCGCCGCCGAGGGCGTGCGCTTCGACAACGCCGTCTGCCAGAACCCCATCTGCACGCCCAGCCGCATGTGCTGGATTTCCGGCCAGTACTGCCACAACCACGGCTATTACGGCCTCAGCGGACCGAGGCCGAAGGGGTTACCCACGGTGTTCGGCCATTTCCGCAAGGCGGGCTATCACACCGGCGCCGTCGGCAAGATTCACTGCCCGGCGTACTGGGTCGAAGACGACACGGACTATTTCATGGACATGGGCTGCAGCATCGGCGGCAAGACGGACTACATCCCCTACCTGGAAGAACACGGCCTGTTGCACCTGCGCGATGACGTGCGCTACCCGGAACAGCCCAGGGGCCAGGGCGGCCAGTCGCTGGACGGGCGCAAGTCGAATATCCCCTACGAACACTCACTGGAAGCATGGCTTGCGCGACAGGCCATGGACTTCATGGGCCGCGCGCAAGAGGGCGGCGCGCCGTTCTTCCTGGAACTGAGCCTGCCCAAACCGCACCAGATTTACTCGCCGAGCGAGCCGTTCTGGTCGATGTATGACGAAAGCAAGATCCAACTCCCGCCCAACATCGACTACGACCAGTCCCTGAAAGCGCCGCACCTGAAACAAAGCGCCGAGGGTTTCAAGACAGGCAAATGGACGCTCTTCGAGCCGCGCACCTACGAGGCCGGCCGTTTGCGCAAGCTCCACGGGTATCTGGGCTGTGTCAGCCAGATGGACCATGCTGTGGGCGAGGTGCTCGACTGGCTCGATGCGAACGGGCTCGCGCAAGACACCATCGTGGTCTACGGCGCGGACCACGGCGATTACGGCTGCCAGCACGGGCTGATGGAGAAGGCGCCGGGCATCTGCGGTGACGCCATCACGCGCATCCCCATGGTCTGGCGCTGGCCGGAACGGTTCAAGGCCGGCCATGTTACCGAAGAACTGGTGGAGACGGTGGACATGATCCCCACGCTCTGCGCGCTTGCCGGACTGCCCCAGCTCGAAACCACCGACGGCAACGACATTTCCGGTCTGCTGCGCGGCGAGACCGGCGCCGTGCGCAACATCGCCGTGACGGAGAACCCCTGGAGCAAGAGCGTGCGCAAGGGCAGGTACCGTTTGGTGCACTATCCCCGCGGCATGTTCTCCGCCGAGGAACTCCAGGGGTACCCGTCGCAGGAGGTTTTCGGCGAGTTGTACGACCTCGAAGCCGACCCCTGGGAAATGCGCAACCTCTACTTCGAGCCGGAACACGCGGAAACGGTGCGTGAAATCGAGCGCGAACTCATGGACTGGCTCATCACCTCGGCGCGGCCCGCCACCGTGTGGCCCCCTGTTCACTGGGAAAGCGACCAGNNACCGTCAACCCGGATGGCAAGCTCGACCCGCGCCGCATCCGCGCCCTGCGCGGCAAGAACTACCTGTAGCACAGGGATGGCCGAAGCTAGGGCGGGGAGGTTCTAGCCAGGGACTATTGCGCGGCTGAATGAATATCCGTCCCGGTGGGCGGTAGTCTCTTCGTGAACGTATAGCGTTTCTGGGAGATGAATCATGCGTAAGTCTTACATCGGCTTTACCGTGGTGCTGCTCGCGCTCGCGGCGCAGTTTCTCTACTTTTACCCGCAACTGCAAGAGCGCGTGGCCATACATTTTGACGGCGCGGGACATCCCAACGGGTGGGCTTCCAAGCCGGCTTATGCCGGTATGCAGGCGTTCATAGCCGTCGTCTTCGCCCTGTCGTTTGTCGGCCTGCCGCGCCTGTTGGTCAAGCTCCCGGACAACCTGTGGAGCCTGCCCAACCGTGACTATTGGCTGGCGGAAGAGCGGCGTGAAGCCACCATGGGCTTTGTCACCGACATGCTCGCCTGGATGGGGACGCTCGGGCTGACGTTGATAGTGACGGTGAATCAGTTGTGCATGCTGCAAAACCTGACCGGCAACCCCGCCTATACCGCCATGCCCGTGTGGATTCTGCTCATCGCGTTCTTCGGGCTCACTCTGGCGTGGACAGGTTGGTTCATCGTCTACTTCCTGCGCGTGCCGAAAGGGGGCGACGCGTAGCGCCGGGGCCGCACACCAAAACGTTCGATGGCGTTCGACACGGTGGGGCTGTCCACGGACAACAGTTTTTCGCCCAGTTCGGCGGACAAGTCGTTGGATATGGCCGGCTTTCCTGAGTTCGGGACCCTTTCCGACAAGTTGGGCGCGAATACTTGCAGGCAGCGCCGCATTCCACCGGACGGCGTTGCCGCCGGTGAAAGCTGGGGGCTAGTATAGGGTCGTCGCCAAAGGAGAAGCGAGCAACCCGCTCCGCCGCCGTGCCGGGCACGGGCATCGCAAAGCGGTTTGTTCTTTTGGCCGTTCATTGCTTACTGAAGGAGGAGCCGCAATGCAGCACATTCGTCCGTGGGCCGTTTCAATAATTGTTGTCACGATGGCGCTCGGCGCCGCCGCACAGGAGACGCCCCGCGCCGACACCGGCTGGTTTCAAGAGGCCGGATACGGCGTGTTCGTGCATTACCTGAATGGCATCCAGAACAACCCCGACAAGGTGCAGAGCCTGGGCGAAGGCACGACCTGGGACGAGGCGGTGCACGCATTCGACACGGAGCGGTTCGCTGCGCAGATGGAGGCCGCCGGCGCTGGCTACGTCATCTTCACCGTAATGCAGATTACGCGGCATCTCATCGCGCCGAACGCCACTTTCGACCGCATCAGCGGCTACGCCCCGGGCGAGGCCTGCGCCACCCGCGACCTCATCGCGGACCTGTACCAGTCGTTGCACCCGCGCGGCATCCGGCTGATGCTCTACTACACCGGCGACGGTCCGCGCGGCGACGAAAAGGCCGGCGCGGCCTTCGGCTTCGCCAAGCCGGTGCCGGTCGATTTCGTGCGCAAGTGGGCGGAGGTCGCGCGCGAATACGGGGAGCGCTACGGGGAGAAAATTGCCGGCTGGTGGGTGGACGGCTGCTACGCCTTCATCGGCTACAACGACGAAAAGCTCGGCATCCTCGCCGAGGGGCTCAAGGCGGGGTACCCGCAGCGCATCATTGCCCTGAACCCGGGCGTGGAGGACCGCGTGAGCGCCTACAGCCGCCATGAGGACTACACCTGCGGTGAACAGAACAAGTTCTTCGAGGTGCCGGTGCGGCGCTTTATCGACGGCGAACAGTGGCACGTGCTCTCCTATCTCGGCAACTGGTGGGGCGAGGCCGGCACGCGCTACAGCAAACAGGAGCTGGCCGAGTACATCCATAAAGTGACCCGGCGCGGGGGCGTGGTGTCAGTCGATGTGCTGCTGTTCCGCGACGGCGCCCTCGACCGCTCTCAACTCGAAACGCTCAAGGCCATTCGGCCTCACCTCGAGACCGCCCGGAACCGCGCGCCCGTGCCGCCCGGCAACCGCGCCTTCGAAAAGCAGGCGCAACTGCTCAGTCTCGACGGTGCGCGCGAACTCGTGGTGAACGGCGGCGTGCATGCGCCGGCCCACGGTGTCGATGGCGACCCGGCGACGCGCGCACAGGCCGGCGGCGAATGGCCGTGGACCTACGAGGTCGACCTGCTGGACACCGTGGAGGTGCGGCGGGTACGCGTCACCTTCGGTTCGAACCACGCCACACAATTCGACGTGCAGCTTTCCACGGACCGCGAGCACTGGAAGACCGTCGCGGAAAAGGCCGAACACGACGGCGCGCCCTGGGAGACCGGCTTCGAACCTGTCTCCGCGCGCTGGATACGCGTTCGTGGCATCAAGCCCGACGGACCCGGCCAGGCCGGCGGCCAGATGTCGATTGCGGAACTGGAGGTGTATGAATAGAGAGGGCCTTTGTGCGCATGCCGGGCACAGACGGTGAAACGCAGGCCCAGCCGGGTGGCACGAACCGGCGGATGGGCATGCACCTGTTATTTGCGCTGGGGCTGGGCGCGTGGGTGGCCGGGGTGGTCGCGGCGGCGGCCCTTGCGAACCGGCCGTTGACCGGTGCAGAGGCGCTCCACTGGGCCATGTCGCGGCGGCTCGCCTGGGGATACGGCGGCCACCCGCCGCTTACCGCATGGTGCATCCGCATCTGGACGGAGCTCGGCGGGCACACGGAGATGGCGCTGCGCGCGGGCGCGGCCGTGCTGGCGGGCGCCACGCTCGCGCTGGTGTACGCGCTTGCCTGGCGCATTACCCGGCGCGCGGGCGCGGCGGTGCTGGCGGCGGTGCTGGTGGCGGTGTCGGGATGGTTCCTGCCGGGGGCGGCGGTCATCGGCCCGCATGCGCTGCTGCTCTTTTGCTGGGCGCTGGCGCTTCTCGCGTTTCACGGCGCACTGCACGGCAACCGGCTGATGTGGCTGCCGGCAGGATGCGCCCTGGGGCTGGGTCTCCTCAGCAGCCCGGCCATGGCGCTGCTGGGTGTGGCGTTTGCAGCATGCCTGCTCGTGCACCGGCGCGGCGTCCGGCGCACCCCCTGGCCTCATGCCGGGGTGGCGGTGGCACTGCTCATTCTGGCCGGACCGCTCTGGTGGGAGTTCCGGCACGGGGTCCCCCTGCTCCGCGGCACGCTCGCGCGAAATTACGCCTCCGGTCTCACGTTCGACGAGCGCGTCCTGCAAGTGTGGGAATATGCCGTCGGCCAGGTCTGGCACGTGTTCCCACTGCTTTTTGTCTTGTTTGCGTGGGGCATCGCCGCGATGGCCGAACGCAGCCGGCACAGCCGGGATGCCGCGCTCTTGTTCCTGGCTTCGGTTGTGCCATTGGGGTTCTTCGGGCTGCTGGCGTTCACGCGCCCCGTCGATGCGGCGTGGGCCTGGCCCGCGTGGCTGGCGGCGGCGCCCGCGTTCGCATGGGCGTGGTCTGAGCACGCGCACGGCCGCCGCGCCTGGCAGGCGCTGCTTGTGGCGGTGGCGCTGGCGGCGGTGGCCGCCGCGGGCGCGCTGCGGCACGAGGCGCCCAGGGGGGCCGGGGGACCGGCACTGGGCGCATTGATTGGCCGGCACAGTCCAGGCGGGGCCGCCGAACCGTTTCTGCTCGCCGACGACGCGGAACTGGCCGCGCTTGCCGAGTTCTACACGCCGGGGCAACCGCGGGCACAGTGTATGGATGCAATCGGAGACGGGTGCGGACCGTATGCGTTCTGGGAAGACTGGACGCTACTGCACGGCCGCGACGCAGTCTTTGTCAGCACCCTGCCCCCGCGTGCAATGCGGGAGACTATCGTCTGGCTCACGGAGGTGGGCGCGTGTGACCGGGGCGAGGTGTTGGACAGCGCCCCGACGGGTTTGCCGGATGGACCGGAAACCTATTGCCTGGCGCGGTTGCGCGCGTTCCACGGCCTCGAAGGCGCCCCAGGCGGCCCATCGGGCGCGCCGCGGGCCGTGATACGCGGCGTTTCGGCGCGGGCCCGGACGCTGCTCGAATCGGGCGCAGTGGAAGCCGCGGCCGGAGTGTATCGCGCCGCGCTCGCACAGTATCCGGACAGCCGCTGGCTGCGCGCCGACCTCGCGTCGATGCTGTACGCGGCGGGTCGCCTCGACGCCGCCGCAACCGAGGCGGAGGCGCTGGCCGCCCGCTTTCCGTTGGCGCGCCGCTTTGCGGACAAGGCGGGGCGGTGGCGCGCCGAGGCCGTTGAGACCAGCGCGATGACCCGGTCTTTCGCGCTGGCGAACACCGGCGATGTGGATGCCGCGGTGGAGGCCTGCCGCGAGGGCCTTGGGGCACTGCCGGGCAGCCGCGCGCTGCACGTGCGTCTGGTCGAACTCCTGCTGGAACAGGAAGACTACCCCGCGGCGGCGGCGGCCTGCCGCGAGGCGCTGGCATCGCAGCCCCACATGGCGCGCCTGCACCTGCTTCTGGGGCGTGCGCTGCTGGGCCAGGGTTCCATCGATGAGGCCATTTCCGCGTTCGACCAGGCCGCGGCGCTTGCTCCGGCCAATCCGGCCGCGCAGGAAGCACTCGGCCGCGCCTTTGCCGCGCGGGAGGAATGGGAAGCGGCCGTGCGACACCTCCGCCACGCGGTCGCGCTGCACACCAGCGGGGATGCCCCTGCGGCGCTGCACCGCGCGCTCGCGGCGGCGCTGACGCACACCGGGGACTCTGAAGGCGCGCGCGAACACCGCGGCAGCGCCCAGCGGAAAGACGGAACCATGCAAGGGGAAGACCGCTCCCCTTGAAGCGCCGCCGCGTACCCGGCTACGCCTCGATGTAACGGGCGCGGAACGCTTTGGGCGTGATGCCACGGTAGCGCTTGAACAGGCGCGAGAAATGCGCGGCGTCGTAGTACCCGAGTTCATGCGCCACATCGGTCGCGGTGCGATTGTGGTCGAGCAATAGACAGCACGCCTGCTGCACGCGCCTGTGCTGGTAGTAGTCGGTGGGATTGCGGCCCATGGCGTGCCGGAACCGACGCGCGAGGTGGTCGCGCGACAGCCCCATCTCATCCGCCAGGGTGCACGCGTCAAACCGCGTCCCCGTGAGCACCATTTCCTCGATGCGTTCGAGTACCGCGCGCACATCCGGGTCACTCGGCATGTGCAGGTCATCGCCTGATTCACGGAAGGACCGGCACAACAACAGCATCAGCTTCTCGAGTGTGCGGCGCATGAAGACAGGCGATGCGTCGTCGCGCCCGCGCTCGGCCGCGATATCGTCCAGTTCGCGCAGGCACGCGGCCATGGCCCCCTCGGAAAGCTGCCACTGAGGCAACGCCATGCGCAGCCCGGTGCCGAAGACGGCCTCGCGAAAGAACAGCGGCGCCAGATTCGGCACCGAGAAGATCTCCCGCACATCGTAAAACAGGTACTCAGTCAAGTAGGTGCAATTGATCATGCACAGGCCGTCGATGTGCTCAAACGCGTGGGTGTCGCTCGGTGATGCCGTCAGCACGGAACCCCGCGCAATCATGCGCGCGTTGTTCGCCGTGCGATGCAGCGCCGTACCCGCCACAATAAGCGCCACCTCGTGATGCTCATGGTCGTGGGGCTGCAGGTGCCCGACTCCGGCCAGGGTTTGCACCGTGCCGCACAGCCGGGGCGCCTCGGCCCCGGCGTTGTTCGCGCGGAAGTCGTAGGTGTAGACCTGTATCGGCCGCGCCGCCGAGAGCTTCTGGTGGTAGTTCGGCACAGTGAATATGGGGCGGAAAGTGGATGCCGGTTCCATACAAGTAAGATCCCATAAAACATACTATTCAAAAAGCTCTGGGTACAGTAAGATACAAGGAACGGGCGCTATAGTCAATGGAGAATGGCTCATTTCGTGAAGGTCTTATCGGCAACTCTGGAGATTCAGACATGAAAAGGCACGGCTTTACACTCATTGAACTGCTGGTGGTTATCGCAATCATCGGGATCCTGGCGGCCATATTGCTGCCGGCGCTGGCCCGCGCGCGGGAATCGGCCCGGCGGGCAAGCTGCCAGAACAACCTCAAGCAAATGGGACTGGTGTTCAAGATGTATGCGAATGAATCCAAGGGACAGAAATTCCCCATGGTCTCGCCGTACTTGAACGACGACGCCACGGAAGAATGCAACGTTCCGAACAACCGCGTTCTGTTCTTCTACGGGCCGTCGGTGTATCCGGAATACTTGACGGATCTCTACGTCATTGCCTGCCCCTCCGATACGGACGGTGCTTCGAGCATTGACGAAGGGCGGTTCAATATCGGCCGGAACCCCGACAACCCGGTCAATCCCTGCCGCATCAGTTACGTGTCTTACAACTACGTGGCCTGGGTTATCCAGCCGGACATCTACCTCAATCCGGGGGTGTCCGAAACCAGCGAGAACATCGACCTGAACAGCTTCAATTCAGCGTTCGTCGCGCAGGTGCTCGACCTTTTCAGCAATCCCGCGGCGACAGTGGACGCCCAAGTCGCGAAGTTCGAACGCGATATTGCCGCAGGGGACAAGACGGCCTGGCGGTTGCGCGAAGGCATCGAGCGGTTCCTCATCACGGACATCAACAATCCCGCCGCCAGCGCCCAGGCGCAGAGTGAAATCTCGATCATTTACGACCAGGTCACCACGGTGATCGCCGACTTCAATCATATCCCCGGCGGCGCCAATGTGCTCTACATGGACGGCCACGTGGACTTCTTGCGCTATCCGAGTGAACACCCGGCCAACGTGCCGTTCGCGTGGCTGCTCGGCTATATGAAGGATTTCCTTTCGTAGGACCGCGCACACACCTGTTGGCAGGCGGAGGGGCCGGTGACCGCGGCGGGCAAGGTTGCGTGCTGTGGCGGTCCTCCGCAAGGCCGCGGCAAGTCATCTCATGCGGAGGCACCACATGAAATCGCTGGAAGGGAAGCTGGCGGTCATCAGTGGCGGTGGCAGCGGCATCGGCCGCGCCACCGCCCTTGCGCTGGCGGAGCGGGGGGCGCGTATCGCCGCGTGCGACCTCAGCGAGGAGCGCCTTGAGGCGCTGCGCCGAGCCGTGGAAACGCTCGGCACCGAAATACTTGCCGCTCCGGTGGATGTCTCCTGCCGTGACGCGGTGACCGTTTTCGCGGAGCGCGTTGCGGCGGAATGCGGCGCGCCGGATATTCTCATCAACAGTGCGGGCGTGTATGTGACCGGCAGCGCGCTTGAATTGTCGCTCGAGGACTGGGACTGGGTCATCGCGGCAAACCTGTGGGGCGTCATTCACATGTGCCACTTCTTCCTGCCGCACATGATTGCCGCGGGGAGGGGTGGACACGTGCTGAATCTGGCGTCGATGTACGGGTACTGGCCCAGCCCGTGCGTGGCGGGCTACCTGACCAGCAAGTTCGGCGTCTTTGGTTTCTCGGAGGCGTTGCGTGAAGACCTGCGCCCGCATCGCATTCGGGTGTCCACGGTGTGCCCCGGCATCGTAAACACGGGACTCGTGCAGACCATGCGCATACGCACCACCGGGGCGGACACGCCGGGGATGCGGGAGGCCATTGCGCGGAAGTACGCCCGCCGGGGTTTTGGCCCCGAACGGGTGGCCCGCGCCATGGTGCACGCCATCGAAAACGGCAAGCGGCTGGTGCTGGTATCGCCGGAGTCGCGGCTCATGTACCAAGTGGAGCGCTTTGCGCCCTGGCTCAGCCGGTTCATCGCGCGCCGCGCCGCGGCCAACCTGTTTCTGACACATGGATAGACCAAGGAAAGCCCTTTTCTTGCACGGGTTCCGACCACGTACGTGTGCTTGCACCGCGCTTGTTATCACGTCTTGCGTCTTTTCCGCCCATGGCCAAGCGGCGGCACCGCCCTTCCCGGGCGCGGTCGAGGCGCTTGTCCAACACGCCGGGAAACTGCTTGACGACGGTCCCTGGTCGGTCATGGAAAAGGAGCAGACTGCACCCAGCGGCGACAAACACGATTACTTCACCCTGTCCCCTTATCACTGGCCGAACCCGCACACACCCGACGGCCTGCCGTACGTGTTCCTCGACGGCGAAGTGAATCCCGAGGCGCGCGGTCCCGCTTTCGACCGCGACGCGTACGGGGACATGGCGAAGACGGTGGACACACTCGCGCTGGCCTACCGGCAAACCGGCGACCCGCGCTTCGCGCAACGGGCGGCGCTGTTGCTGCGCACCTGGTTTCTCAATCCCGGCACACGCATGAATCCCCATTTCGAGTATGCGCAATATGCGCGCGGCATGGCCGAGCAGCCCTCGTGGGGCGTCATTCGCGGCAACCGCCTGGTCACCCTTGCCCGCGCCGTGGCGTGGCTCGCGCCTTCGGAAGCATGGTCCGAAGCGGATGACGAGGCGTGGCGTGATTGGCTGCGCGCCTATCTCGACTGGCTCATGCACAGCGACAAGGGCAAGGCCGAGGCAAAGGCGTTCAACAACCACGGCACGTGGTACGACGTGCAGGCCGCGAGCCTGGCCCTGGCCTGTGGAAACGAAGCGCTTGCCAAAGAGTTGCTGGAAAGCGTGCCCGAGCGGCGCATTGCGCGGCAGGTCAAGCCCGACGGCCGCCAGACCTTCGAGATGATTCGCACCAAGTCGTGGGACTACAGCATCATGAATTTGGAGGGCTTGTTCGAATTGGCGCGCCTTGGGGAACAGGTGGGCCTGGACCTGTGGCATTTCCGCACGGAAGACGGGCGTTGTCTCCGCGCGGCGCTCGACTATCTGGTGCCCGCCGCCACCGGTGAAGAGGAATGGCACGGCAGACAAATCGAGACGTTCCGGCCGGGAAAACTCTATCCGCTGCTCCGGCGGGCTGCCATACAGTATGATTGCCCCGAGTACATGGAAATCGCGCGGAAGATACCGGGAACGGAAGAGGTGGCCGCCGAGGACTGGCTGCGGTGGCCAGAGGTCGAATGACCTTTCGCGCAGACACCGGAAGTCCACGCATGGCATCATTTCGGACATGCATGCCCGCTTGCGCCGCCGTCTTCCTGGGCGCCCTGGCGGCGCATGCCGGCGCGTGGGACATTGAATCGCCTCGATTCGGCCAGTCATCCGGTAGCACGTTCGTCGAGGTGGTCTTTCCATGCCCGGCCCACGCCGCGCCGCTTGTCTTTGGAATACCCGTGGGGCAGGCCGCCTCACCGCGGCATGTAACGTTGCTCGATGAATCCGGCGAGCCCGTTGCAGCGGACTACAGCGCGCTCGGAGACTGGCGCCGCGCACCCGTGCATTGGGTGTTGGTCTCCTGCGTGCTCGACGGCGGCCCCACCCCGCGCCAACTGGAAGTGCGCTGGGGTGCGCGGCGTGAGGAAGAGTCCCCCGAAACTCTGTCCATTGCCGTTGACGAATCGGGCATCCAGGTCAGGAACAGGGACTATGCGCTCTACCTGTCCCCCGGCGGCATTGAAGCGCTGCGCGTGGGGGACCGGGACATACCGATTGCACAACGGGGACCGGTCTTCTCGACGCCGGAAGGGGTGCACTTCACGCCCATGGGAGGCGAAATGGGTGCGGTCCACGACGGCGCTGTGCGTAAGACCGTCCGCTTCAAGGGCAAACTGACTGAATCTCTGGAACTGCAACAGGAGTTCTCGTTCTTCGCGGGATCGCCGTATATCCAGTGCGATGTGCGATTCATCAACCGCGGCACCGAAGACATCGCGGTGGGCGGCATTTCCCCCGTGGTGGCGGAGTTGGACGCGAACTGCACGGTTCGCCTGGGCGGCACGGAGAACGGCTGGACAAGTGCGCGCTCACTGGAAGCTGAACAGGGCGCCTTCGGCTGGTGCGTTCGCGAAGACGGCGTGGAGGTCGCCCACGGCGTGGGCTCCCACGCCGGTGAAACTGCGCTTCTGACCTTTGAAAACGCTACTTCCCTGGCTTTTGCCGTACCCGGCTTCGCGGGTTTCGCCGCGGGAGAGCCCGGGGCCGTGAGCCGCTTCGGTCTCAGTGGCCAGGCCTTCACTGTCACGCATTATGCGCCAAAGCCAGATTCTCCCCCGGTGGACATACGCCGGCGCGAAACCATGGCGCGCACCTTTCCGTACTGGGTTATTGTGGGCGATGACGCAGGCGCACTCGCCCAGGCCGCGAGCGACCGTCCTTATGTGCGGTATGACCGGGCGCATCTTACCGGCATGGGGGTGTTCCCGGAGCGCGCGGTGTCGCACCTGCTCGACCGCGAAANNCCTTGAGGCGGCCCTCTATTTCGAGCGCGCCCCGGTGCCCCGTGCCGAGTACCTGCGGTCGAGCCGCGGCACGGAACCCGGCCCCGACAAGAGCGGCGAAGGATTGCACGAGGTCAATCTGCACGCGGGGGGCATGGTATACGGGGAAGTGTTTCAGTACTTCTGGCCGAAACCGGATTCCGGACTGGTGGCGCTTTACCGGGATGAGCTTGGCGTGCCCGAAGCACACATCGTGACCGGCGGCAGATGTACCTACCGCAACGGCGATGTCGTCTTGGCTCTGTTCCAGGAGTACCTGCGCACCGGCAACGAGACGCTGCACGACTTCGGGCGCATCCACGCCAGTGTGTTCGCCGATGTCTCCATCAGCCACGCCCCGGTCAGCTCCGGCATCGGCCACTACTACTGCGACTGGTATCACAACCCCTACGTCTACCAGCGTTTCGAGGGGCTGCTGCTTGCCGCGTTGGTTACCGGCAACGCGTGGTGGCTCGAGAATGCCATTGCCATGGCGGAATACTGCGTTCGCGCGTGGGAAGACGGCGCGCCGCGCGACGGCGCGCTGCACGGGACCTATGGCGGTGTGCAGTACCGGTCCCCCTACATCGCGAAGATGCTGCTGAGGCTTTACGAAATCACCGGTGAGCGCAAGTATGCAAAGACCGCTGTGCGCTTTGCGAAATGGAGCATGTCGCGCCAGGAACCGGAAGGCTGGTGGACCATGGGGCCCGCGTCCACGCGGGAGTTCCGGAATTCACCCATCTTCGCCGGCTACGCGTGCATGGGGCTGTGGCCGCTGTATTGGGCCACGCGGAACCCGGACCTGAAAGACACCCTGATGAAAGCGGTGGACTACCACGTGGGCATGCAGGAGGACGCGTCCGGCAACAATCCCGGAACCTTTCCAAACTCCTATTGGTACGGTGACAACACTTCGAAGGACACGCCCATCAGCGGCAACTACGCCACCACCGCGCACTGGGCCGCTGTCATTCTCGAGGCCTATCGGCTCACCGGCGACCCGGCCTACTTCTACAGCGCCAACGCGGCCTGGGTGGGCGTATTGAACCATCAAACGAAAGAGGGCGGCCTGCCGCTAAGCAACTCGACGCTCAACTCCGTGTGGAGCCACGTCATTGTCGAATCATTGCCGAGGTTCACCGCCACCGCAGAACGCGACCGCCTGCCCTTTGTGCTCCACGCCCGCACCGGGGCGCCCGGCACGTCGTTTATGGGCAAAGGCGCGCGCTGGGAGGACGGAACATTTTCCTTCGACATCCGGTACACCCATGACGCCGGGACGCCCGTTGACGCCTTCTGGCCCGGCGAGAAGCCGGCAGCCATCACGGTGAATGGCCTGGCAGCGCCGTTTACGCACGAGGCCGGCAAGCGCCTGTTGCGTTTCCACCTGCCGCCCGCGGCGGAATTCACGGTAGCCCATTGCCGGGTCGCCGAAGATTGAAGACAACGGGAGAGCGCAGCCCATGCGAAAGACCGCGATTCTTCTACTGTCATTCCTGCTGGGTATCTGCGAGGCAGGTGCGCCGTCGGATGGCTTTGAGTTAACGCTACTGTACGGGCAGAGCCAGGAACCCGCACATTTGGGTCTCACGCGCGCCCGGGAACTGGGTGTCACCAGCATGCAGAAGTACGTCATCTGGAAAGACATCGAGTCCGCCCCGGGCGTGTTCGACTGGTCGGAATATGACAAGGTCTATGAGACGCTTCGGGAAGCCAGTTTGAAGTGGGTGCCGTTTGTGATTGCGGGGCCTCACTACGTCACACCGGAATTCGTGCGGGATGACCCCGCGGTCACGTTCCTGAAGTGTCTGAAGCATGGCCGCGAAAGCCAGATCCCCTCTATCTGGTGCCCTGTTTTCAGAGAGTACATCGACGCTTGGCTGGCGGCTTTTGCCGGACACTATGCTGATCGTTCGGGAATCGAGTCGATATTGCTGGGTATCACAGGCGGGTACGGCGAGGCCATCTTTCCCGCCGACATCGGTGCCGCGCCCAGCACCATGCACATGCACATCGGCATGTGGTGCGGCGACGCGCACGCGGTGGCCGATTTTCGACGGCACTGCAGCAACCACTACGGGGATATCGCCGCGTTGAACAGCAATTGGGGCGCTTACTACCCCTCTTTCGCCGAGGTTCGTCCCTTCACCCGCGATTACGCGCCCAGCCCGAAGGCCTGGCTGTTCCTTGTGGCGTGGTACCGCGCGGCCATGACGCGGCATGCCGAGTGGTGGCTCAGCACAGCGCGCGAACACTTTGGCGATACCGAACTCTACCTGTGCACCGGGGGCAACATGATTGTCGAGCACGGCAGCGATTTCTCGGCGCAGGCGCGGGTGGCGGCAAGATGCGGGGCCGGGCTGCGCGTCACCAGCGAAGGCTCCCATTTCCCGAAGAACGTCTTTCTGACGCGGCTGGTGCAGTCCGCGTGCCGTCATTATGGCACGTTCAGCGGCACCGAGCCGGCCCGCGAATTCAGTCCGCTCGGGAGCATGGGCCGCCTGTTCAACGCCTACACCGGCGGGTCGCGGCAATTGTTCACCTATTTCATCCGCGACGGGCTCGAAGCGGAACTGTTTGCGCGGTGCGGCGACCTCATGCGCGAGGGCCGGCCCGAGCCGCAACTGGCCGCGCTCTATCCGGTTTCGACGCATGTCATGGAGCCGCGCTACTACACCACGGTCGACCGCACATTCTTCTACCGTCTGCGCGAGGTCATCGACTACGGTTTCGTTGATGAGCGCATGGCGTTAGACGGTGCGCTCGAGGAGTACGCCGTGCTGCTGGTCTACCAGACGAGCATTGCTCCGGCCGATGTGCTGGCGCGCATCGCCGCCTGGGTGCGCGCGGGCGGCGTACTGATTGCCGTCAATTCCTGGGTCGCGGACTACGACGGGGACACGGCAGTATGGGATGGTCTCGTGGGTCTCACCGAAGCGTCCGATGTCGTGCAGGGCGGGGCAAGCATGGAACTGCTGGCCCCCGAAGTGCTGCCATCCTTCGAAGGACGGCACCGTGAACCACGCAATGGTGTGAGCTTTCTCGCCGACGATTGCACTGTACTGCTCCGCATGGGCGGGGACAGCGTTGGCCGTCTCGCCTGGCTACGGCAGGCCGGGGAAGGCTGCGTTTTCGCCTACCACGGCCCGCCGAACACGGATGAGTCGCCGGGGATGCCGCGGCAGAGCGGTTACACACCGCCAGCGGGTGGTGAGCCGGCGCCACCGGTCTCCTATCCGGTGCTGTTCCTGCGCGACGCACTGCGGCACATCTCGGCGCATGCAGACCGGTACGGATGCGACCTGGCATCGCTGTGGCTGGGGGACGCGCCGGTCTTCCTCAGCCGCATGGAGGGCGGGGAAGTGGCCGCAATGAACGNNGAACGTGGGTGAAGAGGACGTGACGCTGGAGCGCGGGGGCGTCACCCACAGGGTGTCGGCTCGGAGCGCGGTTCGCCTCGGTGTTCAGTCAGCGGACACGACGCGCAAGTCCGAGGACTCGGGTTTCCCGCTGCGATAGTCGGCGCGCGCGTCGTGGCGACTGTGCACGAAAACGGTTCCGTGCAGTTCATGCGCGGGCGCGTCGCCGGCGTCGTTTTCGACCACCAGCGCGGGCCGGTCCTCATCGTCGTACACGTGGCAGTTTTCGAAGTGGACGCCGCCGAAACGCGTGGTGATGGTGTCGCGGCGCAGTGAGATGAGCAGCGGCGCGTTGGGTCCGCGGCGCCGCGGCTCGCGCCATGTGTCTTTGAAGTGGCACTGGTCAAACAGCACGGTGTATGCGTTTGCGGACTTGTCGTAAATGTAGGCGCCGGAATGCCGCGGACCTTCCACCACACACCGCCGGAATACCACCTCGCCGCCCGGCCCCGAATCGTTTGCCGCGCCGATGGCGATGCCCACCTCGTCACCGCGCATCACGCAGTCTTCGACGAGCAGCGACACCGGCTCGCTCTCCCCGCTCAGGTTCTTGGTATAGAGCAGCACGCCCGCGCCCTGGTTGCTTTCGAATTGGCAGTTGCGCACCACGCAGTTCACCAGCCGCTCACGGGCGTGGTTGGGTTCGAAGTCAATGCCGGCCTGGGGCGCGGTGCCCCCGGTTGCGCTGAACACGCAGTTTTCGATGAGCAGGTTCTCCGCACCGATGACGCTGATGCCCTGGCGGTGGTTGTCGTGGCAGACCACATCGCGAATGACCACGTCTTTGCAGTAGGGCACCTTGCCCGCGCCCAGGTAGACACCGTCGCCCCCGCTGCTTTCCAGCCGCAATCCTTCGATGGTCACGCGCGCACACCCCGCCAGGTCGAGCACCATGCGCCACTCCGCGGGTTCATAGGCGTTGGTCATGTAATCCGCGTGGCGCATGCGCAACGTCGCGCCGTAGCCGCGCAGCACAAGGTCCGTCACGTTGTTCGCCGTGAACAGGGAATCACCCTTGCCCTTGAACTCACCTTCCTTCGCCAACACCAGCACGCCCGGCTCGAAGACAAGCTCCAGGCCGCCGCGCAGGGTGATGGGCCGCACGACCCACGGTGCGCCCATATACGGCACCACCACGGTCGAGGCTCCGGAATCGACGGCCGCCTGTATCGCGTCCGTGGCGTCCTGCGTGTCGAAGCCCCACCACGCGGCATTGGCTACCGCAAGCTGGCCCGACGCCGCGAGCGCGGCCTGTTCCGGGTTCGTTGCATTGGGCGATGCGGCGGCGGTCATGCCGGTGGCCAGCGAAACGAGCAATGCAAGACGCAACATGAGCGGGTTCCTTCTTGTGGGGGAGAAGACATGGGACATATGGGGCGCATGGGACCAATGGGACCGAAGGCCGGCGAAGAACTGGCGCATCTTGAACATACAGGTTTGCCTGTGCTCCCGTCTCATTGGTCCCATTGGTCCTGTAGGTCCCAGTGTTCTTTGCCGGGTCTATTCCAGTTCAAGCGTGAGTTCGGCACCGTTCTTGCCGAGCTCGAACACGCCTTCCGCGGTCTTCCCGTCCTTCTCCGCCGCCACACGGTACGTTCCCTGAAATCCCGCGAAGGCAAACCGGCCTTTCTCGTCCGTGGTGCCGGCCTCCCGCGTGTGCCAGGTTTCGTGCAGCAGCTTGTGCAGCGCGTCATAAACGGGCTTCTTCGTAAGGTCTTCGCGCAGCAGTCCGCCTCCCTGCAGCCACGCCCCCGCATCGCTGAGGTCCCACCACGTAATCGCCTCGACCGCCGGGTGGGCGAAGCAAAGGGTGTAGAAGTCCCGGGCGTAGGCCGCCTGCGTGTCTTCGTCCCACTTGCCGCGCCACGTGGCCATGGTCACGGGGATGCCGCTGGAGATGGGCAGGAACTCGGTGATGTGGACCGGCCTGCCGAGCTTGCCGTACTGGTCGAGCACGCGCCGCACCCAATGCAGGGGGAACGCGGCGTCGGGCGGCGCGTGGGCCTGCATGCCCACGGCATCAACCCGCACACCTTTGGCGATAAGCCCCTCGAGAAGCTCATAGAAAGCCGGGTAGCCGCCGGGCAGGATGCCGAAGTCGTTGACGAGCAGTGCAGCCTCGGGATTGGCCTCGTGCGCCCAGCGGTAGGCCTTTTCGAGGTCGACGCCGCCAAGCCTGCTCGGCTCGTTGACCACGTCCCAGTAGCGAATGTCATCCTTGTAGTGCGTCACAATCGATTCGACGCGCGCCCGCTGCTCGGCCTCCGGCGGGAACCCCTCCGACCACGCGGGATACATGATGTCGTAGTTCCACAACAGCGGGTGGCCTTTCGGCGTGATGTTGTGCTCGCGGCACCATTGCACAATCTCATCGGTGTAGCTGAAACGCGCCTTGCCCTTTTCCAGTTCGAAGGCTTTCCAGTAGAAGCCGATGGTGGCGAAGTTGAAGAGTTCCTCGAAGCGCTGCTTGTAGACCCGGTTCTCCAGAGGCGACCCGAAACGCCCGAACATCAGAATGTTGGCGCCGAACAGGAATGCGTGCCGTTCAAGCACTGCATCCACCGTCACTTCAGGCAGCGGGTTGCCATCCGGGTCCGTCACGGTGACCCGCGCCTCGCTCGTGCGCACCCCGGAAATCGCCGCGCGCGCGGCGTCAAGCGCTTCCTCCTCCCGCTTCTGCTCCTGCGCAAGCCACTCGTGGTACGGCGCCTTGACCGGCGCCGCGCCCGCCACGGCCGTCACCTCCAGGTAGTCGATATACAGATTGCGGTCCTCGAGCCCCTCCATAGAATCGTTGGGAAAGGACACGCCGACCATGTGCAAGCCCGGGTCGAGTTCCACCTCGAAGATGTAGTCCTCCCAGGTGCGCCGGTCGACCATGCGGTACGCGGGCTCGAAGCCGTCCACCACGAGCGTCGCCATGGGCCACGCCTCGCGGCACGGCGTCGCCTTCGCGCGCACCAGAATCCTGAAATGGCCCCCTTCGTCGACACGGATTGCGTCCGCCGCCATGCCCACGGTGGTCAGCACCCACGAGCCGAGCCAGGGCGCCCCCACTGTGCGCACCGCCGCGGTCTCCGCTTCGATGCGCAGGCCTTCTGCGGCTTCCACTCCCGGGGCCGGCATCCACGCCAGAAGCAGAAGCAAGAGGAGTGCGGGGCGGCAGCATTGTGCCCGTCCCGCCCGCGCAATCCCGCAAAACGCATCACTCACACGGACGGTCCGTAACCGCCCGACACCTGGCTTCCAATTCATCACCGGCCCTCCCGCACAAGCGTACATTGTGCAGCGAGCATAACGCAGCGCCACCTCACTTCGTCAATAACCACAAGGACCGGCGCCCCGGCAATTACCGGAGATAGGCCTTGAAGGTCTTTATCTCGAAGGGACGCAGGGTAAAGGCGATACCGTCCTCCTTCACCTTCACCGACTGTTCCTGGTCTTCGAGCAGGTTGCACTCCGTGGCCTTGCGCACCGTACGCGCGAACTGCAGCAGCGCGTCGGCGCGGCTACCGCCCGATTCGTACAAGCGCACGACGACCGCGTCGTCATCTTCGGCCTTCTTGACCGTTTCGATGACGACATTCGGATGGTCTACTGAACAGAACTCCGCTGATTGTGCCTCGCCTTTGGCGGTCGTGAGCGGGCGCACGGCAAGTGGCGCGTTCAGTTCGTAGGCCGGACGCACAACCGTTTCCGGTGTGAAACCGCCCTGGTGCGGCAGCAGCGCATAGGTGAACTGGTGCTTTCCCTGGTCGGCCTCGAGGTCGGGGCCCAGCGCGGATTTCAGCAGCGTGAGCGAGACCATGTCCTCGAGCGTGTCGTGGCCGTACTTGCAGTCGTTGAGCAGGGCCACGCCGTAGCCGGCCTCCGAGACATCGACCCACTTGTGCGCGCATACCTCGAAACGCGCGGCGTCCCACGACGTGTTGCTGTGCCGGTTGCGCACCAGGTGCCCGAATTGGATCTCATTGCGCCAGGTGTCCGTGTGCACATCCACGGCGAACCCGACCTTGAGCAGCGTGTGCTTTTCATGCCAGTCGACGTGGGTCTTGAAATCGATGCGCCGCGAGTGCGCGTAGAAGGTCATGTCCTGCTCGAGCGAGGACTTGCGGCCCAGCGCATATCGCGACCGCAGCGTGATCATGAGCGGCCCGTCCGAGATCACCTCGCGCGATTCCAGCCGGTCCTCGGGTTTGACCCGGTCGCGGTAATCGAGGTCGATGTCCCAGGCGTCCCAGTCCATCGGCATGTCTTCCGCCGTGTAGAAGTCATTGAGCCGCCGGCCGCCCTGCACCACTTCCCGGTCGGCCGCGATGTCGAAGAGGCTCGTGAGCTTGCCCGCCTTGTCAAACTGCACGCGGTAATGCGGGGTTTCCAGGGTCTTGCCCGCGTACTTGAAGGGCGACTGGCCACCACTTTCCTGCTTGCGCAAGGCCACCGCGGACACGCCCATGCCGGGCGTCCGCACACGCACAGCCATCCTGTTCCCCGCGCACTGGCACACGAGCGGCTTTCCGTCCGCGTCCACGGCGCAGGTCTTGTCGCCGGGCTCCAGGTAAACGATGTCCTCCCGGGGCCACGCCAGCGTGTTCGCCACGAGGTAGGCGTCGTTCTCCGGGTCCGGTGTGAAACTCTCGCCGAGCTTGTCGAGCGCGGCATCGCGCAAGGCGGTCAATTCCTGTTCAATCCGCGCGTACTCGGCCTCCGCCTCCTGGTAGACCACGCGTATCGAACTGCCTGGCAGCACATCGTGGAACTGGTTGGTCAGGAACGGCCGCCACAGCGCCTGCAGCGCCTCGCCCGGATAGGCGAAGTTTTCGTCCATGGCCATGGCCGACAAGCATTCCGTTTCGCGGAAGAGCAGTTCCAGCTTGCGGTTGTACCGCTTCGTGCGCGCCTGGCTGGTGTACGTGCCGCGGTGCAATTCGAAGTACAACTCGCCGACCCAGCGCGGCCACTCGACCTCCTTCTCGCGCATGCCCTGAAGAAACTCGGACACATTGATGAACTCGGCCTTCGGGCAGCCCTCGAGGTCCTTTTCGCGGACCGCGTGCTCTATCATCTCGCGGGTCGGCCCCCCGCCGCCGTCGCCCCAGCCGATGCTGAGCAGCGCGCGGTCGTTCAGCTCCTTCTGCTGGATGCGCTCCCAGGTGTGCTGCAGGATTTCCGGGTGCGGCTCGGCGTTGTAGCCGCCGCGCAGGCACGCGATGTAGTGCGTGAACATCTCCGTGCCGTCGATGCCGCGCCACAGAAATGTGTCGTAGGGGAACCGGTTGGTGTCGTTCCAGTTGATCTTGCTGGTCACGAAGTTCCTGATACCGCAGCCCGCGAGAATCTGGGGCATGGCGGCCGAGTAGCCGAAGACGTCCGGCAGCCACAGCGTGTCGCTGGTGTAGCCGAACAGTTCCTGGGTCTTTTTGCGACCTTCGAGAAACTGGCGGATGAGCGATTCTCCGCCGGTCACGTTGCTGTCCGCCTCCACCCACATGCCGCCGTTCGGCTCCCAGCGGCCTTCCTTCACGCGCTTGCGGATGCGCGGCAACAGGTCGGGATAGTGTTGCTCGATCATCTCATAAAGCACCGGCTGCGACTGAATGAACCGGAACTCGGGGTAGGCGTCCATCAGCGCCAGCACGCTCGAGAACGTGCGCGCCGCCTTGCGGATCGATTCCCGCAGCGTCCACAGCCAGGCCACGTCGATGTGCGCGTGGCCCACCAGCCCGATGAGCGGCGTGTTCGGGCTGTTCGCCTGCTTGAGCAGGGGCGCCAGGCGCTTGCGCGCGTTCTTCGCGGCGGCGTCGAGTTCGTCCTCGGCGGCCCAATGCATCGGCACCAGGTCGAGCGCCTCGTTCAGCGTGTCGAGCAGCACCGCGCGGCGCCGGCTGTGTTCCGGCAGAATCAGCGCCGTCTTGTAGAGCACGCGCGCGTCGTAGTAGAGCCCGGCCACGGCCTCGCGTTCGGCCACCAACTCGCTCGCTTTGAGGGGCAGCGGTGGGTCGATTCGCGGCGCCGGGGCGATGGTCTGCCGAATCGGCACCTTGGTGTGATACGAGTCCGCCTCCGGAATCTCGTGGCCCGAGTACGCTTCCACCCACAACTCGAACTCTTCGCCGCCCCGGGCCGACGGCAGCAGCAGCGCCTCCTCGTGGAAATGGTTCATGCCGGTCCACACGGCGCCGTTGACGAACAGCAGGCGCTCCGCCGCGCTCACCATGCGGTAGTACACCTTCCGGCCCCGGCACGCGCGCGGCACGTCGGTCTTGCCGTGAAACCAGACGGTGCCCCAAGGGCGGCCCCAGGCCGAGCCGATGGGCGCGGGTTCGAGCCGCATCTCCACCGGCGGCGTGCGGAAATGGTCGTTCGTTTCGCCCGCTTCCAGCGGCACCTCGGCGACCTTCTCATACCGCCAGCGGCCAATGGCTTCGATGCGTTTATTCAGCTTCTCAACGACTTTCGGGGGGAGCATGGATTGAAACTCCAGTTGATTCTGTGGCGCATGGTTCTTCGGAAGGATTGACCGCAGAGTGTACTCAAAATGCCGGGGATATGTCCATTTTGCGGCTTGGCCGCGGACAGTATCGAAGGTATACTGCGGCCATGGGTGAGGCGATGAAAGAGGCGCAGGCCCGGCAATCGGGCCCCTGGGCGCTGGCGCTCAAGAACCTGCTGTTTCCGCAGTTCTGCCAGCAGTGCGGCGTGCGGCTGCTCACGGAGGAGAACGGCTATTTCTGCCCCGGTTGCTGGGAGTCGAGTCCGCGTGTGGAACGGCCATTCTGCACCTGCTGCGGGCGTCCGCACGAGGGCATGGTCGGGCTCGGCGCGCGCGCCAATTTCCCGTGCGCGGATTGCCGCAAGCGCCCACCAAAACACCTCGGGCGCATCTACGGGGCCGCGGTCTACGACGGGGCCATCGGCGCGGCGGTGCGCCTGCTCAAGTTCCGGGGGCGGCAGCGGCTTGCGGGACCGCTGGGCGAGCTGATGGCTGATTTTGCGCGCTGTGAACTCGACGTGGAAGCCTATGACCTGCTGGTGCCGGTGCCGCTGCACAAGGTGCGGGCGCGGGCGCGCGGGTTCAATCAGTCCACCTTATTGGCGCAGGAGATCATTGCTTGTTTTCCTAATGCGCGGGTCAGTGAATCACTGTTGCGCATCCGGCCGACGCGCACGCAAAGCAAGCTGCACGGGGAGAAGGAGCGCGAGGCCAATGTGCGCGGGGCCTTTGCGGCCGTGGGCGAGGAGTTTGGCGGCAAGCGGGTCCTGCTGCTCGACGATGTGGTGACGACGGCGGTCACCGTCTCGGAATGCGCCGCGGCACTTCGGCGCGCGGGCGCCGCGGATGTCGACGTGTTTGCGGCGGCGCTGGCGGTGGTGTCACCGCAACGCGCGTTGCTCGCCCGAATTCTGGGCGCGGACAATGCGGCGCTACTTGATTTCCGCCACAAACTTCGCGATAAACGCTGAGAATCCTTGGACTTTCCTCAGGGATACCAGTTTCAGGTTTCGGCGCTTCATCTTGTCGAACGCATCCAGCTTGTCATTCGCCACGATGCGCCCGGTTTCGACGTGTCCTTCTCTGCCGATGGCCATAGCGGTGTACTCGAAAACGGCCATGGTCGCGTACTCCTCGTCTCGGTTGGGCAGTGCAATTGGTGAATAAGAACCGAGGAACAGTATTTGCTGCCCAAATCGATGTCCATGGAGCGCGGCCCAAGACCGGGGAAGGCGCAAGGTCCACACCGAACCGATATTCTATTCCTCGCACGGGTTCCCGTCAAGTTATTTGTATGTAGGTTGGCTTACATTGGCGGACGCTTGTTCCAGGGCGCGCGTGCTGTCTTCGATAGGGCCCGTTTGTCTATAGGCGGTTGACGAGGGTAGCCGCCCCCGATATAATCCGACAACGCCCGCGCGCCTATATGCGGGGTATCCATCGGGTTGCGCGCGGACGGCAAGGGTAGGGTAAGCAGCGAAACGGCGATTACCGGACCGGGCTCCGGCAACACCGGGACAGCGAACGCATGGCCAATCAGCTCAAAGACCGTTGGATGACCCGATTCGGCCTGATCATGGCCATGGCCGGCAACGCCGTGGGACTGGGAAACTTCCTGCGTTTCCCCGGCAAGGCCGCGCCCTGGGGCGGCGCCTTCATGATCCCCTATTTTCTGGCGCTTGTGCTCATCGGCATCCCATTGATGTGGATGGAATGGACCATCGGACGGCATGGCGGCGGGTATGGGCACGGCACCACGCCCGGCATGTTCCACCGGCTGTGGCGCAACCGCATCTCGAAATACCTGGGCATCTTCGGGGTGCTACTGCCCGCCATGGTCGGCGTCTATTATGTGTACATCGAATCTTGGTCGCTGGGCTACGCCTGGGAGACCATGACGGGCGGGTACTGGGGCAAGGTCAGCAACGACGAGATGGCGGAAGTCTTCACATCCTATCTCGGCATCGGCGAAAGCGCCTTCAGCCTCAGCGTCAAGGCCTATCTGTTCTTCCTCATCACCTTCGGTATCAACATTTTCGTGTTCGCCCGCGGTATCTCGCGCGGCATCGAAATCGTGGCGAAATACTGCATGCCCTTGCTGGTGGTGCTCGGCGTGGTGCTGGCGGTCCGCGTGTTCACGTTGCCGCCGGTCGACGGGCGCGGCATCGGCGAGGGGCTCGCGGCGTTGTGGGCCATCGACGACTGGTCGAAACTGCTGGTGCCCGCCATGTGGATCGACGCGGCCGGCCAAATCTTTTTCACATTGAGCGTGGGCCTCGGCATGGTGCACACCTACGCAAGCTATCTGCGCAAGAAGGACGACGTCACCCTCAGCGGGCTGGCCGCCTGCGGCACCAACGAATTCGTTGAGGTCATTCTCGGCAGCACCATCGCGATTCCCGCGGCCGTCATCTTCTTCGGCGTCGCCGAGACCCGGGCCATCGCGGAGGGCGGCACGTTCTCGCTCGGCTTCTTCTCTCTGCCGGTGATTTTCCAGCAGATGCCCGCCGGGCAGCTTTTCGGCACCATGTGGTTCGTGCTCCTGTTCCTGGCGGGACTCACCTCGAGCATGGCCATGTTCACGCCGCTGCTGGTGTTCCTCGAGGACGAATTGCAAATCCCGCGCGACAAGGGCGTGCGCTATGTGGGCCTCGGCGTTTTTATCTTCATGCAGCCGGTGATTCTTTTCATGAAGCAGGGGCTGCTCGACGAAATCGACTACTGGATGGGCACCTTCTTCCTGGTCGTGTTCGTGGCCATCGAGTCGGTTATCTTTGCATGGGTTTTCGGTCTGGACAAGGGCTGGAAGGAGATGCATCTCGGCGCTGACCTGCAGGTGCCGCGCCCCTTTTACTACATCATGAAATACGTGACACCCGTGTTCGTGCTGGCGCTGCTCGGCTGGTTCGTTTACGACGGCCTCTATGACAAGGTCATGATGGATGGGGTCGACGCCGCTGACAAGCCCTACCTGTGGCTGGCGCGCCTGATGATGGGCGGCATGGCGGTGTTTCTCGTCTGGGGCGTGTGGTACGCGTGGAAGACGCACCCGAAGTTTTTCGATGAAGTGCAACCCGAAGAGGAATCCGGCTGATGTCCATCGGGTCCTGGATATACATGCTCACCGTCTGGGTGCTCATCATCGCGCTCAACGTCTTCTGCTTCTACAACATCTTCCGCAAGAAGGAGAAGTGAGCGGCCCGACCTGTCCGGTTCAACGCCGCCCCACCTGCTTGAGGGCCTTGTCCATTTCGCGGCGGGTCTGCTTGTCTTTGAGCGCCTGGCGCTTGTCGTAGGTGTGTTTGCCGCGCGCGAGTCCGAGTTCGAGCTTCACAATGCCCTGCTTGAAATACACGCGCAGCGGCACCACGGTCAGGCCTTTTTCCTGCACCTGCTGTTGCAGCCGCAAGATTTCGCGCTTGTGCATCAGCAGTTTGCGGTCCCGCTCGGGGTCGTGGTTGTAGATGTTGCCCTGGTCGTAGGGCTTGATGTGGGCGCCGACCAGAAAGACTTCACCGTCGCGCACGTCGGCATAGCTGTCCTTCAGCGTCATGCTGCCGCTCTGGCGCAACGATTTCACCTCGGTGCCCTGCAGCGCCACTCCCGCCTCGTAGGTGTCGAGGATGTGGTAATCGTGCCGGGCGCGCCGGTTCTGTACGATGAGCTTCTCGGCCATGGCGTCGCGGTTCAGCGCCGGCGCGGGCCCCACGACGGGCCCTCGCAGCGCAGGTTGAGGTTGGGAACGCGCCGCTTCTCATCGGTGGCCAACGTGACCGCCCACAATTGCGCCTGTCCGGCGCGCGTGCTCATGAACATGATGTGCCGGGAATCGGGCGACCAGGTGGGCGATTCATTGCTGCCTTGCGAATCGGTCAGGCGGCGCGGGTTGGCGCCGTTGGCGTCCATGACATAGATTTCAAGGCCCTCGCCGCGCTTCTCGGCCACGTACGCGATGTACTTGCCGTCGGGCGACCACACGGGGTCGTAGCTGTTGCCGCCCTGGTGCGACAGGCGCTGCGGCTCGCCGCCGCCCGCCGGCATGACGTAAATCTGGGGACTGCCGCCGCGGTCGCTCACGAAGGCCAGCCGGCTGCCGTCCGGCGAGAACACGGGCTGAGTGTCGCCCGCCTTGTTGTTGGTCAGGCGCGTCAGGTTGCCGCCGTCCGGGTCGCGCAGATAAATCTCCATGTTGCCGTCTTTGCTCAGCGTCATGGCGACCCGTTTCCCGTCCGGCGACCACGCGGGCGCACTGTTCAGCCCCACCTCTTTCGACAGGGGCACCGACTTGCCGGTGCGCCGGTCATAGACATAGAGGAAGCAGTAGCGGTCCTTATAGGAGAGATAGGCGATGCGGTTGCCGTCGGGGCTGATCTTGGGCTTGATCGAAATCGAGTTGTGGTCGGTCACCTGGCGCATGTTCGCCCCGTCATAATCGGCCACATAGATTTCCTTGCTGCCCACCTCGCCCGCGCTGAAGCAAATCTCCGAAGTGCCGATGCCCGGGGTGCCGTCGAGATAGCGAATGATCTCCTCGGAGAACCGGTGCGCCGCCAGCCGGGGATGGTCGCGCTGCACGCGCAGTTCCTGGCCGACCACCTGCTCCTTCGAAAACAGGTCAAACAGGCGCAGCTGCGCCACCAGTTGCGCGCCTTCGCCGCTCACCACACCGAAGACCAGGTGCTCGGCCTTGGTGGCGCGCCACGCGTCGCGGTCGAGCTTGTTCACATCGGGGTCGAAGAGCGTGAAACCGGGCGGGTAGGCGCTGGCGGGCAGCAGGCGGAACAGCCCCGAAAACTCGAGGTCGGCGGCAATCACCTCGGCCATCAGCCGGGCCTGCGGGCCGGCATCCGGCGTGGCTGCGGCAAAGGGCGGCACCGCGATGGGGATGCGCGCGTCGAGGGCCCGTTGCGATTCGATGCGCACGCCCTGGCCCCCCCCCACGGCGCACACCAGCATCCACGTCACGGTCCATACAAGAAACTGCTTCCCGTTCACTGTCTTCTCCTTGCTCGTCGCCGGCGCGCGGATTCTTGCCGCTATTCCGACACCTTGAACGCGTATATGACCCACAACTCAGGCTCGGGGTAGTTCTCCGGCAGCGGGCCGAAGGGTGCCGCAAGCTGCACCGCGCGCACCCCCGATTCACCCACGGCCGGGCTCGTTGCATGCTTGATAATCTGCGGTGTATCCGCCAGTGTGCCGTCTCGATACACCCAGAATCCAACCTCCGCTTCCGAGCCGTCGGCGGGGATACCTGTGGGCACCTGCCAGATACGGTCCACTTTGCGCTGCACCTGGCGGCACCAGTAGCTCAGGAGGTCCGCATTCTCCGAGCCCACACGCACCACTTCCCGTGGCCCCGGCTGCACTTCCGGTTTCGGTTCGGGCTTGGGC
>NPIG01000298.1_pt5 | contig 37673 bp, 28 predicted proteins | sample 8637441 | NCBI WGS metagenome assembly NPIG01 (sample SAMN07420675, study PRJNA396082) | bioreactor metagenome | isolation source: sample BR6 brine-fed electro-methanogenic bioreactor BR | place: Japan: Kochi | collected 2016-06-14
CTCAGCAGGGTAGGGCCCAGCCCTCCCGGTATTGCTTGGTGAGCAGGGCGTCAAGAGCCCGGTCGTTCGTAATCTCGCCCCGTTTGAAATCGTATTCGACTTTCTTGCCCGCAAACAGGGCGACCCGGCCGAACTGAACGAATTCGGTGAGCGGTCCCGCGTAGGAGAAGTCTGAACTGGCCTTGCGCCCCTCCCTGATGGCGTTGAGCCAGTCGCGCGTGTGGTCCTCGCCGGGCACGCGGTCCAGCGTGGGTTCGGGCGGCCTGAATCCGGCCATACGCGCCGCGGGCAGCAGGCGAACCCCCCCGCCATAGGTGCCCGCCGTGCAGATGCCTTTCGTGCCGACGAAATAACTCCCGTGTTTCCCGTCGCCGAGGGTTTCTTCTTCCGGCACGCCTTCCGGCCGCGGCGGTTGCAGCCACCTGCCGTGCTCATCGCGGCCATCATGCCAATAGAGCTCGACGGGGCCCATGCCGGCCCTCGCGGGAAAGCTGTAGCGAACCACGGTACCGCGCGGCGCTGTCTGCTCATTCATGCCGTAGCTTTCCACGACCTCACAGGTGAAGTGGTCCGCTTCGGCCAGCTTCAGCGCGCAGAACACCGGGTCCATAATATGGCAGCCCATGTCGCCCAGTGCGCCGTTTCCGAAATCCCACCAGCCGCGCCATTGAAAAGGCGCGTAGAGGTGATTGTACTCACGGGTCGGCGCGGGTCCCAGCCACAAGTCCCAGTGAAGGTGGTCGGGCACGGGCTCCGCGAAATAGGGTTGCGCGATGGCCTGCGGCCACACGGGGTGGGTGGTCCATGCATGCACCGTGTGCACGTCGCCGATGGTTCCCGCCCAGACCAGTTCGCAGAGCTCGCGCAGACTGTCGCTGGAATGGCCCTGGTTGCCCATCTGCGTGACCACGCCCTTTTCAGCGGCGACCCGCGTGATGTGGCGCGCCTCGGCGATGGTGTGTGTGAGCGGCTTCTGCAGGCGGACATGCAGTCCTGTTTCGAGCGCCATGCAGGCGGCGGGCGCATGCGTGTGGTCCGGCGTGGAGATCGTAACCGCGTCGAGCGAATCGCCGAGCGTTTCCAGCATCACACGGTAGTCGGCGAAATGCTGTGCCTTCGGAAAGCGGTAGTAGGCCTCCGCCGCGCGCTTGTCATCCACGTCACACAGCGCCACGACCTCCTCGGACCTGCAGTTACAGATGTCGTTGACCCCCATGCCGCCGACCCCGATTCCGGCTACACGAAGCCGCTCGTTGGGTGAGGTGAGCCAACTCGCGACATTGACGCGGCATCCGGTGGCGGCTACCATGCTGGTTACCGTCGTGGCCGCCAGAAAAGCGCGGCGTGTCATACCATCTTTCGTCATCTCCCGTCCCGCCATTTTCCCGGGCAACATGCGTCGCAGTCGCGTTCTTGTCGGTTGCGCTAAGTGCCGCCCGGGATCGCGACCTTCTCCAGTGTCCCGTTTCGGTCTGCTTACAATCAAATTCTATCATGCGCCTGAACGGTTAACACCCAAGGCCCGCCGCGAAATGCCCATTGCGACCGGCCTCGCGTTCCCGCCTGGTTTAGAGAATGTCTTAGTATCTGTATGGCAAGCATTTACGGCAACATTTCGTGCCCCCCGTCCGCCTGTTGCGGCTGTGCGCATGTGTGCCGTCCCGGGCAGAGCGGTGCCCGGGTTGCACCGGGGCGCGGGCCGCACCGTAGAATACGAGCGCCCCGCAAGCAAGCGGCTGGAGGATATGATGCGCCGGATATCGCCCAAACCACGATGGGATTGCATGCGCAACTTCGCGCTGGGGGCCGTGATGCTGCTGGGCCTGTGCGGCGGCGCTTTCGCAGAGCTGGGCGCGGAAACCGGCGCGCAACGCTACGACCTTGTGGTCGTGGGCATGGGCAGCGGAGGCTTTGGGGCCGCGCTGGCGGGCGCGCGGCAGGGCCTTTCCGTGCTCTGCCTGGAAATCTCCGACCGTATCGGCGGAAACGCGGTGCGCGGAGGCGTGACCATGTGGGAGCCGGGCGTCGGCGGCACCGGCATCCCTTTCGACATCTACAAGCGCCTGAAGAAGACTTCGGGCGCCGTGGCCGTGTACTCTTTCGGGCGGCACATTTCCTGGAGCGGCTGGGAGAGTTTTCCCGGCGGCGAGCACGTGACCGACCCGGCGCGGGGCTACCTCGACACGCTGCAGCGGCACCCGGCGCCGGGCAAGACGGCCGACGCCGCCTACCGAAAGGAACACTGGCACGGGGTGGTGTTTGAGCCGGACGCCTACGAGGCCGCGCTGTGCGCCATGCTCGAGGAAACGGGGAACGCGGAATTGCGCACGGAGACCACCTTCGAATCGGTCGCCGTCTCGGACGGGCGTATCACCGGCATGCGCCTGACGGACGGCACACGGGTCACGGCGGGCGCGTATGTGGACGCCACCGGTGGTGGCGCGCTGTGCCGGGCTTGCGGGTGCGAAATGCTTCTCGGCCAGGAAAGCCGCGCACGATTCGGCGAACCGAGCGCGCCGGAACAGTCGAACGATCGGCTCAACGGGGTCACGCTCATCTTTCGCGTCAGCAGGACAGACACGCCGTGCGTCGAGCCGGCGCCGGAGGGCATTCCTGAAGAATGCTGGTGGGGCAGGTTCCCGGCCATGAGCGCGGTGCGCTACCCCAACGGGGACTACAACTGCAATATGCTGCCGACCATGACCGGCCAGGAGTATCTGCGGCTTGGCGCGGAAAGGGCCTATGCGGAGTGTGAGCGCCGCGTGCGCGCGTTCTGGCGTCACGTGCAGACGCGCTGGCCGGAGTTCCAGGGGTACCGAATCACCTGGCTGGCCCCGGCCCTCGGTGTGCGCGAAACCAGCCGTGTGCTTGGCGAGTACATGCTCAGGGAGCAGGACTTGCGGGCGGGACTCGCCGAGCAGACCCATTCGGACATCATCACGATTGCCGACCACTCCTTCGACCGCCACGGCGCGGGCGGCGGCGGTGGTGAGGTCAAGGCGCCTTACGGAGTGCCGTATCGGTGCCTTATCCCTCTGGGGTATAGGAACTTGCTGATTGCATGCCGAGGCGCCGGCTTCAGCTCGCTGGCCGCTTCGAGTTGCCGGCTCTCGCGCACCATGATGCAGCTTGGCCAAGCCGCGGGCACGGCGGCGGCCCTCGCCCACCGTCGGGGCGTCAGTCTTCCCGAAGTGCCGCCGGAAGCACTGCGGGAGGCCTTGCGGGCGCAGCATGTCTCGCTGGACTGGCCCCGTCCCGCCCTGCTGGAGGCCTATCTCCGCGCGGAATAGCCCGGGGGCGACAAGGCACAATGTTTCCAATGGGTTGCACGCGCATCACGCGGCCAGCTTCGACATGTGCGGGGTTTGCGGGTATAATTTGTCTGATAAGTGCATAAATCTGTAGGTAGACAAATTGCAGCCCGGGTTTTTGTTCTATAACTGAATGCCTGCTGGGAGCGCCATGGATAGAACGCTACTGCTCAAAGCTGTGAACAAGGTCAAGGGATTGGCCGAGTCCGGCGCGGTGTTGTCTGCGGAGGAGGCGGGCGTGCTCGAGTTGTATTTGAGCACACGGCCGGCCTCCGAAACCGCGCAGGGTCCGGAAGAGCACGATTTGTGCGCGCGGATTCGGGAGGTCCTGGCGCTGTGGGAACAGTCGTCGGGCGCCGGGCCCGGGGTCGATGGTTTGCAGGAATCGGGCCAACGCGTTCTGGGCGAGGCATTGGGCAAGCTGCAGCGAGCGGACGACCACGCGGTTTCCCCGGCCGAGTTGGAACTGGTCCGCGCCACGCAGGCAGCGCTGAGCAGGCGTGAAGGCGGGGGCGCAAACAAGCTGAAGCTGCTGATTGACCGGCTGCTTGTCCAGTATGAGGCGCGGCAACCATCGCGCACAGAGCCGACCGTATCGAAGGCGCAAGCTGCCGCGCCCGCCGCGCCGGGAGAAGTGGCCAACCACATCCATGCGGAGAGCTTCTTCGAGGAACGGGCGAAACGGCGGGTGGACAGTCTTCACGGTATCGAGGCGGACCTCAGCGCGCGGGTGTATGAACTGGACGGGGAGACCGTGCTCGACGGCGATGTGCCGGACGACGCGCTGCTGGTGGTGCGCAACGGGGGCATCACCATCAACGGGTTCATGGGCGGCAGCGTGGTGGCCGCGCAAGACATCACCATCAACGGCAACGTTTCGGGCGGCTGGGTAGTCAGCGCGGAGGGTGACATCGACACGGGCCGCGCCCTGTCGGGCAGCAGCCTTATCGCCAAGCAGGGTTCGGTGCGCGCCAAGCGCATGGAGGCGCCTTCCTGCGTGTTTGCTTTTGGCGACTTGCGCGTTCGCGGCGATGTGAGCGGGGGCAAGCTGCTCGGCCGCAACATCCAAATCGAGGGCGCGGTTTCGGGGGCGGAATTGCACGCGGTGGGCCGCATCGAAGCGGAGCGTTTTGAGACCTGTGCGCGTTCGCACACGCTCATCTGCCTGCGCGAGACGCTGTGCTGCGAGGATTACGGGCAGCCGCTCGACCCCGGTCACCGCAAACTGCACCGCAGTATCGGCAAGCATCAATATGACGCGCGAGCACTTTCACAGATAATCGGGTACGCCTGGCGCGACGTTTATGACGCGCAGCGCACCATCTTGTTCTACCTGCTCGGAGGCGCCGCCACCACCCAGGGCGTGCGCGCGCTGCGCGGCCTGCAATGCCAGGCCACCTACTTCACCGGCCTCGCGGAGACCGCGAAAAAGCTGGCGCGGCTGTTGCGCAGCCAGATGCAGGCCAGACGCGGCATCCCCGCGGACGACATCAAGGTGGTGGCGCACGAGTGCATCGACGCGTTGCGCCATATCGAGGATGAAACCGAGACGACGGCGAACGCGTTCGACCTCAGGCACAAGGGCGTGATCATCCGCGCCGCCCGTGAGCAGTGCGCGCGTGCGCTGGCATTGGCCAAGGGAGAGATGGACGCGCCCACGATGGCGGAAGTGCTGCCGGAATTGGAGACGAAGGCGTGCCAGTGGAAGGCGCAGGCGGAAGAACTGCTGGCGAAGCTCGCGGAGCAGGTGCAGGATTTCGGTCTTGACCCGAAAGTGGTGCGAAACATCGAGGAGCAAACGGACCGGCTCGGGGGGATGCTTGACCAAGTCTTCGCCGAGGTCGACAAAAGACCGGACAGCGAGCGCTATCGCCGCGCCCGCTCCAGTGTGGTCCGGCTGATCCAGGCCACGATCAGCCGCAATCTGGACAATATCGGCCAGTGGGAACGGCGTCTTCAGGAAACGCGCACAGTACTGGACAAAGTGCGCGGTGCGCTGGATGCATCGGGCGCGTATGTGCTGCCCTCGAAGGAGGGCGGCCGTACGGAGGCGCGCGCCCGCACCTTCGAAGCGGGCGTCATTATCGTCATGAATCCCGCCAGCCGGGCCGACCCCGTCAATACGGCCGAAGAAAGGCTCGAACTCGGCAGCGCCCTGGCGGAACCGACCACGTTCACGCTGTATCGCGGCGCCCTGCACCAGCAGGCCTGGGAAGACGCGCCGCAGTACGTCGAGATTTGAGCGCCACGCAGGCCGCTTCCTGTATGATGGCGCCATGTTTCTGCGCGGTATCATGGCAATTCTGCTTGCCGCCGCGTGCCTGTGCGCCCCGTCAGCCGGCGAAGAACTGGCGCGCGGCCAGGTGCGCGTGCGGCATCATCCCGACGACGCGCGCGACGCGGCGGTTGCGCTGGAAGTTGTTGAAGAGGCGCTTGGCGAGTTCGGCCACAGGCTCCCCCCCGGCGACGCGCCGGTCTGCGTCGTTGTGGCGCACGATTTCGCTGAGTTCATGCGGTACGCGCGGAGCTACACCCAGGTTTCGGTTTCCGGCGTGGCCCACTCGAGCCGCGGGCTGATTGTGGTCAAGGCGCCGCGCCTGCGGCGCGCCGGAAGCGACTACCGGGGAACCCTCCGCCATGAGCTGGTGCACGTGCTGATTCACCGCAATGCGAACACCGCGCTGGTGCCGCGCTGGCTCAACGAGGGCCTGTGCATGAGCCTCGCGAACGAGTATCAGTGGGCAGCGCCGCTGACCGTGGCGCGCATGTATCTCGGCGGCCGCCTGATTCCCTACCGCCTCCTCGACCGTGCCTTCCTGATGCCGGGCGACGAGATGGAGTTCAACGACGCCTACGCGCAGGCGCTGAGCATGACGCGTTTCCTGCGCGACCATCTGGGTGAAGACACCTTCTGGCAGGTGTTTCACGCCATGGACACGCTCACCTTCGGCGACGCGCTGCGCAAGCACGCCGGCATTTCGCCGTCCGATTTCTGGGACGCCTACCAGCGCAGCCTGTGGAAACTCGCGCTCATCGGTATTCTCACCTCGGGTTCATTCTTCACGCCGGCCGCCTTTCTGGTCATCATCGTGTGGTTCCGCAAGCGCGGTCAGAACAGGCGCACGCTGGCGCGCTGGGAAGCGGAAGAGGCGGTTGAAGACGCGGAAGGGCTGCACGTATTCTCCTGGGACGAAGTTGTCGAAGACCCCGACGCCTGGAAGGGGGACGCGGACGAGGAGGAGCGCTACTGACGCTGCATCGTGCGCGCGCACGCGCGCCGGTTGTACCGCGCCCTCGCGGGAGTGCCATGTCGCTGTTCATATTCATAGGGGCCGCGGCCCTGTTCGGAGACGCGCTGCTGTCGCTGGGGCGTGCGCCCGGCGGCGTGGAGGGCTGGGCGTGGCGGTTGCTCGCCGGATTCTGCGTCTGCGCGGCGCTGATGCTCGGGCTGGGCAGCTATTCGCTCGACCTCGCGCTCGGCGTGCTGGGCGTGCTCGGGGTTGCGGGGCTGCTCTTTGCCTTCGCGCCCAGACANNCCCTTTTCATCGACGGGCAGCCTCTGGGTCTGTTCGAACGTATCTGCGCCGCCGCCATTGCCGCGGCCTTGCTCGCAGCGTTTGTGGGCGCGCTTGCGCCGGTCACCAGTTGGGACGCCGCCGTGGCGCACATCGCGCTGCCGAAGGACTACGCGCGGGTGGGACATATTTACCTGAACGCGGGCAATGTGTACTCCGCGTATCCGCACTTCATGCACACGCTCTATGCAGTGGCATACCACGGCTTTGGCGAGCGGAACGTGACGCTGCTGAACTGGTTGTTTGCGGGGCTCGCGTGCGCGGCGGCGTATTCGCTGGGCAAGCGCGCGCTCGGCCGCGAGTGCGGGCTGATCGCCGCGGCGCTGCTCGCCACAGCGCCCATTTTCGCCGACCAGGCGGGGGCCGTGTCTATTGACCTGCCCTTCGCCGCGCTGGCCACGGCCGCGCTGGCCGCCTTGCTCGCCTGGCACGATGAGCGGCGCTGGGTCTACCTGCTGCTGAGTGCCGGATTGGCCGGGAGCGCGTGCGGCATCCGGCACACGGGCTATCTTGTGTGCGCGCTGCTGGCGGTAGGCGTGCTCTTTGGTCCTGCGCGGCCGCGTCTCTTGGCGGCGGCGGCTTTCGCCGGGATGGCCACGCTTTGCGCGGCGCCGTGGCTGTTGCGCAGTGCGCTGCTCGCGGACAACCCTTTCTTTCCGTTGCTTCTTGGGCTGTTTCCCTCGAACGCGATGGACCACATCGCCGTGAGTGCGGCGGCGGCGCATGAAAGCGTTGCGCGGTCGGGCGGGGCGAGTGTCGTGCAGTTCCTGCGCTTTCCCTACGACATCATCATGCGCCCGCATCTCTACGACGGGTGGTCGAAGTCGCCCGGAGGCATGGTGCTCGCGCTCGGTGTGCCGGGACTGTTTGCGGGCGGGCAGCGCGTGCGGCGGCTTGGCGCGTACAGCGTGGCGGGGGGCGCCGCCTTTTTCTTTTTTCAGCGCTTTGCCCGGTACCTGCTGCCGTTCTTCATTCCCATGATGGTGGCTGCGGGTGCCACGGCCGGGAAACTGCGCCCCCTGCGCAAGGGCATTCTGGTGCTGCTCACGTTGAGTTTCATATATGGACTCGCGCTGCACGCGGCCATGATTCACTTCAAGGTTCCCGCCGCGCTCGGCCTCCAGTCACGCGCGGACTATCTGGCGGCTCGCGTTGAGCGGTACCCCGCATTTGAGTACGCGAACACGCGCTGCACGGACGGGGCGATATTGACGGCCGACCAGCGGAGCTACTACCTGGACGCGCCCGCCTATCAGAATCACTGGGGCATGAAACGGCTGGCGGCGCTACCGTATGCGAAGCAACTGCGCTGGCTGGAAGAGCACGGCATCAGGTACGTCATGGTGCCGATGGACTACCTGGCGCGTTCGGGGGCCATAAGCGAGTTGCGTCCGATGTTCGACGCATGGGCGCAGGATGACGGGCATTTCGCGCTGATGGAGCGGCTGGTGTTGCCGGACCCGCGCGGTGAGGGAGTGCAGCGCGTGGAATTCTACCGGTTTCTCAACGCGGAGGGGGACAGGTCATGAGCGGGCACGGAGCAGGAGGGTCCCCGGCCCAGCTCGGGGGCCGGGCCCGGCTTCGAAGGGGGACGGCTCTTCCTTGCTCCCGCGTGCCGGGCGGGCACGCATACCAACGCTGTGCATACGGGCGTCCCTGTTCCCTTCTCCGGTGCTATGTGCCAGGGCATGAGGCGCGTTAGCCATGTCGGTGCAGCGCACAATCGCGTACAACACGCTGTTCAACATCCTGGGCCGCATCTGGGAAGCGCTGCTGGGGCTTGTGCTGACGTGGTACATCTACCACCGGCTCGGATGGGAAGGCTACGGGCTGTGGTCGCTGGTGGGCGCGTTCATCGGTTATGCAACGCTCTTCGACTTCGGGGTGGGCAGCGGCTTCGCCAAGTATCTGGCGGAATACGCCGCGCGGGACCGGCGCGAGGCCGTCTCTTCGGTGGTCAGCACGGGGCTGTTCTTCTATCTCCTGCTCGGCGCGGTGGTGGTGGCCCTGGGCTGGCCCCTGGTGGACGCGCTGGTGAACGGGATTGTGTGGCTGCTCGCGGCATTGCACCCCGGCAGCGCCGAGACCTACCAGAACGCGGCCACCCTGGCGGATGTGCGATTCCTGTGCCGAGGCGCGCTGGTCCTGTTCGCGCTGACCAACTGCGTGGCGCCGTTCAGCGCAGTGCAGACGGGGCTCCAGCGCATGGGCGTAACCAACGTGCTGAGTTTCGCGGCGTCGCTGCTGAAACTCGCCGCGACCGTGTTCTTTCTCGAGCACGGCTTCGGCGTGCCCGGCCTGCTCTACGCCAACGGCATCGTGCTCGTCGCGTTCGGCGTAGCGTGCACGGCGGTGGCATTCCGGTTGTACCCCGGGTTGCGCGTGGGCCCCGGGCTGGTGCGCCGCGAGACTTTCCACGCGCTGTTCAGCTTCGGCTGGCGCACACAGGTCGCGAAGCTGTCGAATCTCATCAACTTCCAGACCGACCGCGCCATCATCGGCCTTGCTTTCGCCGACATGACCCTTGTCGGCATCTACCGCGCGGGCGAGGACCTGGCGAGCAAGGCGCGCCAGCTGCCGGCGCTGCTGGTGAGCGCGCTGCTGCCTGCGGTGTCCGACCTGGACGCGCGCGGGCGCGATGCCGACGTGGCCCGGCTCTACCTGCTGTCGACGAAGTACATGGCGGCGGCGATGACGCCGCTGGTGGCCTTTGCAGTCGGCTCCGCCGAGCCGCTGCTGCGCGTTGTTTTCGGCGGCAGCGAGCAACTCGGAATGTCGGCGTGGGTGCTGCGCATCCTTACGGTGGGCTATGCGGCGAACCTGCTCGCCGGGCCGGGCATGAGCATCGCGCTGGGCAAGGGCCGCCCGGAGATGTCGATGTATGCCGGGCTCATCTCGATGTGCACTAACATCGGCCTGACCGTGCTGCTCGTGTGGCGTTTCGGCTTTTACGGTGTGCCGGTGGCGACCGCGGTGGCGATGGTGCTCAGCGTGGGCTGGTTCTTTGTGGCGCTCCGCCGGCGGGTCGATGTGCGGCTGCGCGAACTCATCCGGACCGCGTGCCTTTGGCCCGCGCTGGCGGCGGCGCCGGGCTTTGCGGTGTGCGTCGGCATCGATGCGGGCACCACCTTCGCCGACCGCTTGAGCAACCTGGCTGCGGCCGGTGCGGGCGGCATCGTGCTGGGCATCTCCTACCTGGTGCTCATCCGTCTGATGCCGTTTCTCGACGCCTTCGACGTGCGGTTTCTGGAAGAGACGCTGCACCTGGGGCGCCTGCCGGGCTTTGAACTGCTGACGCGGAGGGCGCGTCATGACTGACTTTTCCGCGGCGCTTCGGCGGTATGCCGAGAAGGACGGGCGCGGCTATCCCGACTGGGCGGTGCGCTACCGGCCGGTACTGCGAAAGCTGGACCAGTTGCCGCTGGAAAAGCTGCGCATCCTCGAAGTGGGCGCGAACCTCAACGGCTTCGCGCGTTTTGCCGGCGTGCCGGTGACCGCGGTCGACTATGCGCTGACCTCGCTGCGGGAACTGCGCGGGGCGCAACCGGTCAGCCCGGTGCGCGGCGACGCCGCCGCGCTGCCCTTCGGGGACAATGCCTTCGGCCTCTGCGTGTGCATGGACACCTTCGAACACCTGCCCCCGGAGACGCGCGCCGCGGCGGCCGCGGAACTGGTGCGCGTGCTGCGGCCGGAGGGCACGGCGGTCATCGGGTTCCCTTCGGGCGACGCGGCGGCCGCGGCGGAGGCGCGGGTGCGCGATGCCTACCGCGCGGCAACCGGCAACAGCCTGCGCTGGCTCGAGGAACACGCCGCCTGCGGCCTGCCCGATGCGGACGCCACAGCACGGTGTTTCGAGGCGCTGGCAGGCGGAACGCACCGCGTGCGCGTGGAGGGGAACGCGAACGCGCGCGTCTGGGAATGGATGTGGCTGGTGCTGATGTGCCAGTGGCCGGGGCGCGGCAACACGGTCTTCCAGGTGCTGCTGCGCTGGCTGACGCCGCTGCTCACGCGCATGCACCGCCCGCCATGCTACCGCGCGCTCATCTGGCTCATTCCGCGCGGCAAATAATCACTTCGCGACCTGGAACCGGTAGTTCCAGCGGCGATTGGGCGCGCTGTCGCCGTTGACGCCCAGCTCATGCACGCCGTCGAAGCTCTGGATGTGGTCGGCCCAGTGGAAATCGAAGGCGGGCGCGCTGTCCGATTCGCCAGCAAGCGCGCGAGGCAGGGCCAGTTCCAGTCCGTTGCCATTGACGCGGTACGCCGTCTCGCCGACGGTGTCCCAGCGCTCCCCGCGCCACGCTTTCACCGTGGTCGTGCTGTCGCTCTTCACCTCGAGGTTGACCAGGTAGTCGTAACCGAGCCAGCCAGTGGCGGCGTCCTGGTCGGCGTCGAGCAGCAGCAGCATCCAGTTCGGGTCCGTGTGCGGTGTGATGCGCTCACGCGTCTGCGCGAAGAAATAGAGCTGCTTCTCGTCGTAGGCGGCTTTCGCAATGACGAAATCGTTGCGGCCCGTGGCGTTGGTGTAGACGCGCGCGCCGTAGCCGCCGTGGTTGCGATGAGTCACGTCGCCGATGGTGTCGCGGAACTCGGGCGCCACGCCGGCCCAGTCGTCGAACACGCCATCGACCGTAATCGCGGACGGTCCGGCGGCTTCAGGCAGGGGGCGCGCGCCCTTGAACCGGCGCACCCAGCTTGCCAGTTGATAATAGTAGTTGTCCGTGTGGCCGCCGAGCATGGGCTCGCAGTCGCGGCTGTACTCCTGGGTATACTGGTCGACGAAGAGCCCGTGCGGATAGTAGCAGTCCTCGTGGGTGTACTTGCTCCACTCGTCGTAGCGGCCCGCGATCCACTCGTTCCAGCCGGTGACAAAAATGAACTTGGGGTCCACTTCGAGCGCGCGCGCCCACTGTTCCTCGAAGTTGAGTCCGAGATTGACGGCGCCGTGCCGCGTGTCCCTGGCGCCGTTGTGCCAGCTTCGGCCCATGGCGCCGGCCTTGTGGCTCATGGGCGCGGGCCCGGGCGTTTCGGGCAGCGCGTTTTGCGCTACGCCCACGCTCATCTGCTCGGCTTCGCCCGCGCTGTTGCGGAACACGTGCTGCGGGTGCACCTCGAGCCAGCTCCACTGGTCGGGGCCGTCAGGGCCCAGCCAATAGTCGGGCATGGGGCGGCGCCAAGTGAAGAACTCGAGCATCTCCGGGTCTTTGATGAATTCCCTGTTGGCGAGGATGAGCGGCTTGCCCTCCCAAGTGAACCACGTGTTCTTCCAGAGCCCCGGCTTGTAGAGGTCGTTCCAGGCGCGCGTGGCCACTTCGGTGGGGTCCCAGAAGGGGCAGATGAAGACGATGCCGGGCGTGCGCGCGCCTTCTTCCTGCATTTCCGCATAGGTGCGGCAGAGCGTCTCGTATTCTTCTTTCCAGGTGAACGGCGCGTTCGTCGTGTCGAAGAAGACGGCGTCGATGCCGGCGTCGGTGAGCATGCTCGCGTGCTTGCGGATGACGAAAGGGTCGGTCATGCGGTAGTAGCCGAGTTCGGGTTCGCCCCAGTGATGGGCCGCGTGGTGGTCCGGCCAGTCCACCACCCCGTCTTTGCCGGCCGCGATCAACTTCGTGTTGTCATAGGGGCCGGGACGGTGCACGTGCCAGGTCCAGTAGAAGATGCCGACCCACTTGTTTTCGCGCGGCGGACCGGTCTCGGCGGCGTCCGGCTGCGTGCGTCCGAGGGCGTCCGTGGCCACCCAGGTGTCGGCGAACACGTCGTCTCCCGCATACGGCTTGCCCATGAACTCTTCGACCGGCACGGCAGAGGCGCATGTGAGGGCGGTGAGAAGGAACAGGGTCGTCACGGCTTTTCGCATTCCTAAGGCTCCTGTTTGTCTTGCGCCGGCGGCAAGGGGTTCTCCTATATGCCAGGAGTTCGTGCTGCTTGCCGGCCGCTCGGACAGACATCTTAGCGGTCTCGGGCCTTCTTACCCAAATTCCCGCTTCCGGTGTTTGCGCAAGGCCGGGGCGGGGGCATATTATCGGCGGACGAAACGGCGGCCACCCCGAGCGGGGCCCCTATCAGCAAACGCTACTTCAAGAGCGAGGGATATACCATGGGACACGGCATGAATCGAAGAACTTTCCTGCAGGCAGCCACCACCGCGGTGGCGGGACCGACCATCATCACGGGCTGCGCGACAGTGGGCAAAGGCGCGCGCCCGGCGCCGAGCGGGCGCGTGACGCTCGGGGCTATCGGGCTGGGCTGGCAGGGGCCGGGCAACCTGGGCGAGTTCCTCAAGCTCAAGGACGTGCAGGTCGTGGCCGTGTGCGACGTCGACCAGCGGCACCTGGCGGACGCCAAGCGCATGGTCGACCGCACCTACGGGAACGAGGACTGCGCGGCCTACAGTAACTTCGAAGAACTGCTCGCCCGCGACGATATCGACGCGGTCAGCATTGCGCTCCCCGACCACTGGCACGCCATCCCGGCGGTGATGGCCGCCGAATCGGGCTTTGACATCTACGGCGAGAAGCCCATTTCGCACAAGCTGGCCGAAGGCCGCGCCATGGCCGACGCCGTGACCCGCAATCAGCGCATCTGGCAGACCGGCAGCTGGCAGCGCAGCCAGGTCAATTTTCACCACGCCTGCGAACTGGTGCGCAACGGGCGCATCGGCCAGGTGAAGTATGTCGAGGTCGGCCTGGGCCAGGGCTACGACGACTACACCGGCCTCAAAGACGAGGTGGCGTTCCAGGTGCCGCCAACTGAACTCGACTATGACCGCTGGCTCGGCCCCGCGCCGTACGCGCCCTATTGCCCCGCGCGCATTCACAAGAACTGGCGATGGGTGCTCGATTATGGCGGCGGCCGTCTCATGGACTGGGTCGGCCATCACCTCGACATCGCGCACTGGGGACTCGGCTTTGACCGCACCGGGCCGGTCCGTGTGGAGGGCACGGGCGCGACCCCGTCGGTGGGCGTGTGGGACACCCCCGCCGACTACGACTGCACCTGCACCTACGCGGACGGCACCGTCATCAAGGTCGGCAGCGCGTATGGGGGCGGCGCGAAATGGTACGGCGAAGACGGATGGATTCACGTGAATCGCGGCATGCTCGAGGCGGAGAAGCCGGCCGTGCTCGACGAAGTCATCGGCGACGACGAAATCCAGCTCTACAAGAGCCGCAACCATTTCCGCGATTTCATCGACTGCGTGAAGTCCCGCGAGGAGACCATCACCCCCGCGGAGGTTGCGCACCGCAGCGCCTCGGTCGGCCACCTGTGCAACATCGCCATTCTCACCGGCCGCAAGTTGCAGTGGGATCCCGAGCGTGAGGAAATCATCGGCGACGACACCGCCGCGAAGATGCTGCAGCCGAATTACCGCGCCCCCTGGACGCTCAGGATATAGCCGGGACCGTTGGGGCTCACCGCCCGGCCGAAAGCAGGATATGAAGCGCCCCATCGCATCATCGGGTGCGATGGGGCGCAAGCCTTGCAGAGGGGCTGCAGTCGGATATCAGTTCGCCATGGCGGCCAGCACGTCTGCGGCGGGTTCCGTGCCGATGGGCTGAAGGCCGAAACGCTCGTTCAATACCGCCAGCACGTTCGGCGTCACGAACTCGGGCAGTCTCGGTCCAAGCTGGATGTTCTGCACGCCGAGCGCGAGCAGGGTCAGCAGCACGGCCACGGCTTTCTGCTCGAACCAACTGATGACGAGCGTCAGCGGCAGGTCGTTGACGCCGCAGTTGAATTCCTCGGCCAGCGCGCTCGCCACGCGGATGGCGCTGTACGCGTCGTTGCACTGGCCCATGTCGAGGAAGCGCGGTAGTCCCGCCACCGTGCCGTAGTCGTAATCGCGAATGCGATACTTGCCGCAGCCCAGCGTCAGAATCAACGACTCCTGCGGCGTGGCCTGGGCGTACTCGGAGAAGTAGTTGCGGCCGGTCTCGGCGCCGTCGCAGCCGCCAATGAGGAAGATGTGTTTCACATCGCCGGCCTTGATCGCGCCGATGACCTTGTCCGCCACCGCCATCACCTGGTCGGCGTGGAAGCCAATGAGCGACTTCTTCGTCTCCGTGGGCTGGAGCGGGCCGATGGCCTTGGCCTGCGCGATCACTTCCGAGAAGTCGCTTTCCACCAAGCGTTTTCCGCCGGGCACCGCGGCACAGCGCATCGTGTAAAGCCGGTCGCCGTAGGTATTGCTAGGACCGGGGACCAGCACGCAGTTGGTGGTGGCGACTACCGGGCCGCCGAAGGCCTCGAATTCCTGGCGCTGCTTCTGCCACGCGCCCCCATAATGGCCCGCGAGATGCGGATATGCCTTCAGCTTGGGATACATGTGGCCCGGCAGCATTTCGCCATGGGTGTACACCTGGACGCCCGTGTCCCTGGTCTGCTCCAGCAGGTCGCGCAGGTCGGCGAGGTCGTGCCCGGTAATCAGGATGCCGGGGCCGTCCTGGATGCCCTCGGTGACCTCGGTCATTTCGGGCGTGCCGAAGCACTCCACATGACCATCGTTCAACAACTGCATGGTCTTCAGGTTCATGCGCCCGCATTCGAGCACCATTTCCAGCAGGGTGTTCATGTCGAAATTCACGTTTGTCATCGTGGCGAAAAGCGCCTCTTCGATGAACGACTCGACCTCGGGGTCGGCCTTGCCGAGACGGCGCGCGTGGTGCTTGTAGGCGGCCATGCCTTTCAAGCCGTAGAGCAGGATCTTCTGCAATGATTCGATGTCGGGGTTCTTGCCGCAGACCCCCATCTGTATACACCCGGTGCCCTTGCGGGTCTGTTCGCACTGGTCACAATGCATTTGCATCTCGGCTGTCATGCTGGGTTCTCCTGGTTGCTGCTCCGTTTCAAGAAGACAAAAGTCGATAAAGTATATCCTATATATCGCGTATCTGTCAAGCGGTTTTCCGCACTGCGCATAGCGCCGGTATAATGGCCCCCAAACAGGGTCGTCATGCAGAAGGGGAGGCTTGCTCATGAGATGGTGCTGCGTCGCCGGGTTACTGGCCGGATTGCTGGCCGCGGGCTGCGGGAGCGGTGGTGTTTCCATGGATGCCGCCACCCTCCACGTGGGCAACGGCGCCGAAGTGCAGGACCTGGACCCGCATCTGGTTTCCGGCGTGACGGAGCACCGGGTGCTCTCCGCGTTGTTCGAGGGGCTGGCCGATGTCGACCCGGCCACGCTCGAACCAGTACCGGGCGCGGCGTCATCCTGGGAGGTCTCGCCCGACGGGTTGACGTATACGTTCCGTCTGCGCGGGGACAGCAAGTGGTCCAACGGCGACCCGGTGACGGCCTACGACTTCGCCTATTCATGGCGGCGCATGCTGTCTCCTGCGCTGGGCGCCGAATATGCCTACATGCTGCACTGTCTGAAGAATGCGCAGGCGTACAACATGGGCGAGCTGGACGATTTCACGCGGGTGGGCGTGCGCGTGGTGGACGACCTCAGCACGGGCCGCGCAGAGAATCTGTCGGCCGTGCGGGGGCAACTCGAGTTCATGGAGGGTGACCTGTGCGAACCGGAGGTGTGCGCGGCCGCGGTGCGCGACATGGACTATGTGCTGCACCAGGCGGCCTTGCCCTCCGTGCCCAGGTCGGTGGCGCAACCGGAGGCGAGCCATCACGCCAACGCAACTGCCACGCTGAATCTGCTGTCGGCCGCGCGCGACGCCGCTGTGCGGCGTTTCGTGTTTGCGAGTTCCAGCAGTGTGTACGGCGACCAGCCCGGAGAATGCAAGCACGAAGGCATGCCGCTGGACCCGCAGTCGCCCTATGCCGCGGCCAAGGCGGCCTGCGAGCATTACCTGCGCGCCTTTCACGTGTGTTACGGGATGGAGACGGTCGGGTTGCGCTATTTCAACGTGTTCGGACCCAGGCAGCGCCCGGACTCGGCATACGCGGCGGTGGTCCCGAAGTTCATCCGCGCGGTGCTCGCGGGCGAGCGGCCGGTGGTCTACGGCGACGGCATGCAGGCGCGCGATTTCACCCCTGTGGAAAACAATGTGTGGGCGAACTGGCTGGCGGCCACGGGCGCGTATCCGGCGTGCGGCCAGATGTACAATATTGCCTGTGGCGAATCGTGGCGCTTGCTGGACCTGCTCGGCGCCATTAACGCGTATGCGGGCACGCGACTGGAACCGGAGTTCGCGGCGCCGCGCGCCGGGGACATTCGCCTGAGCCGGGCGGATATCAGCCGGGCCCGGGCCGAACTGGGGTACGCTGTCCGGGTGGGCTTCCGGGAAGGGCTGGAACAGACCATCGGCTGGTTTCGCGAAATCGCGCAAACCGCCTGACGGAACGGAGAGAGGGAATAAGCACCATGCACGTGCCGCTGCTGGACCTGCGCGCGCAGTACAAGAGCATCGAAACCGAATTGAAACAAGCGGTCAACGAGGTGCTCGAATCCACCCGCTTCATCATGGGCTCGAAGCTGGCCGCCTTTGAAGAGGCGATGGCGGAGTATACGGGCGCCGAGCACGCCATAGGCGTTTCCTCGGGCACGGACGCGCTCCTGGTGTCGCTGATGGCGCTCGAGGCGGGGCCCGGCGACATTGTACTCACCACGCCCTACTCATTCTTCGCCACGGCGGGCACGGTTTTGCGCGTGGGCGCGGCGCCGGCCTTTGTGGATATTGACCCCGAGTCGTTCAATATGTGCCCGGACGCGCTGGCCGCCTGGTTTGACGCGCACGCGGACAAGGCCGAGCAAGTGAAGGCCATCATACCCGTGCACCTCTACGGCCAGTGCGCCGACATGCAGTCGCTTCTCCCCATGGCCGAAGAGCGGGATATTCCCGTGATTGAGGATGCCGCGCAAGCACTGGGCGCCTATGCGCAGCTTGATGGCGAAGACCAAATGGCGGGCGCCATGGGCGCGCTGGGCTGCTATTCCTTCTTCCCGAGCAAGAATCTCGGCGGCATCGGCGACGGCGGCATGGTGGTAACGAATGACGACGAACTGGCGCGAACCATCCGCAATCTGCGCAATCACGGCGCGGACCCAAAATATGTGCATCCCATGGTGGGCGGCAATTTCCGGCTGGATGCCATCCAGGCGGCCGCGCTGCTGGTGAAGCTGCCGCACCTGGACAACTGGAACGCCATGCGGCGCGCCCGCGCCGCCTACTATGACGCCGCCCTGAACGGGACCCCCATTCGCACGCCCTCCGCGGTGCAGGGACACGAACGCCACATTTACAACCAGTATGTGATCATGACGCCGGAACGCCGCGATGAGTTGCGCGCGCACCTCACCCTGCGACAAATCGGCAACGAGGTGTACTACCCGGTGCCCTTCCATCTCCAGCCCTGCATGCAACACCTGGGCTATCGGGAGGGCGACTTCCCGAACAGTGAAGCGGCGGCCGCGAATTCGCTGGCTATCCCGGTGTACGGGGAATTGACCGAGGAGATGCAGGCCGCGGTCGTGGACGCGCTGCTCGAGTTCTACCAGTAACCGCCTATGCATTCCCACGCAGGAGCGTGGGAACGAGGAGAAATCGACAGACCCTTTGCGCCGGGGTGACGGTGTGGCGGGTGCCGCGAAACGAGTGGCCCAAAGACCAGGGAACGGCACGTATGCATTCCCACGCAGGAGCGTGGGAACGAGGAGAAATCCAACCGCTATTGCGAGCCCATGACCGCCTTCGGCGGCGATTCGCGTGTTCATAAGGATGCGCTCGAAAAGGCCCCTTTTGAAGATGGGAAGGACGGAAGTCTGGGAACTCGTGTATGCCTCTGAGTAATTTTCAAAAAGTCCCCCTTCCACAGGGGGCGGTTGCCGTAAGGCAACCGGGGGATGTTCTTCCGGCAGTATGCATTCCCACGCGGAAGCACGCCGTAGCGCGCGCGTCCCCGCCTGCAACCAAACCGGGCCCGATGCGGTCTCACCTTGGAGCGACCTCGTTTCGAGTGGTCTTTCTTGCGCAACCGGGAGGAAATCATGCGGGCAAAACGTGTCTTTTTCAGGTTCTTACTTTTCGCGCTCATCGGGCTTCTCATGGAGGTGTTCTTCGGCGCGGGTCACAAACTGATAGAGGGCAACTGGAATCTGCGCGGGGGCACCTCGCCGTGGATGATGCTTGACTACGGATTACTCGGGGTAGTCACCCCGTGGATTGCGCGGCCCCTGAAGGCGCGGGGAGTACCCCTGCCGGCGCGCGCGATTGCATACATGCTCGGCATCTTCTTCATCGAATACGTCTCCGGTATTCTCTTCCACAAAGTGATGGGGTTGCACATCTGGAACTACAATCACCTGCCTTACAATCTGCACGGGCAAATCGCGTTGTACTTCGTCGTTCCATGGTACCTGCTGGGGCTGGTGGCCGAGACGCTGTTCAAGCGGGTGGACGTGTGCGCGGTGGCGCTGGCGCACGGCTGGCGCGTGGAAGACCTTCCCGGAGAAGAAGCGCCGGAATTCTGAGCTTTCCGGCGATGCCGCCCCCTACCGCGGGCGCGGGAGGTGTGCTGCGGCGGTGTTGAAGAGCGCGGTGACGAGGTCACATTTCGGCATGAGCACGGGTTCCGTGTCCAGGTGTTCGGGCGTGAGGATGGCAGCGCGAACGTGGTCCGCGCCGAATGCGCATTCGGCGCCCCCGACCTGGTTGGCCACAATCACATCGAGCTTCTTCCGCCGCAGTTTTTCGGCGGCGTGCTCCAGCAGCCGTTCGGTCTCGGCGGCGAACCCCAGCACCACCTGGCCGGCCTGCTTGTTTTCCCCGGCCCACCCGGCGATATCGGGATTCGGGGCAAGGTGCAGGTCGATGCCGCTTGCCTCGCGCTTGCGCTTTTCGGCCGCGGGCGCGTCAATACCGTAATCGCAGACCGCGGCGGCGGCGACGAAGATATCGGTGTCGGCGAAGCGGGCCTGCACGGCTTCGAGCATATCGCGCGCCGTAGTGACCGGCACGGTTTCCGCGGATGCGGGCAGCGGTGTGGGCGAAGGCCCCGCGACCACGGTCACCTGCGCGCCGCGCCGCAGTGCCTCGAGGGCGAGGGCGCGGCCCATCTTGCCCGAGGAACGGTTGGCGAGGTAGCGCACGGGGTCGATGGCCTCGTGCGTGGGTCCGCTGGTGATGAGCACGCGCCTGCCGGCGAGGTCGCGCTCGCGCGGCAGCGCGAGGTCGGCCGCCTCGAGAATCACGGCCGGTTCGGCCAGGCGGCCGTAGCCGGTTTCGCCGCAGGCCAACTGGCCCGCGCCCGGTCCAACGAAGAGGCAGCCGCGCTCTTTGAGCGTGCGGATGTTCGCCCGGGTTGCCGGGTGTTCATACATCCTGGTATTCATGGCGGGCGCAAAGAGGATGGGCGCCCGGGTGGCCAGCAGGGTGGTGCTGAGCCAGTCGTCCGCGAGCCCGTGGGCGGCCTTTGCAATGACATGCGCCGTGGCCGGTGCAATGAGAAACAGGTCGGCGCTGCGGGCGAGGGCAATGTGCTCGATCTCGGCGTGATGCTCGCTGGAGAACATCTCGAGAATCACACGTGCGCCGGTGATGGCCTCGAGGGTGGCGGGGCCCACGAACTCGCGCCCGGCATGCGTGAGCACAGGCGTGACCCGGGCGCCGCCTTCGATGAGCCGCGACGCGATTTCGCACGCCTTGTAGGCTGCGATGGACCCGGTCACCCCGAGCACGATATGCCTGTCGGCGAAAGGCCCGGCCATGGGTTACTCCAGGAAGTCCTCTTCTTCTTCGCCGCCGGTGTAGTAGCCCACCTTGTCCGCGAGCACTTCTTCAAGCGCGGTGATGGTGGGCTTCTTGGCGTGGGTGACGCCGCCGAATCCGTGGGATTCGTTCTTGCTGATCTGGTTGGCGCGGCGTGCGCCGACAATGACCAGCCGGTAGAGACTGTCGATGCGTTCCTTGAAATCGTCTACGGAATAGGGAGTCGGCATGCTATACCTCCTGCGGGTTGCGCGCCGGCCGGCAGTGTTCCGCGCGGCGTATGGCCGCGATGTCGGCTGCGGCGCGTCCGACGTCTTCATTGATTACCGTGTAGTCGAACTCGCCGCGCAGGGCAAGTTCCTCTCGCGCGTTGCGCAAGCGCAACGCGATTGTTTCCTCACTGTCCGTGCCGCGCCCGCGCAGGCGCCGTTCAAGCTCCTCGAAGGACGGCGGCATCAGGAAGATGCTGACCACGTCGTATCCAAGCCGCCGCATGCTGCGCATGCCGGCCACGTCGAGTTCGAGCAGCACATCGCAGTCCGTCGCAAGGCAACGGTCCAGTTCCGCGCGCAGCGTGCCGTAGCAGTTGCCATGCACCTCGGCCCACTCCGCGAACTGGCCGTCCGAAACGCGCTGCTCAAACTCCTCGCGGGTCAGAAAGTAGTAGTCCACGCCTTCCTGCTCGCCCGCGCGGGGCGGCCGGGTCGTTGCGCTGACCGTGTGCGCGATACCGGAGGCCTCCTCGCAGAACCGGTCCAGCACCGTGCGCTTGCCGGCGCCGGAGGGCGCGGATACTACGATAACGAGATTCTGCTGCTTCGGCACCACGGCCACCTTACTCAATATTCTGCACTTGCTCGCGGATCTTTTCGAGTTCCGATTTCATGCGCAGCACTTCCCGGGTAATGCCGATGTCGCGCAGCTTGGCGCCGAGTGTGTTTACCTCGCGCTGAATTTCCTGCGCCAGGAAATTGAGGTCGCGTCCGACCGGCTCCGGCGAGGCCAACTGCTCTTCGGTCTGGTCGAGATGCGAATTAAGCCGCACCACTTCCTCGTTCACGTCGGACTTCTCCGCCATCAGGGTGACCTCGAGGGCGATTCGGTCCTCTGTGAGGCCGGCCTCGGCGTTGAGTTCGGCAACCCGCGCGCACAGCCGCTCTTCGTAGGCCGCGGAGAGTTCGGGCAACCGCGCCTTGACCGCGGCCAGTGCATCGCGCATTTCGCGGATGCGCGCGCGAACGTCTTCCGCCAGCACCTGGCCTTCGTTCTCACGCGCGGCATTCAACTGTGTGAGGGCTTCGCCGAGCCCTTCGGAAAGCACCGTCTGAACCTGGTCGAGGTCCTGGGGCCGCTCCTCAAGGAAGAAGACGCCTTCCAGTGTCACCAGCGTGTCCAGCGACAGGGCCTCGGTCGTGTGTAGAATGTTCGAAATCTCCCGGCCCGCCTCCATGTATTGCCTGGCCACCTCGGGGTCGAAACGCACACTCTGCCGCCCGGAAACGCCGTAATCGCGGCGCACGTTGACGTTGACCTTGCCCCGGGCGACAGCCTGCTTGACAATGTCCCGCAATGCCGGCTCCACGGAGGCCCAGGCATAGGGCAACCGGAACGAACAGTCCAGGAACCGGTGGTTCACCGCATTCACCTCGAGGGTGATGTGCTCATCGTCGAGTTCAACCGTGGCGCGGCCAAAGCCCGTCATGCTTCGCGTCATATATGCAGACTCCCGGACTACCCAAGGCGGCATGAGAAAACAAAGACAGCGGGCCCTGGCAGACACACTTCACCCGCCGCCCTGAAAGTATAGCGAATGACCGGGCAACTGTGCAACCTTTTGCCGCAGCGCGGTTTGTGACGGGCCGAGAGGAAGGGAAGCGGCGCTCCGCCGCACGCCCGGCGTTTGATTTCACCGTGCGGGGCGTTACAATGTTCGTGAACCGGATGGGGATTGCGGTGTCAAACTCACATGAACAGAGCCGGCCCGGAAACGTGGCCGGATTCCCGGGGCCGGCGTCCGATGAGACGCTCATGCGGCGCGCGCAGGCGGGCGACCGCGAAGCCTTCGACCTCATCGTGCGCCGGCACAAGAACCGGGTCTATAACGTGGTCTTCCGCTATGTGGGCAACCACGAAGACACACAGGACATTGTGCAGGAAGTGTTTGTGCGGGCGTATCGCGGCCGTGCCGGCTATCGCGAGCAGGCCCGCGTGACCACCTGGCTGCACACCATCGCGGCGAACCTGGCGCGCAACCGGCTGCGCGACCAGAGCCGCAAGGGCCGCGACAAGGGCGGCTCGCTGGACCGGCTGGCGGAAGACGCGCCGGCGGCGGCGCAGACGGCATTGAAGACGGAGCATTCACCGCGGCAGGCGGCGGAGTACGGCGAACTCGAGGCCGCGTTACGCGCCTGCCTGGAAAGACTGCCGGAGATTTTTCGGATGGCGTTTGTGTTGAGAACATATGAAGAACTGGACTACGACGAACTGGCCGAGGCCCTGGATGTGCCTCGCGGCACCGTGAAGTCGCGGCTCAACGGCGCGCGGGGGCGGCTCCGCGATTGCCTGAAGGCCAGCGGCGTATTGTGAGCAAGATGGACTGCAGCGAAGCGAAAGATTTGTTTTCCCCCATCCTCGACGGCGAGGCGGCGCCCGAAGTGCGCCAAGCGTTCGAGAAGCACCTGGCCGCGTGTCCGGACTGCCGCGAGGCGTTCGCGCAGTTCAGCAGGCTGTCCGAACTCTATGCCGGGTTGCCGCCGGTCAATGCGCCGCATGGGTTCTCGGCGCGGATGGGGCGCGCGCTGGACGCCGTTGAAGCCGAAGAAGCCGAAGAAGCAAAGGGAGTTGGGGGGGCCAGGGAAGACCGGAAGTTGTGGCGCGGGCCGGGAGGCGCGGGTGACCGCGGCCGGCGCGCGGGCGTATGGGGTCCGCGGGCGTTCGCGCTGGCGGCGGCAGCGGTGCTTGTCGCGGGTTTCGGGGTGATTGCGGTGCTGTCACTGCCCGATGTGGACCGGACGATGCTCAGCAAAGCGGAATTGGCGCAGGAGGCCGCGTCCGCGGAGGGCAAGGGGAAGCCGGTCGAGGCGCGCCGCGGCAGCGAACCGAAACTCGGGCGGAACGCGCTTCGGGAGGAGCCCGCCGAAACGGATGCCCCAGTCGCGGAAGTGCGGGAGGCGCCAGCACCGGCGCCCCCCCCTCCCTCCGCTCCTCCCCCGGTCCCGGCGCCCGAACCGGCATTTCAGGCGGCTCCCGCGCCGACTACCACGACTGCCCCGCCACCGCCGGCACCGCCCCGCATGGACGAGACGCGAAGCACAAGTGCGCCTCCACCCTCCCTGCTCGAGGGACGCGCCGTGCCCGAATCGGCGCCTCCCGTGCCCCAGGAACGAAGGACGAGGGGACGCGCGCTGGCGCCGCTTGGCCGCGTCACGGTCGGCGCTCCGCCGGATGTGCAGTCGGAGGCGGCCCGGGAGGAGGCCGGCGCCCCGCCGGCCCCGGAGCGATTGGAGGCAGGCGACGTTCAGGCCGAAGAGGCCGTGCCAATCCTGGGCAGCAAGGAAGCGGCGCCCGCGCCCGCGGAAGGACTGCCGCGCGCGGTGGTGCAAGACCGCGTGTTTGTGCGCGAGGGTGAGGTGTGGCGGCAGGAAGAGTATGCCGGTGAAACGGCGCAGGTGCTGTTGCGCGACAGCACGTTCTACCGCAAACTGGTTGCCGAGCACCCGGAACTGCGCCGGGTCGCCGCCCTCGGGCCGGTGGTCATCTTCGAGGTAAGAGGACGCTGGTACCGGCTGACGCGCGGAGAGACTGCATCTCCAGTCGAATGACAGGAGAAGCAGGGTCCAGAAGAGGGCGACCTCCTTCCCACTCGCCCCGCATTGCCGCCCATTGAAAAACACCGCCGGGCAGAACCGTGATTGTCCCGCCCGGCGGCATAGTCACCGCGGAAAGCGAATTCTTCAGGCGGCTTCAGCCTTTGGGCGCATGAAGTGCCCGATTACGCAGAGCACCAGGAAGCCGCCGATGACCATCGCGCCGTAGGTCACCCCAATCTTGAGGTAGATGCTCCAGCCCGCGCCGATGAAGGCGAAGAGGCACGAGAAGGCCATGAGGAAATTCCAGAGCACGCGCTTGCCGCCGCGCGGCGCATCCTTGCCGAGATACTTGCCCTGGTTCATGAGCAGGGCGAAGGAGATGTAGGCGAAGGGCAGCAGGGTCATGCAGAACACGGAGGTCGGCATGGCCAGCCACATGAACGCGCCCTTCCAGAACAGCGGCACGAGAATGGCCACCATCGGCATGAACATGCCGATGCGCTGCGGCCAGCCCTTGGCGGGCTTGTTGAGCAAGGCGCAGAAGCAGAGCCCGTTGATGAGCATCAGCATGGTGGAAGCGCCCGTGGCCATGCCCATGACGCCGAGCCCGAACACGTACTTGGCGAAGCGGTCGCCGGTGATGGGCGCGAGGGCGGCGCTGAGGTTAAAGGCGTCGCGCTTGACCACCATCGCCGCGAGCGTGCGCTCTTCCGGGGGCAATCCCTGCTTGGCCGCTTCCAGGTCTTCGGCGTTCATGGCGGCGACGGCGTCATCGCCGAGTTCCAGCTTGAGCCGCTGCTCGAGCATGTCGTTGAACGGTCCGACCAGGTTCCCGGCCGGTGCGATAACGGCGCCCTCGATATCCTTTTCGCCGAGGAGCCCGGGGGCGGCAACGCCGTGGAACTGACTGGCCGCGGCGATGACCACGCAACTGGTGGCGAGCAGGAAGGGGAAAAACAAGCCGGTGGCCAAGTCAAAGATGGCGAGGCCGCGGAAGTCGCGGTCCCATCCCTTGCGCAGCATGGAGTAGGGCAGCAGGAAGGTCATGTTGATCCCGACGGCGGTGGCGCCTGCGCTGATGATGGTGTCGCGCTGCCAGGACACAATCATGGACGACCAGAACTCCTGGAAGCGGGGTTGAATCTCGGAAATCTGCTGGGCGAAGGCGTCCACCGGTTCTGAGAGCAGGTTGAACTTGAAGACGAATCCGCTCAGTACGGCGCGAATGTCGATATTGCCGTTGATGAGCAGCTTGACCACAACGGCGATGAAGCAGATGACCGTCATGCCGACCAGGCACTTCACCAGGATCTCGAAAATCCTGACGCCGTTGCCGCCGATGCTGTAGAGCATGCCCGCGGAGAGCGCCACGCCGAGAATGATGGCCGCCGGGACGTAGAGGCCCGCGCCCCCCAGCAGCCCCGCTTCACCGAGAAGCCCTTCGAAAAGATTCTGGCGCAACGATGCGATGCCGAGTCCGTACTGCGGTATGGACCACACGATATTGGCGGCCATGGAAGACAGGAGCCAGCCCCAGCCCAGCACGGGGTTGACGTGGCGGTTGATGGCCTTGAGCGGGGTTTCGTCGGTGCTCAGGGTGACGTAGGCGATGGCGCTGAGCATGATGATGCCGGCGATCATCGCCAGCGGCTGCAGCCAGAGGAAGGCGAACCCGCCCAGCATGCCGAGGTACATGCTGGACGACAGGGAACCGCCGCCCAGCGTAATGGCACTTTGCAGCCAGCCTGGACCGGAAAGCCGGACGAACACGCCCGTGGTGGCCACCTTGCCTTTCTTTTTGGCTTCCACAATCATCTCGCGGTCGCGTTCGACACGCGGATTCATGGACAGACTGGCGTTCTTCTTCTCGTTCGATGCCATGACTCAAGCTTCTCCTGGGTAAGTGGCGTTGCGCGCTGCCGGACCGAAAGTCAGCCCACCCCGGACATGCTGCCCAATGCCTGTGCTCCCACGTTGATGGCCCGCTCTCGCCTTCCCACCGTGCTCGTGCCCTGCCCTCTTGCGCCGCCGCAATGGCAGTACGCCACCGTGGTCCGGATACTCATTGAGGCGTAATGATGACGGTTGACCCGCGTTTCAGTCAAGGCCGCGCGGCACACCGGAAGGGCGGCGTGCGGAAGCAGTTGCGGCACACGCGGTTGGAATGCCCCCCCCGCATTGGCTAGAATCGCCCCGTTTCCATCTATCCACGGCAAACAACCGAGAAGGTGTGCGCGATTCATGGACCAGCAACACTATCTGGACCTCTTGAAGAAGTTCAACGATGTGCGCGTGATGGCGGTGGGCGACATCTACCTGGACGAGTATGTTTTCGGCACGATTACCGAGGTCAGTCTGGAGGCGCCGATCCCGGTGCTGGAGGTGCAGCAGCGCCGCTACAACCCGGGTGCGTGCGGCAATGCGGCCTGTAATGCGGCCGCGCTGGGCGGCAAGACCTGCATGGTTGGCGTGGTCGGCCAGGACGCCAATGCGGACGTTATCCGTCGCGAGTTCGCCGCGCGCAATGTGGACACGAGCCACGTGGTTGCGGACCCCGACAAGCCGACCAACACCTACGGCAAGATACGCGCGAGCGGCCACAACACGCCGAGCCAGGAAGTGATGCGCACCGATACGCCGAAACCGACGCTGCTCGAGCCGCACATCGAGGCGCAGGTCATTGAGAAGATACGCGCGCTCGCGCCGCAGGTCGACGCCATCATGCTTGGAGACCAGGCCGTCTCGGTAATCACCGACAAAGTGCTCGAGACCGTGGTGGCCTGCGCGAAGGAGCACAACCTGGTGACGGTGGCGGACTCACGCAAGCGGGCGGGCATGTTCAAGGACGTCGATGTGGTGGTGCCGAACGACGCCGAGGCGGGTCTGGCGGCGGGCGTCCAGGTGGTGGACGACGCCACTCTGGAACAGGCGGGCAAGGCGCTGCTCGAAAGCGCTCGGAATGCGCTGGTCACGCTGGGGCCCAAGGGGATCATGGTGTTTGCCGAAGATGGTTCAGTCGAGCATGTGCCCATTCGCCCGGTCAAGGCTGTAGACGTGACGGGGGCGGGTGACACCGTATCGGCGGCGGTCACGCTGACACTGGCGGCCGGCGGCTCGCTGCGCGACGCGGCCTACCTGGGCAATATCGCGGCGGGCATTGCGGTCACACAGGAAAACGTGGTGACGGTGAGCAACGCGGAGGTGGCGGGGGCGCTTGCCGCGGGCGAGCATCAAGGCCCTGCGAAACTGAAGACGCTGGAAGCGATGAAACCGGTCATGGCGCGCCTCAAACAAGAGGGAAAACGCGTTGTGTGGACGAACGGCTGCTTCGACATCCTGCACGTGGGGCACATCACGTATCTGCTGGCCGCGCGCGAGCAGGGCGACGTGTTGCTGGTCGGTCTCAACAGTGACCGTTCAGTACGGGAGAACAAGGGCGAGGGACGCCCGGTGATCAGCGAGGATGAACGCGCGACAGTGCTTTCGGCCCTTGAATGCGTGGACTACATGGTCATATTCGACGGCAAGACGCCGATGCGCCTGCTCGAGGAACTCAAGCCGGATGTATACGCCAAGGGCGGCGACTACACACTGGACACCATCGTGCAAGAGGAACGGCGGCTGGTCGAAAGCTATGGCGGAAGCATCGCGATCATCCCGGGCATAGGCGGGCGGTCCACGACGGATATCATCGCGCGTATCATGCAGAGCGAGAAGCGCTCCTGAGATTGCGCAGCCAGTGCTCGAACATGAGCACGGCCCAGAGGTGGTGGCCGAAGGCCGCGCGTCCGCTCAGGTGTTCCTCCAGCAGGCTCCCGGCATGCCGCGGGTCGAGCCACGCGCCGCACCGGGCATCCCCACCCAGCACCGCATCGCGGTAGTGCGCGGCAAGGTCTTCGCGGAACCATCGCTGAATGGGTATTGCAAAACCGCGCTTGCGCTGCCGCAGCAGTTCGGCGGGCAGCCGGTCCCGCATGGCGTGTTTCACAAGGCGCTTCGACACGCCCCCGGCGTACTTCAACTCGAAGGGCACCGTGGCGGCGAATTCGACCATGCGGTGGTCGAGCAGGGGTACCCGCGCTTCGAGTCCGTGCGCCATGCTCATGCGGTCCACCTTCGTCAAGATGTCGTCCGGCAGATACATACACGTGTCAATGTAGAGCATGCGGTCATTCGCGGAATACGCCGCGGCCGCGGCGGCGTGTTCGAGAAAGCGGTCGGGCGGGGTTGCATATGCGCGCAGCATTGCGCGGCGTTGTTCGGGTGCAAAACACGTGAGCCGCCGGCGAAAGCTCTCGTCCGGCGTGAGAAAGGTGTCGGCGTTGAACCGGCGCAGCTTGTTCCACCGGGGGGAAGCGGGTGAAAGGGCGAGCCCCGCGCCGACCAGCCGTCGCACGGCGGCCGGCGCCCGCCGGTACCGGGCGACATCGTGGTTGCGGTGCATCCAGGTGTAGCCGCCGAACAGTTCGTCGCCCCCGTCCCCGGACAGGGCCACCGTCACTTCGCGCCGCGCCACCTCGCAGACCAACCACACAGGCAAAGCGCTGCTGTCGGCGAAGGGCTCGGCGAAATGCGCGGCTATGCGCGGCGCGAGGGCGACCATGTCCGGCGCGAGCATCTCCTCGGTATGCCCGGTGCCCGCGTGCCGTGCGGCGACACGCGCATAGGCGAGCTCATCGGCGTGGGCATCATCGAAGCCGATACTGAAGGTCTTCACGGGCCGGTCGACCAAGCCGGCGAGCGTGCTTACCACGGCGCTCGAATCGAGCCCGCCGCTGAGGAAAGCGCCCAACGGCACGTCACTGACCCGGCGAAGCCGCACGCTGTCCTGCAGCAGTTCCAGAAATCTCTCCGCGGCGCTGTCGAGTGTCCAGCCGGCATCGGGCGCATAGCGCGGCTTCCAGTACTGTTCGAGGCGCAGGCCGCCCTTCTCGAAGACGGCGCACTCGCCTGGACGCAGCTTGTGCACACCCTTGAACACGGTGTCGGGCGCGGGAATGTAGAGATACGTGAAGTAGGCGTCGAGCGCGCCGGGGTCAACGTCTCCGACGAAATCACCGCGAACGAGCGCCCCCAACTCAGACGCGAACGCGAGCGTGCCGTTGCGAAGCGTGTAGAAAAGCGGCTTGATGCCAAGCCGGTCGCGCGCCAGCAGCAGCCGGCGGGTTTCGCGGTCGTAGGCGGCGAAGGCGAACATGCCGTTGAAGCGCTCGATGGCGCTGTCGCCCCAGCGCGCCAGCGCTTCAACCAGCACTTCCGTGTCGCACCGGGATCGGAAGACGGCCCCCTCCTTCTCGAGGCCGGCACGCAATTCCGCGTGATTGTACAACTCGCCGTTGTAGACGACGACGAGGCGGCCATCGGCGCTGCGCATGGGCTGGTGGCCGGCCGGCGTGGTGTCGAGAATGCTCAGCCGCCGGTGCGCAAGCCCCGCCGGTCCCTCCCGCCAGACGCCCGCGTCATCGGGGCCGCGATGGGCCTGCGCCGCGTTCATGGCCTCTAGCGGCGCGGGGTCGAGCTCGCCATGCGTGTTTGTTTGCACAATGCCCGCTATCCCGCACACGGCTCACCTCCTGGGCGGACACTTGCGTTCCAACAGTTCGTAGTACAATGCCCGATAGGCGTCGACCATCTTGCCCACCGAAAGGTCGGCGCGCACCGATTCCGCGCCGGCGGCGCCGAGCCGCTCGCGTTCCTGTGGACTGTCCAGCAGGCCCTCAACGGCCTGTGCAAAACGCTCGGCCGTGCGCTCCGGCACGAGCACGCCGGTGCGGCCGTTCTCCACCATCTCGGGGATGCCGCCCACGGCGGGCGCCACCACCGGCCTGCCTGCCGCCATGGCCTCGGCCAGCGCGTTGGGAAAGCCTTCAACCTTTGAGGTCAGCACGGCGACATCCATGACGGAATACAACTCCGCCATTTCGCCGAGCACGCTGACGCGGTTGAAGTGGTTTGCCTGGCCCCGGCGCCGCGCCAGTTGCTCGATCTTGGCGAGCAGGGGACCGCTGCCGACGAGCAGAAAATGGACATCGTTCCTGCGCCGAAGCAGCAGGTCCGCCATGTCCATGAACAGGCGGTGGTCCTTCACCGGGCTGAAATTGGCGGTCATGCCGATGATAAACTTGTCTTCCGGCATGCGGAAACGCCGAACGGTCTGCTTGCGCGGGACTGCCGAAGTCATGCTTTCCGCGTCGATGCCGTTGCAGATGACCCGGTATCGGCCGCGGCCGGTGCGTTCGCGGCGCGCGGCGTAGTCCGCCACGGCCTCGCTGTTTGCGACAATGACATCGGCGTAGCGGTTCGCGAGCCGCTGCATCATGCGATGCCGGCTTTTCTGCCATTGGGCGAGTTCGCGCCGGCTGGAGATGATGACGGGCACGCCGGTCTTCCTTGCCGCGCGGTTCGCCCACAGGTCGAAACCGAAGAGGAAACTGTGCAGGATGTGCGGCGTGTGCACCCGCAGCACGTGCCCCATGCGCGATTGGTGTCGCAGGTCCCAGCCGCCGCGCAGATTGAGCACGCGCACATAGGCGCCGGAGCGGCGCGCATCGCCGATGAGCGCGCCTTCTTCGTTGGCACAGACGAGGGTCAGTTCGAACTCTTCGCTGAGTTCGCGCAACAGGTGGAGCAACTGGACTTCCGTGCCGCCGACGCGCATGCTCGGCACAACATAGGTGATGCGCGGCGGCCTTTTCATGCGAGGGACTCCAGCAGCCCGGCCATACGCGGCGCGGCCGCGCTCAGGCTGAAACGCGCCTCGACCGCGGCGCGGGCCGCGTTGCCCAATGTGCTTCGGTAGTCCGGGTCGCGGAGGCGTTCGAGCGCCTCGCGCCACTCGTCCGGCGAGTCGGCGAGAAGCCCGTTGACGCCGTGCTCGATGATTTCGCATGCCGCACCATACGGGGTGGCCACGCACGGCACCCCGCAGGCCATGTACAGCAGCGCCTTCAACGCGCATTTCCCCAGGGCCCATTCTGTCTTGCGCAAGGGCATCACTCCGACCGCGAAAGATTGCACGAGTTCGACCTCCGTGTCGTACGACCAGGGAACCACCTCCGCCTCCGGCCAGTGTAGCGTTTTCGGGTCCGCGCCCACCAGCCGTGTTTCGGCGCTGGGCACACACCTGAGCACTTCCGCCACGGACTCCAGGTCGGGCGTGGTACTGGGCGAGCCAATCCAGCCGATGCGAAAAGCGCGGCCGGGACGCGGCGCCGGCTGAAAACGCCGGGTATCGACGACGGTGGGGAAGCACTCGGCGCGTCCGCCAGCGCGCCCGGCGGCTTCCGCAAGCCAACGGTTCCCGGCCAAGGTCAGCCGGGCGCGCCGCATCAGTTCACACGCCTGGTTCGGGTCTTCGAAGTTGCGCCAGAGACCGCGCAGCGGGTGCGGCGGCGCAAGGTGCACGGCGTCGTCGATGTCATAGACCANNACGCGGGCATCCCGCGCAGGTAAGCGCTCATGAGCGCCTTCTGCAGGAACACGAGGTCGTAACGGCGCGCGCCCAACAGGTGCGTGATGCGCCGGGGCGTTTCATGGAGGTGGTACCAGAAGGCGCGGCCGCGGCGGCCGGGACCGGCATGCCGCAGCCAGGACTGCTGGGAGACCGCCGATGCAACCGTGCACTCGAAGCCGCGCGCGCGCAGAGAGGGGAGGAACTGATGCACGCGGTATCGCGGGCTTGCCGCCTGCCCGGGGTACAGTGTCAAGAAGAGGACGCGCATGTGCCGGCCCAAGTTCCTTTCAGTCGCGAAGAATCACCCGCGCCTCGACTGCCTCGAGCACCTGCCGTGCCGAAATGTCCTGCAGGCAACACGCGTGCCCCTCGGGACACACCCCTTCGCGCGCGGCCGTGCCCGGGCGGTTCCAATGGCCGCTGCAGCGAAGCCCGCTGCGAACGGCCGTGAAGTTGGGTTCCTCCCGAATGAGTATAGAGGGGTCGGTCGGCCCGAACAACGCCACCACGGGCGCGGCCGCCGCCAGCGCCAGGTGCATCAATCCCGAATCACAGCAGATGAGCAGGTCAGCGTGGTGCAATATGCGCGCCGCCTCGCCCACGGTCGTCTGGCCGGCGAGGCAGAGCCCGATACCGAGGGACTCGTCATCCTTGCCGAGTTCGACCAGCCGCGCGCCACGCGCTTCGAGCGCGGACGCGAGTTCACGCCAGCGCTCGGGCAACCAGCGCTTGGTAGGCCACGACGCGCCCGCGGCCAGGGCAATGACCGGGCCATCGCCGGCCGGCAACCGCTCGAGTTGCGGCGCGGACCAGTCTGGATAGTAAAGATGGGGACGCAGCCGGGGCAGCGGCACCCCCGCCTTGCGCGCGTATTCGGCGAGACGGTACGCCGTGCGGCAGGCGCCGCGCAGGAGGATGTAGCGGTCAATACCCGCGGGCACCGTGTTGATTGAATCGACAAAGGGGTGATTCTCGTAAAGCTCGGGATAATTGGTAAGTACCGCGATGCGGGCCGCGGGATACTTCTGGCGCAGCGCGTCGAAAACGGGCAGCATCATGACCTCATCGCCGAGCCGCCAGCGTGTTTCGACAAGGATCGTCCGCGGCGCGCCGACCAGGGTCTTGGCGGCCCAGCGGGCACCGCGCACCCCTTTGCGCGCGCGTCGCAGAATCGGCCCGGACTGTTCCTCAAAGGTCATGGGCGGAATTCTAAGTCACGGGGGGAACAGGAAACCAGCGAACCGGGGGGGAGGCGCCGTCAAACGAGACTGCTGTAGACCCCGGCGAGTTGTGCGGCGTAGGTGTCGAGTGCAAAGCGGGCGACGGCCTCTTCGCGCCCTGCCGCAGCGAGGCGCGCGCGTTCGGCGGGGTCGCGAATGAGTTGCTTCAGCGCCTCGTAAAGAGACACAAAATCGTTGGGCTGGCAAATGACGCCGGCATCGCCGACCACCTCGGGGATGGCGCCGGTCATGGTGGTCACGGCGGGTACGCCGCAGGCCATGGCCTCGATGAGCGACATGCCGAACTGCTCCTGCCATTCCGGGGTGGCAATACTCGGCAGCACGAACACGTCGGCGGCGCGAAACGCCTCGGGCATGCGCGGGTAGGGCAGTGCGCCGGCGAACTGCACGTGGTCCCGCACGCCAATGCGGTCGACAAGCCGGTCAACGCGGTCCTTCCCGGGTCCGGAACCGACAACCAGCAACCGCACGTCTATGCCGGCGATATCGGCGTCGTGAATGAGCTCGCGCAAGGCGAGCAGCAGGAAGTCGATGCCTTTGCGCGGGAGCAGCCAGCCCACGAACAGAATGACGAACTCGCGCTCCCCCACGCCGAACTGGCGGCGATCGCGGGTGCCGGGCGCGAACACTTCGGTGTCAACGCCGGGCCCAATCTTGATGACGCGGGCCGGGTCGACGCCCTCGAGGTCGAGTATGCGCCGCGAGCGCTCGGTGTGCACGATGAAGCGGTCGGCCTCTGCAGCGACGGCCCGCTTGATGGCGCGCTTGCGCGGGTTGCGCTCCATGTTGAAGGGAATGTTGTCCCAGACCATGACGCAGACCGGAGCGCCGCAGCGCCGTTTCGCTTCGAGCGCCTGGGCGGACCAGTCGGTGAAGAGTTCCCAAGTCTGGATGCAATCATACCCTCTAAGCCGGTCGTGGAACGGCACAATCCGGGCTTCGCGGTTGCGCAGACGCGCGAGCAGGCGGTTGCGCAGGCGGGCAGGAAAGGGGCCGCGCTGCGTGTCGAAGTAGATTTGCTCTACAGGGAAAGCCAGCTTGTCTTCACCGCGCTCGCGGAAATGGCGCTGAATCTCGGAATCGGCACGGAACGCGGTCACCTCGAACTGGCCGGGCAACCGGTTGAATGCCTCCAGATGCCAGGGGTTGAAGCGGTTTCCCTTCAGCAGCGCCAGCCTCACGCGCCACCTCCCCAGAAGTGCTGCTCGAGCACGCGCCGCGCCGCCGCGGGGTCGTCCGGGATATCGATGTGCTTCCCGGCGAGTTTGCGCTCGTACTCTTCCATGGAGCAGATGACGCGCGCGGGATTGCCCGCGACCACGGTGCCGGGCGGCACGTCCCGGGTTACCACGGCGCAGGCGCCGACAATGCTGTCCGGGCCGATGGTGACCCCCGGCAGAATGGTGGCGCGCACGCCAATCTGGCAGTTGTCCTTGATTTCGATCGCACCAAAACTGGTGAGGGTTTCGTACTTGTCCTGAAAGGGATAGTTGAGGCCGTGATTGACAAAGGTGACGTCGTTCGAGATGCAGACGTGGTCGCCGATACGGATGAGCCAGGGCTCGGCGCCGAAGTTGGCGGTGTAGATGCGGCACCGCTCGCCGATGCGCACGCCCATTGCGCGCAGGGTGCGCACCACGGTCTCTTCCGAGCCGTAGCGCAGCTTCAGTTTCTGGATGAGCCGTTTCAATCCCATCAGCGTACGACCTCTCCCCCAGGCTCCGGCCAGTCGAAAACGCGTATTTCCCANNTCCCAAAGCGTTGGGGTGGCCGCGACCTTTTCGGCGACAAACCGCAGTGTGCCGGCCGTGACGGTGCGTTCCAGCATGCAGGTGTATTCACGCCCGAGTTCCGTGCCCCGAGCGACCGTCTCACCGTCTGCCTCGAGCCGCCACTCGCGGACCCGCGGGCCGAAGTCGGTGCATTCATCGACCACGACCCGGTTGAACGACACCGGTTCATCCCATTCGAGTTGCACCCAGGCGCCGTTCTGTTCGTCCTGGCCGCTGTTCCACCGGGTTTCGGGGCTGCCATCGTTGATGCGCATGGCGATGTAGGCGCTGCTCCACACGGAGGAAGCGGTGGCCTCGGCATCGCGCGCGAGGTTGGGCGGCGGCGGCATGTCCACAAACACCGGGAGGGTGCGGCCCTTCTCGGCGTCGACGATGCCGAACTGGACATCGCCGGTCCAGACCTGTCCGGGCATGAGGCCTCCGCTGTCAACAACAACCTGCACTGCGGCGCGCGCGTGCGGCGCCAGTTCGCCCTGCGCGGGCTGCAGCGTGATGCGGGCGCTCGTAGTCGTCGCGGCCCAGCGGCAGGGGGCGCCGCCGAGATTCACGAGTTCCGCGCGGCCGCCGTGCTCCGGGGTGGCCACGATGCGCGATTCCGGCCAGAGGCTCAACAGCGGGGTGCTGCGCGGCGCGAAGCACACTTCGAAGCGGCCGGCGCCGCTTGCGACCGGCGTCACCGTGACGCGCGCGGTATCGCCGACGAAGCGGACTTCGGGCTCACCCACAGTGCTGGCGGCCGTGACCCCGGAGAGTTCACCCACGGTGAAAACGAGTTCGACCCGGCTGCCGGCTACCAGGTTGGGGACTTCCCCTTTGAGGCAAACACGGTCCGCCTCCTGCTCGCTCGCGGACCATCGCGCGCGCGCGGTCTGGCTGAGATGCCGATCCACCGCGAGCAAGGCCGGACGCGCGCCGTGGGCGGGCACCAGGGTGAACAGGCCCGCGCCGTGTCCGGCAAGCTGCACGGGGATACGCGCATTGTCCGGGTGCACGCCGAGGTGGTGTTGCCTGAAGAAATCGTAAACATGCACCGCATCCCACGGGGGCGCGATGCGGCTGAGTTCAAGCTCTTTCTCTTTCGGCTCGCCCTGGAAATTGAGCAATGCCGCAACCATCGCGGGCTGTTCGCCGCCAATGTGCAGCGCCATGTGGTCGTATTGTGTCCATTTGGCGCCGATGGGATACAGGTTCATCGGCAGGATATCACTGACCGGCAGGCACTGCTGCCAGACGTGCAGCACGTCCGGCGGCGTCTCGGTCCAGATATCGTCGGTGAGGAACTGCTGTCCGGTCAATGCGCGGATGACCGCGTTGAGGCGCACGGTCTCGAGGGGCATGCGATACTGGTTCGCGGCGGCGTCGGGGTCGCACCACCACGCGACGTTGTTGAGGAAGTTCCATTTCGCCACGATTTCGTAGGCGTGGGGCCACAGTCCCGAGTCGGGGCCGGTGCGTGAACCGTCGAGCAGGCCCATGGCGCCGAGCGGAATGCCGTAGCAGCCGTTGATGAACTTGTCCTGGCCGACGATTTCGCGGGCGCGCTTCAGGCCCTGACGGTACCCTTCTACCCCGCCGCCGTCTGCCGCGTCGCGATAGCGGTTGATGACCGTTGGCTGCCCGTCAATCTTGAAGAAATCGAAGTTCCAGGTTTCGCTGGCCTTCCGCCAGAACGGCGCGAACACTTCTTCCATCGCCTCGCGATTTGTGACGTTGATAACGAAGTTGTCGCTGTCGGGGCGGCGCGGGTCGCGCCAGTTCACGCCCGCGAAGGCCGTCATCAAGTGGCCGTCTTCATCGTGGAGAAACCAGTCCGGGTGCGCCTCGGCGGTGTCGGGTTCGGCCACGCCGTAGGGCGGAAACCAGATGCCCGGGGTCAACCCTCTGGCGCGAATGTAGTCGGACAGGCCGCGCATGTACGCGTCGTCGTCGTAGGGGTAGTTGTCGTCGAGCTGGAAGACCATGTCGCCCGCATACGGCAACAGGTGCTCCGCCACCCAGTCAATCTGCGGGTGCAGCCACTCTTTGGTCTGCGCGGGGTCGCCTTCCCAGCCCTGGATGCCGTACCACGTCACCGCCACGGCGGGCGGGCGCGGCCATCCCAACGGTTCCGGGCGCGGCGCGTACCAATCCATGCCAAGCACATCGCGGTAGTAATTCGGGATGAGCTCCAGCGCTACGGTGTCCCGTTCTCCGAACACGACCGTCAGTTCCGCCTGCCCGGGACTGGGCAGCAAGGCGGGCGCGTCGGCCACCAGCGCCAGGTCGCGCTCCGGAACAAACACCGCGGCAACCGGCGCTGTGGGATGCCCCGCCGCATGCGTGCGCAGCACGCAACGGTCTTCACGCTGATGACGTTTCAGCAGGGCCGGGATGGCCGGCCCCGGCAGTTCGAGCGTCTGGAGCGCCTCCCCGGAAATGTCCTGGGGGCGCTGCAGGACCAGCGCGACTTCCCCGCCGGTAATGGCCGTGGCGCCTGAGGCGGCGGAGAGTGCCAGCCATCCCAGCGCATATGCCAGCGAAGAAAGCATGCTCCAACCTCCGTCTTCCCGCGGCGGCCGCCGTGCCCGCGGCCGCCCTCAGGGCAGTTCCTTGATGCGCATGTCGCGGAAGTCAACGCGGGTGTTGTGACCGCAGAATGAAATGTGCCCGGATTCGTTCATCGCGCCGGGGTGCTCTTTTTCGTCGGCAAACGCGCCGCTCTCCGCGACCTTGGCCACATCCACATCGGCCACCACCGTGCCATTCACCGTGACGACAATATGGTGGCCTTCCGCGCGAATCTCCTGCTCATGCCATTGGCCCGTCTCCAGACTGACCTTCTGCGCGG
>NPIG01000398.1_pt1 | contig 37589 bp, 34 predicted proteins | sample 8637441 | NCBI WGS metagenome assembly NPIG01 (sample SAMN07420675, study PRJNA396082) | bioreactor metagenome | isolation source: sample BR6 brine-fed electro-methanogenic bioreactor BR | place: Japan: Kochi | collected 2016-06-14
TACATTTAGAGTATACAAGAAATAAGATGAAAATAAAAGACGTAATCATATCAAAATCATATACAGGATTTTTCTTTGACGATCAAAAAGCAATAAAAAAGGGAGCCATCAATGATGGCTTGTTCTATGTAGGAAATCCCGAATTAAGAGGATTTAAAACAATTAGACAAAAAGGAGAAGCTATTTCAATTCAACTAATTCTTGAAAATGGAATGGTTGGTTTAGGAGATTGTGCAGCTGTACAATATTCAGGTACTGGTGGTAGAGATCCTTTATTTTTAGCTGATGATTATATTCCATTTATTGAAAAAAATATAAAACCCTTATTAATAGGTGAATCTGTCGATAATTTTAAGATACTAGCTGAAAAATATGATAAAATGAAGGTAGATGGCGAAAGATTACATACAGCCATAAGATATGGTCTAACTCAATCTTTGTTAAGTGCTGTAGCGGTTTCAAAATGTAAAACGATGGCAGAAGTTGTTAGAGGAGAATATAATATTGATTCTAACATCTACGAATCGGTTCCAATCTTTACTCAAAGTGGAGATGATAGATATTCAAACGTTGATAAAATGATTATGAAAGAAGCTGATGTTTTACCACATGCCTTAATTAACCATGTTGAAACTAAACTTGGGAATAATGGTGAAATTTTAGAAAAATATGTTGAATGGTTAAGAAATAGAATTCAAAAATATAAACCAAACCCTGATTATAATCCTGTCATTCATATTGACGTTTATGGGGTAATTGGACTGGCTTTAAATAATGATATTGAAAAAATGACTGAGTACCTAATTAAGTTAGAGAAAATTGCATACCCATTGAAAATAAGAATTGAAGGGCCAGTAGATGCTGGTAATAAAGAAGATACGATTTATTATCTTAAAACTATAAGGGAAGAATTGGAAAATAGAAATTCAAAACTTGAAATCGTAGCTGACGAATGGTGTAATACTTTAGAAGATATTATTGACTTTGGAGAAGCAAAAGCAGGACACATGTTACAAATAAAAACTCCTGACTTAGGTGGAGTAAATAATATCATTGAGGCAATACTATACTGCAATAGAATAGGCATTGGTAGTTATTGCGGTGGGACATGTAATGAGACAAACATCTCAGCTGAAGTTTCTACAAATATAGCTGTTGCATGTCAAGCAACACAATGTCTTGCTAAACCGGGTATGGGTGTAGACTCAGGATATATGATTGTTAAAAATGAAATGAATAGAATATTAGCTAGAGCTAATAAATAGGAGATTATATGAAAAAAGGAGTAGCTGGTAGTAAAGAATCTAATGATTGCTTAGTAACCGTAACTGAAAGCGATGAATTAAATATCGTTATAGAGAGTGTTGTTGGGGCTTTCTTTTATGATCAAATAAAAGAAACTGTAGAGAAAACACTTGAAGAACTGGATGTTTCTAACATCTCAGTTTTAGTTGAAGACAAAGGCGCATTGGATTATACAATAAAATCAAGATTAATAAGTGCAATAAAAAGGATGAATTTAGATGTTTAGGTCATTGTTATTTATGCCAGGAAATAATCCGTCGATGATACAAAATGCGGATGTTTTTCCTAGTGATGCTATTATTTTTGATTTAGAAGATTCAGTAGATATATCAGAAAAAGATAATGCTAGAGCTTTAATGGAAAGTTATCTTTCTTTAGGTGTATCCTTGCCAAACATTATTGTGTTAAGGGTGAATCCAATTGATACTGATTTCTTTGTGAAAGATATAGAACTAATCAAAACAAAAGTCGTTGATTATATTCTTTTACCGAAAACATCAATTGACGCGTTATGCTACTTAGAACAAACTCTGAAAGAAATAGAAAAAGAAAATGATTTAGAACCAACCAAAGTCATTGCTTTGGTAGAAAGTTCTGAATCAATAATAGATATATATAAAATAGCTAAACATAAGAGAATCAAGGCTATACTATTAGGCGCAGAAGATTTATGTAACGATTTAGAAATAAGCAGAACCAATCAAGGTGAAGAAATCTTATTCGCAAGATCTAGAGTGATATATGCTTGTGCTGCAAACAACATTATTTCTATCGACACTCCAAACACTTCAGTTAATGATGAATCATTATTAAAAATAGATTGTATAAATGCTAAAAATTTAGGTATGAAAGCAAAGAGTGCTATTCATCCATCTCAAATAGAAACAATAAACAAAGTTTTCTCCCCTACGGAAGAAGAAATACATTGGGCTAACGAGGTATTAGAATCCGTAAAGGCAAATGAAGGAAAAGGTGCTTTTAGTTTAGATGGAAAAATGGTTGATAAACCAATTATATTAAAAGCAACAAAAATTATTGATAAAGCGAAAAAGTTTAGAATAATATAGGTGAATTATGTTAAATGCAATAGGAAGAAAAATTCCTGATAATGTTAAACCTTTTAAATCTAGTGAAGAATTTAAAAGAAATTTAAGAGTATTGATAGAAGAAAAAAAGAAACAGTCAAAAACTGTTTTTTTAGATAGCATTAGTGATGCGTTTGATAAATATAATATCAAATCTAATATGTGTCTTTCTTTTCATCATCATTTAAGGAATGGAGATTATGTTCTTCAAAAAGTTTGTGAAGAGATTAAATCTAGAGATTTAAAAGATTTGCATTTTGCTCCAAGTTCAATTTTTCCAAATTATACGAATATGGTAGAACTTATCGAAAACCAAAATATAACAAAAATTAATACGAATTATATCAATGGACCTGTTGCGGATACGGTATCCAAAGGATATTTAAAGGATTTATTAATTATGAATACTCATGGTGGTAGAGCAAGATCTATTGAAAGTGGAGATTTAAAAATTAATGTTGCATTTCTAGCATGTCCAGTTGTTGATAAATTAGGTAACGGAACAGGATCTCATGGAAAATCTGCTTGTGGTACATTAGGATACGCTATGAGTGATTTAAAGTATGCGGATGTTGTTATCTTAGTTACAGATACAATTGTTGACAAACTAGAAGCATATGATTTTGATGGCCAATATGTAGATGCAGTCGTAAAAATAGATTCTATAGGTGATGCTTCTCAAATCGTTTCTGGAACGACTCAACTTACAAAAGATCCGATAGGTTTAAAAATTGCTAAACAAACTTCAGAGCTTTTAAACCACCTTGGTTATATTAAAGATGGTATGTCAATGCAAACGGGTGCTGGTAAAACATCCTTAGCTGTTGTTGAATATGTTAGAAATATAATGAGAAAGAAAAACATTATAGGTAGTTTTGGATCTGGTGGAATAACTGGATCTTATGTAGAGATGTTAAAGGAAGGTTTATTAGAAAAGTTGTATGATGTACAATGTTTCGATTTAGAAGCAGTTAAATCATACAATGAAAATAAAAAACACGTACAAATGTCAGCTTCAGAATATGGTAATCCATTCTATCCAAACAATCTAGCATCAAGACTATCCTTTGTAATATTAGGGGCAGCTGAAATAGATTTAAACTTTAATGTTAATGTTACGACAGATTCATTAGGACGATTAATAGGTGGTAGTGGCGGACACGCTGATATAGCATATGGAGCTGATTTAACGATTATAGTCTCCCCATTAATCAAGTCTAGAATACCTTTAATTAAAGACGAGGTAATGACGGTAACCACTCCTGGATCCGATGTTGATATTCTAGTAACTGAACGAGGTATTGCAGTTAATCCATTAAGAGTAGATTTGCTTGAAATCCTTAAAAAAAGCCAATTTCCAGTATATACAATAAAGGAATTATATGATCTAACACATAAAATTACAGGAATTCCAAAAAAAATACAAAAATCAGAGAAAATAATAGGCTTAATTGAGTATAGAGATGGTACTATTATTGATAGTTTACACCAGATTTAATATGAAATATAATTGTTTATGAGAATGTAAAGCAGCAAAAATATAAGAAAGATTCTCTAAATAAAGGAGATAGAAATTTAATTAATTATGAATGATATAAAAGAAAGAATACTGGAATCTAGAGAAGAAAGGTTTCAAAAAATGCAATTTTTGAAAAAAGACTTTGAGACCGTAATTACGGTAAAAACAAATATTCCAGGTGACAATAAAAACATCAGTGTATCTTATACACTAGTTAAATTATTTAAAGATCTAATACCTAAAAGTTTTTTAAATAAAGTTCTATTTTTTGATTCTAATGATGGGCCTTATTATTTGATTGGATCAAATTTCAACGCTCATACAATAAAAAAGGCTTTAACTCAGATTGAAGATACACATTCTTTGGGTAGATTTATAGATTTGGATGTTTATAACGGTGATAGAACACTGACTAGAAAAACTCCAAGAAAATGTTATATCTGTGATGACATTGCATTTAATTGTATTAGAACAAAAAAACATACAATTGAAGAAGTTATCACATTCATAGAAGAGAATGTATTAAATTATTTTGAGAATGAAATTGGTAGAATTATCGATGATTGTATATTGTTAGAATTAAATCTTCATCCTAAGTTTGGTTTAGTTACTCCTGAGACAAAAGGTTCACACGAGGATATGAATTACAGGTTGATGTCAAAGGCAAAGGATGTAATTATTCCTTATCTAGTAAAGATGTTTAGAGTTGGTTGGACAAGTAAGTTAGAAGAAATTTTTCTTAAGATTAGAAAAATCGGATTAGAAGCTGAACAAGCAATGTTCAAAAAAACTAAGAAAGTAAATGCGTATAAAGGATTAATATTTAATTTAGGTATATTGGTTTCAGCATATGGATATATATTTATTCATCACCATGATTTAGAAAATATATTTAGTGTAGTTGAAAGTATATCGAAAGACATTCTTAAAGACTTTGAAGAAGATAATAATACCTTTGGTCATTTTGCTTATGAAGAATACAACATTACAGGAGCAAGGGGAGAAGTTCATAAAGGAATCCCGAATGTAAGAAAAGCATTACGACACCTTGAAAGCTTTTCGCAAACTTCTAGATTAAAAACACTGATGTATCTGATTTCAGAAGTTGATGATACAGTTTTATTAAAGAGGTGCGATGATATAGAGCAATATCACAAAGTGAAACAAATGTTTAAAGATACGATAGATAAGGACGAAAAAGAAATAAAAAAATTGGATAAATATTGCTTGAAAAACAATTTGAGTTTTGGAGGAAGTGCGGATTTATTAATACTAACTATTTTTCTAAAGAAAATTGGATTATAATATCAAAAAAATAGTAAAAATATTAGAAAATCAACTTATAATAATGTAGTATCAATATAACTTGGAAAAAATTAATATTTTTCCTTGACAATACAAGATAGTTTTAGTAAAATTGTATTGCATTATTAAAGTGGAGGTTTAGCTCAGCTGGGAGAGCATCTGCCTTACAAGCAGAGGGTCGGCGGTTCGAGCCCGTCAACCTCCACCATGCCGAAATAGCTCAACCTGGTAGAGCAACTGACTTGTAATCAGTAGGTTGCGGGTTCAATTCCTGCTTTCGGCACCATTTAAAATATAAGCTTAATGCATTGGATGGCGCACAGAGAGTGCGCTTTCTTTTTTTATAGGTATATATAATGTTAACAAAAGCACAACAGAAATCAAATTTAATACTAAAAGATAAACCGATTTGGAAAGGTATTGTAACTTTAGCTTTTCCGGTTTTTCTTGCGAATATATTTAAAACATTGCATGACTTAGTTGATGCATTCTTTATAGGTCAAATAGGCGATGCAAATATGGCATCAGAAATGCAAGGGGCTATTGGTTTAACATGGCCTTTGTTCTTTGTTTTTATATCATTCGGTATGGGGTTAAGTGTTGCTGGTAATGCATTGGTAGGTCAATACCTAGGTAAAAAAGATTATGTGAATGCAAAAAAATATGCTACTAATGTTGTCTACCTATCAATCTTCTTAGGTGTAGGGTTCACTTTATTAGCATTCTTCTTTGGTCCTCAAATATTATCTTGGATGGGTATTGAAGGAAATATGCTAGAATATGGAATCACTTATCTAAGGGTTAGATCATTTGAATTAGCAGCTTTATTCTTAACATATTCTTTCCAAGCCATAAGAAGAGCTACTGGAGACACGACAACACCGGTTATTGTTAGTACTGCCGCTATTGCTCTAAACATAGGATTAACACCTTTACTTGTTTTACATTTCAATATGGGAATCTATGGAGCTGCCTTAGCTACATTAATTGCTAATTGGGCGGTTATACCAGTTACGGTTCTTTTATTAGTAAGAAATAAACATGGTATAAGTATTAAGTTTAAAATATCACATCTAAACAAAGATATTTTAAAGCATATAACTAAGATTGCTTTACCTGCATCAAGTGGTCAAGCTATTCAAGCTGTAGGATTTATATTATTACAATCATTTATATATGAGGTAGGTGATAATGTAACGACAGCCTTTTATCTAGGAAATCGGATTAACTCATTGATCATGTTTCCTGTTTCTTCTATAAGTAATATAATTGCTGTATACGTCGCTCAGAACGTTGGGGCAGGTAATGTTAAACGAGCAAGGAAATCTATTAAACAAGGAACAATTATGAGTGTTGGATTGATGATTCTAGGGGTTCTACTGATCTTGCCATTTAGGGAGCAGTTGGTATCAATATTCAGTTCAGATTCTGAAGTTATAAATTTAGCAGTTGAATACATGTTTTATATTGCTTTAGCTTTACCGTTTGTTGCGGTGTTCCAAATTTTCCTTTCTACGTTCCAAGGAAGTGGAGATACTAAATTTTCGTTCTTATTAGCGATTACGAGGCTTTGGATATTAAGGTTACCATTAGTGAGATTATCAATGGAGTTTACTTCGTTAGGTCCATCTGGTATTTGGATAGCTATGTTAACAAGTAATGTTATTGCTGTTTTCTTCGGAGCATTCCTGTTTTCGAAAATAGATTTTCAACCTAAAATAAAAATAGAAGCTAGTGCTTAGAGGTGAATTATGTATAATTTAGTTTTTCCTGACTATGAGAATAGTATTATGAATATTACATCTTCTATACTTAAATATTATGGAGTAAAAACAGAAAAACCATCACTTAGTATATTAGATAAAGAATTATCAAAAAAATATAAAAATGTAATTTTGTTTGTCGTTGATGCAATGGGGTCTGAAATATTAAACAAACATGCAAATTCAGCAGAATATCTTATAAATAATAAAAAAGCTACATTAACAACCGTTTTTCCATCTACAACAGTAGCTGCTACAACATCTGCTATAACTGGGAAAGCCCCTATTAACAGCGGTTGGATAGGTTGGGTTCAATATTTCAAAGAAGAAGATAGTAATGTAATTTTGTTTTTAAATAAAGACTTCTATAAAGCAGATAAAATTTTTAATTATAATATAAGTGAGAAATTTTGTCCTATAGACAGGATAGTTGATGTAATAAGCAGTCAGAACTCAAAAATTAGAACTGACGAAATCTTCCCTGAATTTAGGACTCCAAAGCATAAAAAATTTAGTGATTTATGTAATTCAATAGTTCATAAGTGTAATGATGATGAAGAACACTTTATTTATGCATATTGGGATAAATTAGACACATATTTACACTATACTGGAACCGAATCAGAAAAAGTTGATAATCATCTATTAGAAATCACAAATAATTTAAAGAAAATGACTGATCAATTAGGTGAAGATAGTTTAGTAATTGTAACGGCGGATCATGGGCAATTAGATATAGAAGAAGTGATGTTATGGGATTACAAATCAATAACAGATACATTTACACATAACCCATCTATTGAACCACGAGCTACAGCATTTTTCATAAAAGAGGGTCAGCACGAAACATTTGTTGAGGAGTTTAACAAAAATTTTAGAGAGAGCTTTATTTTATATAAATCTGAAGATTTTATAAAAACACATTTACTTGGTTATGGTAATCAACAAAATTTAGTAAAAGAGTTTTTAGGAGATTATTTCTCAGTAGCAATTAGTAATAAGTCTTTTAAACTTATTAATTCAAAGAAACAGTTTAAGGCACAACACGCCGGATTAACTAAAGACGAAATGTTAATTCCTTTGATTCTATTAAATCAAAAAAAATAAGCCATTTTTAATGGCTTATTATTTTAAACTTTGTATAATGTGTTCAGCTGTACTTGAATTGGTAGCTAATGGTACTTTGTACACATCACTTAATCTAAGTAATGCACTTACATCTGGCTCGTGTGGTTGAGCAGTTAATGGATCTCTAAAAAAGAAAATGATATCTAATTCTCCATTAGCTATTTTAGCACCAATTTCTTGATCTCCACCAAGAGGACCAGAACGCAAGCATTTAATATTCAATCCTGTAGCTGCAATTATCTTGTGACCAGTTGTTCCAGTAGCAATTAAATCATGATTCTTTAAAATGTTTCTATATCTAGTTGCGAATTCAATTATTTCTGGTTTCATTTTGTCATGTGCAATTAATGCGATTTTCATATAAAGTCTCCTTATTATTAAGATTCCTTTATATTATATCATGAAAAATAGTCGTTTTAATAATTTTAAGAAAAAGGATAAATTAAATCTTGCTTTTGTGAAATTGATTTGATATAATGTAATAGCGTTAAAAACACTCTATATGGAGGGGTAGCGAAGAGGCTAAACGCGGCAGACTGTAAATCTGCTCCCATCGGGTTCGGCGGTTCGAAACCGTCCCCCTCCACCATCTTAAAAACAACAACTGATTCGTCAGTTGTTTTTTATTATTTTGTAAAGGAAATTACTTGCTTTGAAATTGACATATAATATGCTAAGGTATATAATAAAATCATATTTGGGAGGGATTCAAATGAAGAGAGCATACATCGATGAAATACACTGCAAAGGTTGCGCTAATGAACTAATTAAAATCTTTGAAAGCATCTATGGATTGTCAAACGTTTCTGTATCAGTTGAAAACGATTATGTATCATATGATGGATATGTTTCTGAACGTGTTATCAGAGAAGCCCTAGAGAATACAAAGTTTAAATTGGTTAGGATAGAAAAACATGATTAATAAGCTCATTAGAGCTTATTTTTTTACAAAAGAAATTAAACAGTTAAAATTTATATATATTAAAAATAAAGTGTTATAATTATATAGTAAGGTGGTATATTATGGCGAGTACTATTTCTAAAGTAACTCAATTGGATAAGGAAATGAGATTAAAGGTAAAAAATCTTGAACAAGTAAAAGAGTCTTTACCTGAATTTTTACGTGAGCAAAAAAAAGAAATGCTTGCAAAAAAACAACTTGAGTCAAAAAAAGAAATCGAAAATAGAAAGAAAGAGATAGAACAGTCAATAAGTACAGCCAAAAAAAATGCAGATAAAAGATTAAGTGATAGTCTAACGAAAATAGAAAAGTATTATGATAGCCACAAAGATGAATGGGTAGAAAAAATTTATGACCAAATTATAAAGAATTATATGGGTAAATAAAATGAGTACATATGCTGGAAATGCGATTATCACTAAAGCTAAATCATTATATGGAAAACGTCTTAGAGCTGAAGACTATGAACAACTATTAAGATATAACAAGATATCTGATATAGTTGCATATCTAAAAAAGAATGATAAATACAGTAATACGTTAGATGACATAATGGATTTTTCAATTCATCGTGGTCAATTAGAAGATCTAATTAATAAAAGTTACTTTAACAATTTAACAAAGATGGTTAAATTTGTCGGGACCCAAGATAAGAAATTTTATGAACTTGACATGATACGAAGAGAAATAGATATTGTATTATCAAGTGTTAGGTCAATTATTTCGGGAAGTATTGAAAGTTCAATTAGAGATTTGCCTTTATTCTTTAGAAATCATGCAAGCTTTGATATTGGTGAGATATCAAAATCACTATCAATGACTGATTTATTAAAAGCTTTAGAAGGGACCAGATATTTTGAAGTCGTTAGACCTTATTATAAAAATGATCCTTCAGAAATCAAATACTCATTGATTGAACACGATTTGTATAAGCAATATCACAGTATTGTTATCGAAAGAATAAATAAGTATTATAAAGGAAAAACAAGAAGAAAATTAATGGATATATATCAATCGAAAATAGAGATTGAAAATGTTATTAAGATTTATCGTCTAAGAAAGTTTTATAATGCCAAAGAAGAAGAGATTATGTCTACTCTTCTTACTGAGAATATAAGAATGAGTAAGAATAAATTAAGGGAGTTAATTAATCAAAAAGATCCAAATGATATATTAAAAGTTTTATCTAAATCGCAATATGTTGAGTTTAAGGATTCTGATGATTATGTTTATATAGAATATCAAGCGGAGAAAATTAAATATAACTTATCCAAAAGATATATGTATTTTTCAAATAACCCGCCGATTGTTTATACGGTTTTTCTATTTTTAAATGATATAGAAAAGAATAATATTTTTAACATCATAGAAGGTGTTAGATACGATATAGAAAAAGCAGATATAGAAAAAATGCTAATTTATTAAGAGGGAATTATGGCTGTATCAAAATTGCAATTAGTTAAAATAAACTCAAACAAAGCGAATCTAGAAAGTGTTTTAGAAAGATTCGTTTCTTTGCATTGCTTGCATCCAGTTTTGGCTAGTGAATTTGTTGATTCGGTTCATGGATTAACTTCAATACATTCAAACAATCCTTGTTCCTTAATATATAAAGAGATTTTAGATTTAGAAAAAGAAAACAACTTTACGATTCCCGAGGTAGTTGTTTATAGTATGGATTATACTCTTGAGAATATGAAATCATATGTATCTATTACACATGAGAAATTAAAAGAGTTAACAAATCATAAAAATGAATTATCTGATTTGATAAAAAAATATGAAAATGCATTGTTCCAAGTGAAGAATATTGAGGAACTTGATATATCATTAGATGATTTGTTCTCATGTGAGTGGGTAAACGCTAGAGTTGGGCGTATGCCTGTCGATAGCGTAGAAAAACTTAAGTATTATGAAAATAAACCATTTATCTTCAAAGTATTCCACGAAGAGAAGAATTATGTTTGGTGTATGTATCTATCTACAAATAAGCTTGAAAGAGAAATAGATAACATATTTTCTAGTTTGTTCTTTGATAGAATACGAATTCCTGATTTTGTACACGGAACCCCAGAATCAGCGCAAACAACTTTAAAAATGGAGATAAAAGTAGCTAAAGAAAGTTTGAGTTCAGTAGAAAAAGAAATTAGTGATATTTTAGATGAAAATATGAACAAATTAGCCGTAGTTAAGGGTGAAGTTGTTTATATGAATAAAATTAATGATGCTAAAAAGTATGTTGTTGGTTTGGGAGATAATTTTAATATCAATGGTTTCGTCGAAATTAATAAAGTAGACACAGTGATAGATAAGTTCTCCGATATAGAAGATGTTGAAATTGAAGTTCTACCACCTGATTCTGACAAACGTTTAAAACCACCGACTAAACTTAAAAATCGATGGTTCTCAAAACCATTTGGATTGTTTGTTGAAATGTATGGTTTGCCTGGATATTTTGATATCGATCCAACACCAATCGTTGCTATAACATATTCTTTATTATTTGGAATAATGTTTGGTGACTTAGGACAAGGGTTATTATTAGCATTACTAGGTTGGATTGTATATTTAAAATCTAAGAGTAAACTAGCTTCCATTGCCATAAGAATTGGTTTGGTGTCTGCGTTCTTTGGATTATTATATGGTTCATTCTTTGGAAATGAAGAAATACTGACACCAGTATTTACTAAAGTATTAGGGTTCCAAGATAAATTAGTTCATGTGATGGATCCAGGATTTACAATGACATTATTGATTAGTACAGTTGGTCTTGGTTCAATCTTAATTATAGGATCGATGATACTAAATATGATTGTCGCATTTAAAAAACGGGATTATGCTGAGCTATTCTTTTCTCATAATGGATTGGCCGGATTCTTGTTTTATACATTTATATTAGGTGCGGTTGTAGATTTAGCAATTGGCCCTGGAACGTTTGCTAACACATTAACAATCTTTATTTTTGTAGTTATTCCGTTATTAATGATTGTCTTTAAACATCCGTTTGATAGAATAATGAAGGGTCAAAAGATGTTCCCAGAGAGTATTGGCGGTTTTATTATTGAATCATTCTTTGAATTGTTTGAAGTAATATTATCGTATATTACAAACACTATGTCATTTTTAAGGGTTGGAGGATTCGTATTGAGTCATGCTGGTATGATGATGGTTGTTAACACTTTGGTTGGAATGTCAGGCAGTGTTGTTGGACAAGGAGTTATACTAGTCTTTGGTAATTTATTTGTTATGGGATTAGAAGGGTTAATTGTTGGTATTCAAGTATTAAGATTAGAGTTTTATGAAATGTTTTCAAGATATTTCGAGGGAAATGGATATCCTTTCGAAACGTTTGAGTAATAGGAGGAACAAGTTATGTTATTAGAAATTTTACTACCATTGGTTTTTGTTGTTTTAATTACAATACCTTTAATAAAAGTATTTAGAGGAGGCGTAAATAAAAAGACTGCTAAGACTAGATTATATACTCATATTGCATTATTTTTTGCATTAGTAGTATTTGTATTTATCTGGCAGTTATCTGGATCTAGTGTATTTGCTGCTGAAGGTGACGAAGTAGATTTAGCATTCGTTGGGTCTATCGCACAAGGATTAGGATATTTAGGTGCTGCATTAGCAACAGGGATGTCTTCACTGGGAGCTGGGATTGCAGTAGCTGCAGCCGCACCAGCCGCAATTGGGGCTTTTTCTGAAAATGAGAAAAACTTTGGTAAGTCATTAATTTTCGTTGCCCTAGGTGAAGGGGTAGCAATTTATGGACTTTTAATTTCAATTTTAATTATTAATAGTTTATAGAGGTTTTAATATGAAATTCTTTTTGTTAACTGATAATATTGATACGCTAAAAGGGATGCGCCTTGTAGGAATAGAAGGTGTTGTTATCCATGAGCGTTATGAAGTTATTAAAGAATTAGATAAATCTGTTAACGATAAAGATATAGGTATATTACTAATCACTACTAAATTAGTTAATTTATGTCCCGATGTTATATCAGAACTTAAATTGAAATTATCTAAACCACTTATTGTTGAGGTGCCTGATAGACATGGAGAAACTGATATTGGTAAAGCAATTGATAGTTATGTAAGTGATGCTATAGGTGTTAAGTTAAGAGGTGAGTAAACGTGGCTGTATTTCAAGAAAATGTATTACAATATTTTCAAAAAGAGATTGAAGAATCAGCGAATGAAAAAATAGTTGAATTAGAGAAAGATATTGAGACTATTAAATCAAGACAATTGAAACTTCTAAAAGAAGAAATTGATGATACAATTACAAGAGCTAAAGAAAATGAAATAAATGAAATGAATGTTGAACACTCAGCTAAACTTAATAGAATTAAAGTTGGTGTAAACAAAGAAATCATTAAAAGAAAACGCGATTTAATGGAATCGGTTCTTTTAGATGTAACCAATAAATTATTAGAATTTGTTAAATCAGATGATTACAAAGAAAAAATGACGTTCCTTATAAAAAAAATAGATTCAGAATTTTGTGGAGATTCTATTGAATTTCAAGTTAAGAAGAATGATAAAGTGATAAAAAACTTAATCAAAACTCATTTTACTCAAACACATACTATTGTAGAAGATGAAGCAATACAGCTCGGAGGTTTCAGAGCGGTTTGCTTAAAAAAAGGAATTATGACAGATCAAACTGTAGACGCTAGTTTAGAAGAAAGAAAGTTATGGTTCTTTCAACATTCTAAACTTTCTGTTTAGATTTACTGAGGTGTTTTTATGAATACAATTTATTCAATTAATGGTCCAGTAGTTAGAATTAAGAATACTAAAGATTTTATGATTATGGAAATGGTGTATGTTGGTCATAAGAAATTACTTGGTGAAGTGATTTCTATTAGCAAGGAATATACTGTTATCCAAGTTTATGAATCCACATCGGGATTAAAACCAGGTGAACCTGTCGTTGGAACAAATGAACCTATTTCATTAGATTTAGGCCCAGGGTTAATAGGAAGTATTTTTGATGGTATCCAAAGACCTCTGACTGACATTGCTAAGAGTGATGGTAATTTTATCACTCCTGGTTCAAATGTAGAAGCTTTAAATTCTTCTAAAAAATGGTCAGTTAATTTTATATGTGAATTAGGTGAAACTTTATCGCAAGGCGATGTTTTTGCATATGTTCAGGAAACACCGTTGATTAAGCATAAATTATTAGTTCCGATTGGAAAATCAGGAACAATTAAAAAGAAAAAAAATGATGGTGATTACACAATTAAAGATGTGTTAATTGAGCTATCATGTAATGATAAAATTTATGAATTAACTATGGTTCAAAGGTGGCCTATCAAAAAGGCTAGACCATTTAAATTTAGAATGCCTTTGTATAGTCCTCTAAATACCGGACAACGTGTTATTGATACTTTATTCCCAATAGCTAAAGGTGGAACAGCTGCTGTACCAGGTGGATTTGGTACAGGAAAAACAATGATGCAACATCAAATTGCAAAATGGTGTGATGCGGATATTATTGTTTATATCGGGTGTGGTGAAAGAGGAAACGAGATGACTCAAACACTCGAAGAGTTTAGTGAATTAGTGGATCCAAAATCAGGGAGACCTTTAATTGAAAGAACAATTTTGATTGCGAATACTTCTAATATGCCTGTTGCTGCTAGGGAAGCGAGCATATATACAGGAGTGACATTGGCAGAGTATTATCGAGATATGGGATATCATGTAGCTGTAATGGCAGATTCAACGTCTCGTTGGGCAGAAGCTTTAAGAGAAATCAGTGGCCGTTTAGAAGAAATGCCAGCTGAAGAAGGGTTCCCTGCTTATTTGCCAAGTAGGTTATCTCAATTCTATGAAAGAGCAGGATATGTAAGAACCACTAATAACCTTGATGGATCTGTTTCAATTATTGGTGCTATTAGTCCTCAAGGGGCAGACTTTTCTGAACCAGTAACTCAAAACACTAAGCGTTTCGTTAGATGTTTTTGGGCATTAGATAAACAACTCGCATACACAAGACATTACGCTGCTATTAACTGGAACCAAAGTTATTCAGAGTATATGGTTGATTTAGCTAAATGGTATAACAAAAATGTTGGAATCAACTTTACTAAAGATAGACAGGCTATTATGGCCATTCTAGCTGAAGAAAATAAGTTGATGGAAATCGTTAAGTTAATTGGAAAAGATGTTTTACCAGATGACCAAAAATTATTATTAGAAATCAGTAGAGTAATTAGAGTAGGATATCTCCAACAGAATGCTTTCCATAAAGATGATACATATGTGCCTTTAAAGAAACAATTACTCATGATGGAGATTATTTTATATCTGTATAAAATTTCTAAAGCAGTGATTAAAAAAGGTATGGCATTTAGTTTATTAGCATCTACAAATATTTTTGAAAAAATCATTAAAATGAAATATGATATTCCTAATGATAAGTTAGAAATGTTTGATGATTATTATAAAATGATTGATGACGCTTTAAGCCAAATTAGATAAGGAGTAATTTATGAAACTTCAATATATCGGATTAGAAGAAATAAATGGTCCGTTGGTCTTTATTGACAATGTAAACAACATTGGTTTTGAAGAAGTAGTAGAAATAAAACTTAATAATGGTGAAATTAGACATGGTAGAGTTGTAGAAATTAACGGAGATAAAGCAGCTGTTCTAGTATTTGAAGGAACTAACGATTTATCACTTGTTAATACAACAACTAAGTTTTTAGGACATCCTATGGAAATCGGTGTGTCAGAAGAAATCTTAGGAAGAATGTTTAATGGGATTGGTCGACCAATTGATGGGTTGGGAGAAATCTTTGCTGATAAAACACTAGACATAAATGGGTTACCACTAAATCCCGTATCTAGAGTTTATCCGCAAAATTATATTAATACTGGAATCTCTAGTATAGATGGATTAACCACTTTAATTAGGGGTCAAAAACTTCCGATTTTTTCAGGTGCCGGTTTACCTCATAATGAATTAGCTGTGCAAATTGTTAAGCAAGCTAAAATCGCAGAAACCGAAGGTGAAAACTTCTGTGTTGTTTTTGCTGCCATGGGTGTTAAGAATGATGTGGCCGATTTCTTTAAAAGATCTTTTGAAGAAGCAGGTGTTTTAGAAAAAGTCGTTATGTTTTTGAATCTTTCAAACGATCCAATCATTGAAAGATTGATTACACCAAGGTGTGCTTTAACGACCGCAGAATATTTAGCTTATGAACATGATATGCACGTATTAGTTATATTAACTGACATGACTAGTTACTGTGAAGCGTTAAGAGAATTCTCTTCAAGTAAAGGGGAAATCCCAGGTAGAAAGGGATATCCTGGGTATTTATATTCAGAACTAGCTTCTTTATATGAACGTGCAGGTATCGTAAAAGGTGCTAAGGGTTCTGTTACACAAATCCCGATTTTAACAATGCCTAATGATGATATCACTCACCCAATACCTGACTTAACAGGATATATTACAGAGGGTCAGATAGTATTGAATAGGGACTTACATCAAAAAGGAATTTATCCCCCTGTTGGTGTGTTACCATCTCTATCTCGATTAATGAAAGATGGAATTGGGGAAGGATTCACAAGATCTGATCATCAAGATTTAATGAACCAACTATACGCTTCATATGCAAGAGTTATGGATGCGAGAAGTTTAGCTTCTGTTATTGGAGAAGATGAGCTAAGTCCAATTGACAAACAATATATTCAATTTGGGAATTTATTTGAAGAATATTATTTATCTCAAGGAAAATCAATGAATAGATCAATTTCTCAAACTTTGGATTTAGGATGGCTGTTACTATCTGTTTTACCTAAATCTGAATTAGATAGAGTTGATGACGCCATAGTTGATAAGTTCTATAATCAAGAGAAAGCTCATAAAGAATTCCAAGTTGATAATAAAATACATATAAAAGGGGCGATATAGATGCCTGAAAATAATGTATTTCCAACAAAAGGTAATTTGCTATCTTTAAATAAATCAATAAAATTAGCTAGACTAGGTTATGATTTGATGGACAGAAAAAGAAACATCCTCATTAGAGAAATGATGTCTCTTTTAGATAAAGTCCAAGACATAAGGGATGAGATAACTCAAACATATAAAAAGGCATATTTTGCGTTGCAAGAGGCCAATGTAACTTTGGGAGTTGTCAATGATATTGCTAAGGCAATACCAATTGATCATGGGGTTACTATTACTTATAGATCTGTCATGGGTGTTGAAATTCCAAAAGTATTATATAAAGAACAAGATGTTACAATTAGATATGGTATATCGAGTACGAACACTAAATTTGATTATGCTTATAAAAACTTTATTAAAGTTAGAGATTTAACATTAACTTTAGCTGAAGTAGATAACGCATTGTATAAGCTTGCAAATGCGATTAGAAAATCTAGAAAAAGAGCGAATGCTTTAAAAAATATTGTTATACCAGATTATGAAGATAAGATAAAATTTATTAGTGAAACTTTAGAAGAAAGAGATAGAGAAGAGTTTTCAAGAAGAAAGATAATTAAAGAAAATTTGGACAGTAGAAAATGAGGATAGCAAAATAGTTATCCTCATTAAAAAACTCTTGACTTTAAACACTAAATAGTTAATAATATTTACAGACTCTTTAATAGGGGCGTAGCAAAATGGTTATGCAGCGGTCTCCAAAACCGTCTACGGGAGTTCGATCCTCTCCGCCCCTGCCATATGAAATTATGCAATCTAACTATGTTAGGTTGTTTTTTATTTCAACAGTCACTCAAACACTTAGTACAAAGTTGAAAATTTAAGTATTATTATAAATTAACAATCTAACTTTCGTTGGATTGTTTTTTATTTATATAGATTTGATATAATGTATATAAGGAGTGTGGTATTATGTCTTTACAAGACTATTTAGATATTATCGGGAATGAAGATTGAAAGCTGTTCTTTTCACGAGTTATATATTGGATTAAAGAGAATTATCCTGAGTTGGAATTAGCAATTAAATGGAATCAACCAATGTTTATAAAGGATGGATCATTTATCATATCGTTTAATGCTTCTAAGGAATATATTTCAGTAACTATAGAGAAACAATTGTTAGATGAATTAAAAGAGGAAATAACTCAATCGGGTTATGAAGTTTTAAGTATGGTTTTTCACATAAATTATACAGATCAAATTGATTTTGACTTGTTAAAAAAGGTTATTAATAGAGTTGTTGAAGTAAAGAAAAACAGTAAAGGATTTTGGTTATAAAATATTAAATACAAGTATTTTGTTATATCAATTATTTTAAAAAATGATTGATTACAGATAAATATAGGAGGCCTTTATGATTTTAAAGAATCAGGTTTTAAGAGTTGAAGTCAACTCTTTAGGAGCAGAATTAAAAAGCATTCAATATAAAAATACTGAATACCTTTGGCAAGGAGATGCTAGATACTGGGAAAGATCTTCGCCAATATTATTTCCAATAGTTGGAAGACTATTGGATAACGAATATATATTAAATGATAAAACTTATTATCTGAATCAACACGGTTTTGCTAGAGATAAAGATTTTAGAATGATAGAGTTTAACAAACATAGTATAACTTATATGTTAGTAGAGGATAGAGAAACACTAAGCATGTATCCGTATAAGTTTAAATTATATGTAGGATATAAATTAATTGACAATAGAATAGAAGTTAGTTGGAAAGTTGTAAACACAGATAATATCATTATGCACTTTCAAATAGGTGGACACCCTGCTTTTAATTTTATACAAGGGTCTATCTTAGAGATTAATAAAAAAACAAATAAATTTGAGATGGAATCCACACCATATATTCAAGATGTAACACCTGATTTAGATATATCCGAGATTGAGATAGATAATACAACTTTTGGCCAAGGTGCATTGATATATGATGGGTTAGATGAGGTGGTATTAAAAGATGATACTAAATCAGTCAAGATCAATTGTGAAGAGTTTCCTTTCTTTGGTATATGGTCTAAAGTATATAGGGGGGTTAATTCCCCATTTATTTGTTTAGAACCATGGCATGGAATTACTGACACCGCTTTTCATGATAAAGAACTTATTAATAAAAAAGGTATAAAGGTATTAGAACCACAAGAAGAATTTACTGCAAAATACATCATAGAAGTAAACTAGGAGAGTATTGAAACTATATATATTTCAGGGAAGCCATGTTTGACAAAACAACTTTTGCTTATCGTTTTGGAATAAGAATTAAAAAAAGCAATCACATGATTGCTTTTTCTATATTTTTATGGCATATATAGCAATATATGTACTTGTATACTTATCTATTAAATAATCATACTTATCTTCATAAAACCCTTTAATTATCATCTTGTTGTTAGTTATTCCACCAATAAGTGATTCCAATGTGTGACTATTTTCTATAGCTACTGATCCTTTGATTTCATCTTTTGATAAATGGTCTTTGCCATAATACGGTAATTTGTTAGTAACCTGTAAAATTCCTTGTTCTTCAAACTCTTCAGAAAAAAGATATATTAATGGATTTGGAGCACCAAATAGAAACTTACCATTTTGTTTTAATACTCTAGAAACCTCCTTAAAGAAAGGTTTAGTATCTTCAATATATGTTACTGAAACAGGATTAAAAACCATATCAAATGTATTATCACTAAATACCGATAGATTACACATATCACCTTGAATCGTTTTAATATTCAGGCTGTATATGTTTGCAGTTTCAATGTCTTTATTTAGTTGTTCCTTAGATATATCGAAGGATATAACATCAGCTCCAGCTGCAGCTAACAAAGGGGCTTGCTGGCCACCACCACTAGCGAGACATAAAACTTTCTTACCTTTAAAACTATCAAACAACCATTCCTTTGGCGCAAACTTCACTGTCGTAAGATTCAAATTCACTTCATTATTTCTTGCTTTATCAATTTCAGTTTTACTAACAGGAATTGTAAAAGACCATTTTTCTCTTACTCTTTCATCCCATGCTAACTCATTTATTTTTTTAATATTCATTTGAGTCCTCTTTTCTATGGAATTTAAAACAATAATCTAAATGGTCATTAATAATGCCTATTGCTTGTAAATATGAATATGTGGTTACAGAGCCCATGAATCTAAATCCTCTTTTCTTTAAATCTTTTGAAATAGTGTCTGATAGGTCATTCGTCGTTAGGAGTGTTTTTCCATCATTATAAATAACTTTATGATTGGAAAATGACCAAATGTATTTGTCAAAACTTCCAAATTCTTTCTGTACATCTAAGAATCTTCTTGCATTATTAATGGTTGCGTTAATCTTTAATTTATTCCTCACAATACCTTTGTCTTGTAATAATTCATTAATTTTATCTTCATCATAATTAATAATTATATTTGGATCAAAATTATCAAAGGCTTTTCTAAAGTTTTCTCTTTTATTTAAAATAATTAACCATGATAAACCAGTATGAAATGATTCCAAAACAAACATCTCAAATAAGTATTGATCATCGTGATTAATGACACCCCATTCGTTGTCATGGTATTCAACTAAATTAATGTGTTTATCAGATTCTGCCCAAAAACATCTCTTCATAATATCACCTTATTCTGCTTTCTATATCTATTATATCATCTTTGAATTGTGAATTTATTATGAGTTTTAAAGAGGGTAAATATACAATACAAAATTATTAAAAAAAAACTTGTTCTGAATTCTAGCATTTTTTGCTAATTGTGATATAATATTTAAGACTGAAAGCGTTTTATAGAGAGGAGATTTTTTGTAATATGAATGAATATAAAGCAAATGAAATAAAAAACGTAGTCCTTTTAGGACACTTAGGTAGTGGTAAAACTTCTTTAGCGGAATCACTAGCTTTAGTGTCAGGTGCTATTGGAAAAAAAGGATCGGTAGAGAAAAAAAATACAATTTCAGATTTTACCCAAGAGGAGCATGATAAACAAAGTTCACTATCAACTGGTTTATTACCTTTAGAATTTAAAGGAAGAAAAATCAATTTATTAGATTCTCCAGGTGCAGATGAAATGATTGGGGATATCAATCATGCAATGAGTGTGGCAACAGCTGCTATCTTAGTTATTGATGCATCAAGCGGTGTACAAGTTGGTACTGAGAGAATGTGGTTAGAGATCAAACGTTTAGGATTACCTGCATTCATCTTTATTAATAAGATGGATAAAGAAAATGTTAAGTTTGATGAACTACTTGAAGAAATCAGAACTAAATTAGGTAGTCAAGCAGTGCCTTTCTGTTTACCTATTGGAAAACAAGATACTTTCAACGGTTTTGCAGATGTTGTTGAATTAAAAGCTAGAATTTACGATGGTGATAAATGTATCGACGATGAAATCCATGCTGATAAAATGGATAGAGTTAATAGTTTAAGAGAACAACTTATTGAAACAGTTGCTGGTGCTGATGAAGAATTATTAGAAAAATACTTTAATGGCGAAGAATTAACAATGGATGAAATTCATAAAGGATTACATGCATCAGTTAAAATTGCGGAAGCAGTTCCTGTTGTTGTAGGTTCAGCGACTAAAGATATTGGGTCTTTAACTTTATTACATATGATTAATCAATATTTCCCAAGTGTATCTGAATTAGAACCTAGAAAAGGGTTAGATGGAGAAACTGAAGTAGTAAGAAATTATTCAGATGAAGAACCATTTAGTGCTAAAGTATTTAAAACAATGATTGATCCTTTCTTAGGAACAATTAACTTAATGCAAATTATGTCTGGTACATTGAAGAAAGATCAAGATGTGTATGTATCAAATACTCAAAACACTGAAAGAGCAACACCTGTATTTTCTATGTTAGGAAAAACACAAGTTCCATTAGAAGTCGCACATGCTGGTGACTTAGTAGCTATGGCTAAAGTAAGTGGAGTTAAGACAGGAACAACATTATCAGAAAAGAAAAATGTAGTAGTTTATCCTGATGTTGTGACTCCAACACCTACAATGTATATGGCTGTCCATGCTGAAAACAAAAAAGATGAAGATAAATTATCAAATGCATTAGCTAAATTACAATTAGAAGATAATACAATTGAAGTTAGAAGAAATAAAGAAACAGCACAATTACTTATCGGTGGACAAGGTATGATTCATATCGGTTATATCATTGATAAAATGAAAAATATGTTTAAGGTTTCTTTAACTTCTGAAGAGCAAAGAATCGTTTATAGAGAAACTATTAAAAAGACTGCAGAAGCAGAAGGTAGATATATTAAACAATCTGGTGGTTCTGGATACTACGGTGTAGTTGTTATGAGATTTGAACCAACTGGTGACGGTGGTTATGAATTCGCTGAAGAAATCTTTGGTGGAGCTGTACCTAAAGGGTATTTTCCTGCAGTAGATAAAGGTTTACAAGAAACACTAGAACACGGAGTGTTAGCTGGATTCCCAGTCATCGGTGTTAGAGGTGTTTTAACAGATGGTAAATATCATGCTGTTGACTCTAATGAGTTAGCATTCAAAATGGCAGCCGGTATTGCATTTAAAGAAGCTTGTAAAACTGCTCAACCAACAATCCTAGAACCTATTTTTAAAGTTGAAGTTGTGATTAAAGACGAGTACTTAGGGGATGTTTTAGGTGATATGAACAAACGTAGAGGTAGAGTGTTAGGTATGGAGCCTGCAACTGAAGGTTATCAAAAAGTTGTAGCTGAAGCACCTGAAGCAGAAATTTCTAAATATACTATTGACCTTAAAGCTATGACTCAAGGATCTGGTACTTTCTCAAGAGAGTTTGTAAGATATGAAGAAGTTCCTGGAAACTTAATCGATAAAATTTGTGAAGAGCAAAAAAGATTTGAAGAAGCACAAAAAAATAAATAATAATGAAGCGGCTATTAATTAGTCGCTTTTTTCATGGAAACATCATGATTTTATGATTGACAATATGAACTCTATTTGTTAAAGTATTATGTATGATATAGTAATTTAAAACATAAGAACATACTGAGGTAGACATATGGAAAAAATTGGAATACTAATAGATAGTACAACGTTAACTAGAAAAGATTTATTAACATATGATTTTGTTAAGGTTGCTCAATTAAAAGTTCATTTTGATGATGAACATTATGATGAATCAGAATTAACAAAAGAAGAAATGCAAGAGAAGAATCATCATGGTAAACACATGCTAACATCGCAACCTTCTCCTCAAGATTTCTTAGATAAATTTGATGAATTTCACAAAGAAGGATATACACACGTTATAGGTATCTTTTTAACAAAAGGAATTAGTGGGACGTATCAATCATCTCTTGTTGCGAAATCAATGATTGAATCTCCTTTAGAGGTTGAATGTTTTTCTCCAGAGGCAGCTTCTTTTGGAGTTGCTTTAGGAATTAAAAAACTAGCTGAGCAAGTTGCAAGCGGAACAACTTTTAAGAAAATACTAGATAGATATCATTCGTTATATAAAGAGCCACACATTTCTTTTACTCTAGGTGACTTAATGAACTTGTTTAGAGGTGGAAGATTATCAAGAGTTTCCGCTTTGATAGGTAAAATATTAAGAATCAAACCAATTATAAAAATGATTGAAGGTAAGCTTCAATTAGTGAAAAGAGAAAGAACAAATAAGGCATGCATGAGTTATTTCATGACTTATATCGAAGAGTATGTGAATAAATATAATAATGTTTATCTTGATATTATTTATATTAATATGACTGAATGGGGAGAAAAATTAAAGCTTGCAGTTGAAGAAAAATATCAAAATATAGAGATTCATATGACAGATTATCTAAGTCCTGTTTTCTATACACATCTAGGAAATAAAGGGTTTGGAATAGCTATTTTAGGCGAGTAATTAGGATAGATTTCCTCTTTTGAATTAGGGGAAGTCTTTTTTGATTAAAAAGTACTATTATTTTCTTGACAAAGTAATACCAATTTAGTAAACTAATAGGTGCTTAATAATATGGCGATTGTGGCGAAGTGGTTAACGCATCGGATTGTGGCTCCGACACTCGTGGGTTCGATTCCCATCAGTCGCCCCAATCATAATAAAGAATGGGCTATGGCCAAGCGGTTAAGGCATCGGACTTTGACTCCGAGATCGCTAGTTCGAATCTAGCTAGCCCAGCCATCTTTTTATGACCCGCTAGCTCAGCCGGTAGAGCATTTGACTTTTAATCAAAGGGTCAGGCGTTCGAATCGCCTGCGGGTCACCATTTATATGCGGGTGTGGCGAAACTGGCAGACGCGCTAGACTTAGGATCTAGTTCTTAGGAGTGCAGGTTCAAGTCCTGTCACCCGCACCATAAATACAAAAAAATAAGACTCTTATTCAGAGTCTTTTTTTTGTGCGTTAGCTTCAGCTGTGATTTTTTCTTCAGCCAATCGCTTTTCTTCAGCTAATTGTCTTTTTAATTCTTTTTTATATTTGGGAATAGGATCATATCCCCCTTTATTTAAGGGATTACACCTTAATATTCTCCAAATTGTAAGTATAGTAGCATAAAAAATATTATAGTTTTCATATGCTTGAATCGCATAATTTGAACATGTTGGTTTAAATCTGCATCTAGGATTACCACTACCACTAAATGTTCTTTGGTACCATCTAATTAATTTGATAGCTAATTTTTTCATAATATCACCACGTCTATATTTTATCAAAAAAAACAGAAAAGTGATAATGATATAATTATGTGTTTTTTGTTAAACTATTTTTATAGCTTTGTGTTTAATGTGCAAACCTACTATTTAGAGTCCCTAAATCTTGTTTTTGTATAGTTCAAAAAGGCAGTTTTTGAGAAAGAAAACATTTACATTTTTTGTATATCGCGTTATAATAGTATAAGAGATTTTAAAATTATAGGAGGAAAAAATGAAAAAAGTTTTAAGTTTATTATTAGTTGCTTTCATCACTGTTTTTGGATTAGTTGCATGTGGTGGACAAACTTATGAAATCGCATTAATTACTGATAAAGGTAATATTGATGACAAATCATTTAACCAAGGTGCTTGGGAAGGTGTTGTAGAATTTGCTGAAGAAAATGGAGTTTCTTATCAATACTACAAACCTGAAGATGCAAATGATGACGCTTATTTAGCTTCAATTGCATTAGCTGTTGAAGGTGGAGCAAAAGTTATCGTAACACCAGGATTCTTATTTGGTGTTCCAGTTTATCAAGCTCAAGATTTATATCCAGAAGTTAAATTCATCTTATTAGATGCAGAACCACATAACGCTGCTTGGGATGATTTTAAAACAAATGATAATGTTGCTGCTATCTATTATGCTGAAGAAGAATCAGGATACTTAGCTGGTTATGCTGCTGTTGCTGATGGATTTAGAGATTTAGGATTCATGGGTGGTCAAGCTGTTCCTGCAGTTCAAGCGTTTGGATATGGTTACTTACAAGGTGCTGAACAAGCTGCTGTTGACTTAGGTCTTGAAAATGGTGACGTTACTGTACAATATCACTACACTGGAGACTTTGCTGAAAATGCAACAAACAAAGCTACTGCAAACACTATGTATCAAGGTGGAGTAGAAGTTATATTTGCATGTGGTGGATCAGTTGGTAAATCAGTTATGTCTGCTGCAGAAGAAAGAACTGCAAAAGTAATTGGTGTTGACGTTGACCAAAGATATGATAGTGAAACAGTTATCACATCTGCTACTAAAGGTTTAGCTGCATCAGTTATCGCTGTATTGGACTCAATTTATAATTCAGATTCATGGTCTACATATGGTGGAGCTACTACATTCTTCAACGCTGCAAATGACGGTGTTGGTCTTCCAACAATCGTAATTGGAGATGAAACTGGAGATGCATTCGACAGATTTACATCATTCGATAAAGCTGCTTACGACGTAGTATTCGCTACATTAGTTGATGGAGATGTTGATCCATTAAGAACTATTACAGTTGCTGCCGATTCTGGAGAAGCTACTGATGCTGAATTAACTTCAGGATTAAGCTTAGTTAAAGTTGTTGTTACTGTAGTTGAATAATTTAACAATATGTTAAACTTGCTTTTAGTATTAACTTATTATTAAAGGCTATTAGAGGAGATTAGCTAAAACTTTTCTCCTCTTATTTTTTTCATTTAACAAATATAATTTAAGATTTAAATGAAAGTATTAAGAAAAGGATATCAAATTGGTGGTGAAATAATGGAAAACTATATTATTGAAATGCTTAATATACGCAAGGAGTTTCCTGGTATAGTAGCTAATGATAATATTACTTTACAACTTAAGAAGGGTGAAATCCACGCATTATTAGGTGAAAATGGTGCGGGTAAATCCACATTAATGAGTGTTCTTTTTGGATTATATCAACCTGAAAAGGGGATAATCAAAAAGAATGGAGAAGTTGTTGAAATTAATAATCCAAATGATGCGAACGCATTGGGGATTGGAATGGTGCATCAACATTTCAAATTAGTTGAAGTGTTTACTGTATTAGAAAATATTATTTTAGGTGTAGAACCTAATAAAATGGGATTTCTTCAAAAACAGGAAGCTAAAGAAAAGGTAGTTGCACTATCAAAAAAATACGGATTACAAGTTGATCCAGATGCATTGATTGAAAAAATTTCCGTTGGTATGCAACAACGTGTAGAAATTTTGAAAATGCTTTATAGGGAAAATGAAATACTTATTTTCGATGAACCTACAGCAGTTTTAACACCTCAAGAAATTGAAGAGTTAATTACAATTATGAAAGGTTTTGCAAAGGAAGGAAAATCAATTTTATTCATTACCCATAAACTAAATGAAATTATGGCTGTTGCTGATAGATGTACAGTACTTCAAAAAGGTAAGTATAAAGGTACAGTAGATATAAAAGATACAACTAAAGAAGAGTTGTCTAAGATGATGGTAGGTAGAGATGTTAATTTTAATGTTGAGAAAGTGTCATCTAAGCCTGGTGAAGTTGTCTTATCTGTTCAAGATGTTAGAGTTAAATCTAAGATATCTGAAAAAGATGTTGTACATGATGTTTCATTTGAAGTTAAAAAAGGTGAGATTGTTTGTTTGGCAGGTATTGAAGGTAATGGACAAAGTGAATTAGTTTATGCAATCACAGGATTAGAGAAAGCTTCAAGTGGAGATATTATTTTAAATAATGAAAGTATCATTCATTCGACTATTAGAGAAAGATCAAAAGGAATGTCTCATATTCCGGAAGATAGACATAAATATGGTTTAGTGCTAGAATACCCATTAGAAAAGAACATGATTTTACAAACATATTGGAAACCAGAGTTTCAAAATCACGGATTTTTAAAATTCGAAGAAATTAGAAAATACGCTGAAAAACTGATAGAACAGTATGATGTTAGAAGTGGTGAAGGAGCATTAACTATAACTAGACAGATGTCTGGTGGGAATCAACAAAAAGCTATTATCGCTCGTGAGTTAGATAGAAACAGCGATTTATTAGTTTCAGTTCAACCTACTAGAGGTTTAGATGTTGGAGCTATTGAATATATACACAAACAAATTGTAAAAGCCAGAGACGAAGGTAGCGCTGTATTATTGATGTCATTGGAGTTAGATGAAGTAATGAATTTGTCTGATAGAATACTTGTTATGTATGAAGGTGAAATAGTTGGTGAATTTAAACCTGATGAAGTGACGGTAGAAGAACTAGGGTTATATATGGCTGGTTCTAAACGTCAAACCCCAAAAGAGGAGGTGGCTACTGATGGGCAATAAGAAAATAAAAAGTCTTATGGATAGAGTTAGATCGTTTTCTAAATCTAAAAGTGGTTCACAGTTTAATGCTACTCTTTTAGCAATTGGAATAGGTTTAATTTTTGGATTTATCGTTTTATTATTTGCAGATGCTTCAAGTGTATTTGGTGGATTTGGAAAAATATTATTCGGTGGTTTTAGTAGACTTGATGACGTATTATATTATGCTATTCCAATTCTTATGACAGGGTTATCTGTTGGGTTTGCATTCAAAATGGGTTTATTCAATATTGGTGCATCTAGCCAATTTACTACGGGTATGTTTTTTGCAATTTATATTGCATTAGTATGGAATGGCCATTGGTCAATATGTATCTTAGGTGGATTACTTGGTGGTATGATTATTGGATCAATCCCTGGATTATTAAAAGCTTATTTTAACGTAAATGAAGTTATTACATCAATTATGTTAAACTATATTACTATGTTAATGATTGATATGATTATAAATGGTAATGGAACGTTATTTAATAGTACATTAGGTACAACGAGATACTTACCTGAAGTTTCACAATTGCCTGCAATTGGTGGCGCTGGTTCAAATTTAAATATAGCGATATTCTTTGCAATTGCAATTGCAATAATATTACATGTAGTATTAAGTAGAACTACATTTGGTTATGAGTTAATAGCTACTGGTTATAATAAAGATGCAAGTAATTATGCTGGTATTAATTATAAAAGAAACACAGTTTTAACGATGGTTATTGCTGGTGGTTTAGCTGGTATTGGTGGTGCTTTTGCGATATTAGCGCCTTCTGCAATTGCGGGGTCTTCGATGACTTATGCTCCAGTAAACGTAATTGCGGTTGCTGGATTTAATGGTATCGCTGTTGCTTTATTAGGTGCTTCTAATCCTATTGGAATCATTTTCTCAGCTATATTTATTTCGTTTATTCAACGTGGAGGTAGTTCTGCTGCATTGTTTGGATACAAACCAGAAATTATCGATGTTGTTATTGCTGTTATTATTTACTTCTCTGCATTCTCATTAATTATGAGTGGTTGGATTGGAAAGTTCTTCAAGAAAAGAAAAGAAAGAAAAGAAGAAGCTAAAAAAGCACTGGAAGTTAAAGAAACGGAGGAGGTGTAATCTATGGATAATGTCTATTTCGTTATACAGTCTATGCTTCCTGTTGCAATACCTTTAATGGTCGTTGCTTTAGGTGGTATGTTCAGTGAAAGATCTGGTATTATTAATATTGCTTTGGAAGGAATAATGTTAGTAGGAGCTTTTATAGGTGCTCTATTTGTATTAGCCTTTCAAGATACGTCTGCAAATCCGCAATTATTATTCTTAATTACTTTGTTTGTTGCAGGAGCTGCTGGTATTGTTTATTCGTTGCTATTATCATACGCTGCAGTTAATATGAAAGCTAATCAGGTTATTACAGGGACAGCTTTAAATATGTTAATTCCAGCTGTTATATTATTGTTTTCAAAAATGAGGTTTAATTCTGATGGCGTAACAACAAATATTGATTTATACATTAGGGAAGTTCCATTGTTATCTCAAATACCTGTTTTGGGTGATATGTTCTTTAAAAATACATATTTGACTGTTTACATTGGTTTTATAATTTTAATTATTTCAACAGTACTTTTATACAAAACTAAGTTTGGTTTGAGATTGAGATCTTGTGGAGAGCATCCTCAAGCTGCTGATTCAGTAGGTATAAATGTTGCTAAGATGAGATATGCTGGTGTAGGAATTTCAGGGTTCTTAGGAGCTGTAGGTGGTTATTTCTACTCTGTGGGTGTTTTAACTTCTAATATCTCAGGACATGATGGAGTAGCTGGATATGGTTTCTTAGCTTTAGCTGTTATGATTTTTGGTCAATGGAAACCAATTAGAATCATGGGTGCTGCAATATTCTTTGCATTTCTATCGACTTTATCAAATTCAATTCCATTGTTCCCGTTCTTATATAATTTAGGAATTGATAAAGCATTTTATAAAGCTTTACCTTATGTTGCGACACTTGTTGTTTTGATTTTTACATCTAAATCATCTAAAGCGCCTAAAGCAGAAGGTATACCATACGATAAAGGTATGCGATAGTTATAATATTTTGGAGATTTCTTTTGAAATCTCCTTTTTATATGTTATAATACAAATATGAATAATTATTCATGTTTGCGTTTGTTATATATATTGATTGTTAAAGTTATACACATATGATAAAATACTATCGGTGATAAAATGGTAAAACAAGCTCATGTTGAAGCACTATTTGATTGCTTAGATGAATCAGCAACTATATACTATAAAGAATACAGTATGACTTACTTAGAAGGCGTAGTTAAAACTTGCGAGAATATTATGTCTAACTCAGTCGAAAAAATATATAGTTCTAACTTAGAAGAACTGGAAGAAGCTATCAACAAAATTGCGGAAATTGAATTTAATAAAGAAGAAATTAGAAAAGCATTTCAATATGCTTGTTTAAGAGGATTTAAACACGCAAATTTATCAAACGAGATGATTACTCCGGATACAATAGGAATATTTGTAAATTATCTAATAAAGAAATTGTATACTAAAAAGAATCTTAATATTCTTGATCCTTTAGTTGGAACCGGGAATTTAATAACCACTATTGCTAATGGATTGTCAGGAGAACATAAGATTATGGGAGTTGATATAGATGTGAACTCTTATAAACTAGCAAATGCTCTGTTTGATATGTTAGACTATGGAGAAGGTATTTTTTGCCAAGATGTGAATACTTTTACTGTTTTTCCGGTTGATCTAATAATCTCTGATTTCTCTGGTTTAGAGGAAGAAAAAGTTTATGAAATAATCAAAACACAAAGTGTTAATATATTACCGGGTGGTTTTATGATTGGCATTTTTGATGATAAAGTTATTGGAGATAAGACTTTAGTCAACAGAGCAAAAGAACTTAATGAACTTTGGAAACTTTTTGGGATGGTCAAATTACCAATAAAAATGTTTAAAAATAAAAGCAAATCAATCGTAGTCTTTCAAAGAAATGGAGAAGAATTCATCCAACCTAAAAATTTTCTAATGGTAGAATTGCCAGATTTTGATGATGTAAATGAATTCACAAAAGTAATTAGTCAATTGAATAATTGGTTTAAAAATACAGATTTTTATAAAATAGGAGAATAGAAAAATGACAAAAATTATGGCTGTTAATGCAGGAAGTTCATCTTTAAAATTTCAATTATTGAACATGCCTGAAGAAGAAACAATCACTAGTGGGGTTGTTGAAAGAATCGGAATGAAAGACGGTGTTTTCACTATCAAAGTGAATGGTGATAAAATTTCCGATACGTTAGATATTCCTGATCACGGAGTTGCTGTAAACATTCTATTGAACAAGCTTATCGAATTGAAAATTATCAAATCTTTTGAAGAAATCTCAGGGGTAGGACATAGAGTTGTTCATGGTGGAGATAAGATTGCAGAAAGTTTAGTGCTAGAAGAAAAAGAAATAGCTTATTTAGAAAGTATTATAGATTTAGCACCGTTACATTTAGGACCTAATCTAACAGGGATTAAAGCATTTAAAAAAGTGTTACCTAATGTTAAACACGTGGGTGTTTTTGATACAGCTTTCCACCACACGATTTCTGAAGAAGCATTTTTATATGCTGTACCATATGAATGGTATAAAGAATACCAAGTAAGAAAATATGGATTCCATGGGACAAGTCATAAATTTGTATCTCAGAGATATGCTGAAATGGTTGGGAAAAAACCAGAAAATGTTAATGTAGTCGTTGCTCATATTGGTAATGGAGCTTCACTATGTGCTGTTAAAGAAGGTAAATCAGTTGATACATCAATGGGATTCACTCCTCTAGAAGGAATTCCTATGGGAACTAGATCTGGAATTATTGATCCGGCTGTTGTTGACTATATGATGAATAAATTAGGAAAAACATCTAAAGAAGTAACTGATATTTTAAATAAAAAATCTGGTTATTTAGGTGTTTCAGGCGTTTCTTCTGATTCAAGAGATTTAGTAGCTGCATCTGAAGATGGAAATAGAAGAGCACAACTTGCCCTAGATGTTCAAGCAAAAAGAATTGCTGATTATATCGCAAGTTACATTGCATATATGGGTGGAGCTGAAGCAATTATCTTTACTGCTGGTATTGGTGAAAATGCAAAACAAATGAGAGAAAATGTTCTAAATAGATTAGCTGTCTTTGGAGTTAAAGTAGACGAAAAAAGAAACGAAACACGTGGTGTAGAAGCTTTAATTTCAACTGATGATTCAGCTTTAAAAGCTTATGTGATTCCAACTAACGAAGAAGTAATGATCGCAAGAGATACTTTAGCTTTATTATAGTTATATAAAAGAAAAACAACTCTTCTTAAGTAGTATTTACTTGAGAGGAGTTTTTTTATGTCGATAATTACAATATTTATAGGATTATTAAGTATTTTCTCAGTATCTATAAATGATATTAATGTAGAAGATCAGTATATCTATGATAATAAAATTTTTACATATGGGAGTTTCGTTGATAGTGATAATGATGGAGTTTTGATTGTTAATGATATAGATACGAATGAAGAGGTTTTTAGGTTTATCTATGATGATCATCATCATGAGTATTTTAAATATCTTGCTGTCATTAGTGAAGACGAATACTTGTTGGTATGTGAAAAGTATTCAGATATAGATGGTCTCGCAATGCCAACGTTTTTAGAAACAGAACTCATAAAGATTGATTGTACGGGAACTGTTATCGACACAATTGTTCTAAATGAGAAGTATAAAAGCTACTATAATCATGGGTATCAATTAATTTTACAAGAATCAGATAATACATTTGTTAAAATCAATAGAGAGTTAAAGCGTGTCGAAGATACAATGACCCTAGAATTTACAAAAGAATTTATATTCCAATTTAGAGGGGAAGCATTTGTTAATGGTGAGTTTACAGAATCAATATATATTTATCAACCAGGATATTATCAGGTAACGATCATAGAAAACGAACATAGCTTTATCTATAACGTTACTATAAATCCTGAATTATACTTAATTGGTGAAAAACAAAATGACTATTTTGTAAGTTCAGTTAAAATAATTAGTTCAAGTATTGTTTATGTAAATGATGATGTTTATTTGGTAAATACTTTATTTGATGAGCCGGGTATATATGAAATTAAGGTTTATGGGGAAAATGACTATATATACACAGAGACTTTCTTAATTATCCCCATAATTACATATAGTACTCAAAACGAAAATTATGATTTTATTGATGGAATTGTTGTAAATGAACCAATTACAATTTCATCGAATGCCACATCTATGTATTTAAACGGTCACTTATATAACTCCGAAATTATTGATGAAATAAATGATTATGAATTAGTCATTTACGGAGTTAATCATATGCAATATAGATTGTCATTTTCTATTCTTCCATCAGTAACAGGTTTGACAAACAATACTGATTATGAATCAGTTGATTTTTGTATTTATGGTCAAGCTTTATTAAACGGGGAAATTGTTACTGGAGATGTTCATATCGCTGAACAAGGAGATTATGTTTTAGAATTGATGTTTAAAGGTGACGTATCAGAAAAATACTATTTTTCTATTATTTCTAATGATATATCTGGTGAGTCAACGCATAACTTTAATTTCAATTATATTTTCGGATTTATTATAGTTATAGGAATTGTCCTATTTTATCGCAAAAAATAGTTTTTAATTTCTGATTATGTTATAATTATTTTGGTGACTAACATGATAGATTTTAACTTATTTGTAGAAAGTACATATTCAATGAATGGTAGTTTGTTAGATATTGACAAGCTGGTATTAAAAGCAAAAGAACTAGGATATAAAACTTTAGCTTTGGTTGACAATATGCATATGTACGGCGCATTAAAATTTTATAAAAAATGTCTTATTGAAGGGATTAAACCGATCATTGGATTACAAGTAAAACTTGAATCCAATTCTTTTGGTGTGTTAGATACACTCATATATAGTAAAAATAATAATGGTTATAAAAACTTGATACAAATAAGTTCTTATATATCCGAAAATGATTCAATTAATTTAGATAATCTTTATAAATACAAAGACGATATAATACTAGCAATTAGAAGTGATGAAGGTGTATTATCGAAGTATGTATTTGATGGAGATATAGAAAAAGCAAAAGCTTTGTATTTAGAAGTTAAAAACACTATTAATGAAACATATATAGGATTGGATATAAACGATTATACTGTTGAACTAAAGATAGCGCCTGAATTAGATAAGATAGGGAAAACATTACTTACAAATAAAGTGAAATATCTTAATAAGGAAGATAAATCTACTTCACAGATTCTGAAGAAAATTTTAAGGGAAGAAACAGAAACAGTTGGAATATTTAAATCTGAAGAAGTTTATAATCATTTTCGTGATTTAAATGAGCTAACAAAAATGTATGCACCTTATTCTAATGCGATTAAAAATTCAGTTAATTTTATAAATCAAACCGATTTGGCTATTGACTTTAAAAGTAGACATTTACCTAAGTATCCATTAAAGGGTAAACGTGCCATAGACAAGTTAATTGAACTTACGGATAAAGGCTTAACTAGAAGGTTAATGCAAAATAAATTATATAAAGAAAAATACACAGAATATAAGAATCGTCTCGATTATGAAATAAGCATTATTAAGAAGATGGGATATGAAGATTACTTCTTAATTGTTTGGGACTTTGTTCTGTATGCGAAAAAACAAGGAATTTTAGTAGGACCAGGTCGTGGATCAGCAGCTGGGTCTTTAGTTTCTTATGTGCTAGGAATCGTAGATGTAGACCCTATTCAACATGATTTATATTTTGAGAGATTCCTGAACCCTGAAAGAATCTCTATGCCTGATATTGATATTGATTTTCCAGATGACAAGCGTGAAGAAGTCATTCAATATGTTATTAATAAGTACGGAAAAGAAAAAGTTGTATCTATTATTACATTTGGGACTTTCCAAGGAAAATCAGCAATTAGAGATGTTGGTAGAATTAAGGGGATAGATTCGGTCATTTTAGATGAATTATCGAGTAGTTTAGCAAAGGCGAATAATTCGATTGAAACATTCAAAAAGGATTACCCTAAGGAGTATAAGTATTTCAAGAACATTAGTCATATAAATGATTTAATGGTCACAGCTGAAAAGATAAGTGGTTTGGTAAAACATATCTCCACTCATGCAGCCGGAATTATCATTAGCGGTGAAGATATAAGACAGTATTCACCGATTCAGCCTGGATTGATGGGAGCTTATCAAACTCAATATGAAGCGAGCGATTTAGAAGAAATTGGTTTACTGAAATTTGATTTCTTAGGTATTAGAAATCTTACCATGATAAAAGACACTTTAGAATTGATTAAAGCAAATGAAGGGAAGAATATAAATGTTTATAAAGTTCCTTTAGATGATAAAAAAACTTATGATTTATTAAAAAGAGTAAACACTTTAGGTGTCTTTCAATTAGAATCTAGCGGAATGATGGATTTAGCTGGAAAGATGCAAATAGAAGAGTTTAGCGAAATAGCAACTGTTATTTCGTTGTTTAGACCTGGGCCTATGGAGAATATTCCTAGTTACTTAAGAAGAAGGTTCAATGAAGAGAGAATAACATATCCACATGTTGATTTAATGCCTATATTGAAATCAACAAATGGTATTATTATATATCAAGAACAAATTATGGAAATCGCAAATAAGTTTGCAGGATACTCATTAGGAGAAGCAGATGTATTGAGACGTGCTGTATCTAAAAAGAAAAAAGATGTTTTATTATCAGAAAGAAAGAAATTCGTAGAAGGATCTATCAATCAAGGATACACAAAGGAAGTGGCCGATGTTATCTATGATTACATTGTTAAGTTTGCAAATTATGGATTTAACAAAAGTCACGCGGTTGCCTATGCATTAGTTGGGTATTGGATGGCGTACTTAAAAGCTAATTACCCTAATTACTTCTTATCGGTTTTATTAGATTCACAAATTGGTTCAATTAATGGAACTAGAAAATATGTGACAGAATGCCAAAAAATGGGTATTAAAATTTTACCACCTAGAATTAATAAGTCCGGCGTTAATTATATAACTGAAAAAGAAGGGCTACGTTTTCCAATTAGAGGAGTTAAAGGAATTGGCCCTAATGCAGCGATGAAAATAGTTGATATACAAAATGAACAACCAATTACAAGCTTGATTGATTTTGTTCAACGAAGAAGAGATGTTCCAATAAATGTTTTAGAAGCGATGATTTATTCAGGTTTCTTTGATGATTTTGGTCTTAACAAAAGAACAATGATAGAAAACTTGCCACAGTTAATGAATTTCGTTGATTTTAATTATCAAGATGAAACATTTAATTTCCTTGAATATTCTGAATTTAAATACGAAACCCTTCACACAAAAGAAAAAGAGTTAATTGGTATTAATTTTAAGTATCATATTTTGAGAAAATATGATAAACTAATTGAGGAAAAAAACCTACAAACAGTATCTGATATTTTAGAAAGCAAGACCGAAAGAGTTTATTTTATATGTGTCATATCTAGGGTTAAAACAATTTTAACTAAGAAACAAGATGAAATGGCATTTATGGAAGTAGAGGATGTATTCAATCAAGTCGATTGTGTATTATTTCCGAGAACATATAGTAAATATATGGATCAGCTAAAAAAAGGCAGTGTCTGTTTGATAAGTGGAAAACGAGATTATAGACAAAATAAAGTACAAGTTGTAGTCGAAGGAATTGAAAGGGTGTAAATCAAAATGAAAATAGGAGTACTAACATCTGGTGGGGATGCGCCAGGTATGAACGCTGCATTAAGAGCTGTAGTGAGAACTACATTATCTTATGGACATGAAGCGTATGGAATATATAATGGATACAAAGGCCTGGTCGAAAATAATATAAAACAATTAGATAGAAACGATGTGGGTCAAATTTTAAATCGAGGCGGAACAATTTTAGGATCATCAAGATTACCAGAATTTAAAGAAGAAGCTGTTAGGCAAATAGCAGTTGACAATCTGAAGAAAATGGGAATTGACGCTTTAGTTGTAATCGGTGGAGACGGTACGTATCGCGGAGGAATGGCTTTAAACCAAATGGGTATTAATGTAATAGCTATCCCTGGTACGATTGATAATGATATTGCTTCTACAGAATATACTATTGGATTCTTTACAGCTTTAGACACAGCCATTGATGCTATAGATAAATTAAGAGACACTTCATTTTCACATCGCAGATGTACAGTTGTGGAAGTTATGGGAAGAGATTGCGGAGATTTATCAATTTACTCAGGAATTGCTTGTGGTGCTGAAATTGTTGTGACTAAAGAAACCGGTTATGATAAAGAAAGCATAATTGAACAAGTGAGAGCTGCTGATAGGATGGGTAAAAGACATGCAATTATTGTTGTTGCTGAAAATATTACAAACGTATTCGATCTAGCAAAGGATATAGATGCTAATACAGATTATGCTGCAAGAGCTACTGTGTTAGGATATATTCAAAGAGGAGGAACACCTTCATCATTTGATAGAATTTTAGCTAGTAAAATGGGAGTAAGTGCCGTTGAATTATTAATGGAAGGCAAAGGCGGGTTAGCCATCTATACAAACTCATTAGAAATTGGCTCTGTTCCTATTCAAGAAGCTCTAACTGCAAAAAGAGAAATCACCGATTTATATTCTTATTTACAAAAATTAAATTAACATAAATGAAAAGAGCCTGTAAAGAAATGA
>NPIG01000400.1_pt2 | contig 37069 bp, 38 predicted proteins | sample 8637441 | NCBI WGS metagenome assembly NPIG01 (sample SAMN07420675, study PRJNA396082) | bioreactor metagenome | isolation source: sample BR6 brine-fed electro-methanogenic bioreactor BR | place: Japan: Kochi | collected 2016-06-14
GGCTCGCCCCGGCCCCGTCCAGCAGACCGACGTGCCGCAGCGCGTGGCCGTCGCCGGCGACATCCAGCACGACCGGGCCTTCCGGCGTCCAAGGCTGTGGCACCAGCGGTGCCCGGACCGGGGCCTCCGGCTGCCGCGCATGCAGGCGATGTGCCGGAAACCACAGCACCTCGCCCCCGGACATGTGCAGGCGCTCGTAGGCCAGACGTTCGCCGCTGGCGTTGAGCGTCACCCGCCAGATGAACCCGTCGATCGGCGCGACCCCGGCGCCCTGCCGGCGCTGGAACCAGAAGAAATAGTTCAGCTGGACCAGCCGCTCGTTGCCGGTGCGGGCGAAGGTGATGCGGTAGTACACCTCGGCGCGGCGCGGATCGACCGCGATGCCATCTTCGGTCCAGACGGGCGCGCCCGGATGGGCTATGGGCGAATCCACCGCCACCCGCAATGCCGGCGCGTATCGCTCCGCGAGCGCGCGCCAGTGCGACAGCAGAAATCCGGGGTAACCGAGTTCATCCGGCACGGCCGCGGCGAAACCGCCGTCCAGCTTCGCCGGATCCTCCTGCGCATCGACGGTCCACAGCGTTCCATCGCTGCGGCCAGCGCCGGCATCGCCGGCAAAGGCCGCCAGCAGGCGATCGCGGCGGGCGGCGAGCTCGGCCTCCAGAAACGGGCGCATCAGCAGATCGAGGCCGAGCGCCCGGATCGCCCCCGCATACAGATCGGGCGGAGCGACAACGGTCCGCAACCGGTCGATCTGCTCCGGCTCCGACAGCTCGATCGCGGCGAGGCCGCGACCGCAGTCACGCAGCTTGTCCCGCCACCAGGCGCGCTCGCTCAGCGGCAGTCCCAGATTGATCAGTTCGTAGTCACGCGATTCCTGGTCATATTCGCGCATGTGCCGCAGCCAGCCGCCGACCTCGTCGATGGTCCGCACTTCATCGGCAAACGAAGCCAGCGTGCGGTCGGTGCGCAGATACGGATAACCGGGCACCCGGTAGAAGCTCGCATCGCGGACGCCGGCCGCATCGATGCGGGCATCGATTTCGGCATACCGCTCGCGACAGTCCCGGTATGGCTCGAACCACCCGGTAAACGGATCCGGCCGCGGCGGCGCACAGGCCGATACCGCAATGGCCGCAAGGACGACGATCAGCTGCGCCAGCAGTCGCATCTTCATTCTCCTCACCTCGGCGGTCGGCGCCGGGCGGATCGCGGTGCCGTCGACGACACCGTCGTCCACCCGTACGGACAGAAGCCCATCATGCGCGACTATGGTCGCTTCGGACCCTGCAAAAAGTACGGGGCAGGCGCCACGACCGGATGCGCGCTACTTGCCGATGCAGAAGCTCGAAAAGATGTGACCGAGCAGGTCGTCGCTGCTGACGCGGCCGGTGATTTCGCCGACCGCATCCTGTGCCAGGCGCAGTTCCTCGGCGGCGAGTTCGGCGGTGGCCCCGCTACCCAGGTGTTCTATCGCGGTTTCCAGATGGGTCCGGGTCAGTTCCAGCGCGCGGACATGGCGGCTGCGTGCGGAGAACAGGCTGTGGCTGTCGCCGACCAGACCGGCCAGCGACCGCAACTCGGCCACCAGCAGCTCTATGCCGCGGCCGTCGGCGGCGGACAGGTACAGGTGCGGCTGGCCGTCACGTTCGCGGCGCTCGATGGCATGCCCGCTCAGATCGCACTTGTTGTGGACGACTATGCGGCGGAGTCCGTCCGGTAGATCCGCGAGCAGACGGTCGTCGTCGGCGCTGCGGCCGTGGCGATCGTCGATCAGGTACAGCGCCACCTCGGCCTGCGCCAGCGCGGCCCGGGCCCGGCGCACCCCTTCGCGTTCGACCGGATCGTCGCTGTCGCGCAGGCCGGCGGTGTCGACGATGGTCACCGGCAGGCCGTCCAGATCGAGATTCTCCCGCAGCGGATCGCGCGTGGTCCCGGCGATTTCGGTGACGATCGCCACGTCGGTGCCGGTGAGCCGGTTCATCAGGGTCGACTTGCCGACGTTGGGAGCGCCGAGAACGGCCACGAAGCCGCAGCGGCGGGCCGGTTCATTCGCCATAGCGGGCCTCCAGACGCTCCAGCAGGAGTTGGGCGGCCGCCTGTTCGGCGGCCCGTTTCGAGCCCCCCTCGGCCACCGCCGACTCCTCGCCGGGCAGGCTCACCTCGATGCGGAAGGTTGGCGCGTGCGGCGGGCCTTCGCGCCCGGTCTCGCGATAGTCGGGCAGCGGCATGCCCCTGCCCTGCGCCCATTCCTGCAGCGCCGTCTTGGCGTCCTTGGGTGGGGTCAGGTCTTCCTCCATCAGCGGCGCCCAGCGGCCGCGGACGAACCGCGCCGCCGCGTCGAAGCCGCCGTCGAGGTACAGGGCGGCGATCACCGCCTCGCAGGCATCGGCGAGGATCGCCGGGTTCGAGCGTCCGCCGGTTTCCTCCTCGCTGCGGGCAATCCGGAGGTGAAGGCCGAGATCCAGGGACTCGGCGACCCTGGCCAGGGTCTCCTTGCGCACCAGTTCGGCGTGGCGGCGCGCCAGGGCGCCCTCGTTCTCGCCGGGGAAACGCTCGAACAGAAGCTGCGCCACCACGACGCCGAGAACCCGATCCCCCAGGAATTCCAGGCGCTCGTTGGACGGGGTCGGCTCGGCCTGGGTCATGGCCAGGCTCGAATGGCACAGGGCTTCGTCGAGAAGTTCGGGCCGCGAAAAGCGGTAGTCGAGCTTGTCTTGCAGGCGCTCGGGAGAGTCTCCCATGCTGGTCACTCGATCCCCTCGAACATACGGCCGAAGCGCACCGCGGTCGGCCAGGTCCAGAACTTCCAGACCGGACCGTCGATGGAAAAGAACAGGAACTCGGCACGGCCGACGAGGTTCTCGCGCGGGATGTACCCGACCTTGTCGAGGAACCGGCTGTCCTGCGAATTGTCTCGATTGTCGCCCATGGCGAAATAGTGCCCCTCCGGCACGTGGTAGACCGGCGTGTTGTCGGCAAAGCCGTTGTCGCCGTCGTCTTCCATGATGTAGTGCCGCTTGCCGTTGGGCAGGGTCTCGATATAGCGCGCGACCCGCCGGACGTTGCCGCTGGGGGCATAGTCGACAAAGTCGCCGACCCGTTCGCGTTCGACCGGCTTGCCGTTGATGTGCAGGATCCCGCCCTTCACCTGGATCTCGTCGCCGGGCAGGCCGATGATCCGCTTGATGTAGTCCTTGGACGTATCGGTCGGCAGCTTGAAGACGGCGACGTCGCCGCGCTCCGGCTCGGTGACCAGAATGCGCCCGGGAATGAGCGGCAGGCTGAACGGCAGCGAATAGCGGCTGTAGCCGTAGGAGAACTTGGAAACGAACAGATAGTCGCCGATCAGCAGGGTCGGCACCATGGAACTGGACGGAATATTGAAGGGTTCATAAGCGACCGTCCGAATGGCCACCGCGATGAGGATGGCATAGAAGATGGTCGTAACCGTCTCCTTGAAACCGGAAGACTTAGATTTTTTCATCAAAAATCTCGTTTAACCTATTGTTTTATAACGTTTGACATGCAGCCTCACCGCTCCCGCGATCAAAGCCGGAGCGGCTGCGCCTGTCAAGGTTCTTCCCTCGCCGTCACATCCGGCACGGCCGAGATGATAACGATCGCATGAGCCAACGGATACTCGTCCGTCAGCGAAACGTCCAGCATTGCGGTCATTCCCGGCGGCGTCATTTCCCGCAGCCGTCGCAAGGCACCGCCGGAAAGAGTCAGATAGGGCTTGCCGCTGCGTTCGTTGCCGACCTCGATATCCCGCAGGAAAACACCGCGGCGCATCCCGGTTCCCAGGGCCTTGGTACAGGCCTCCTTGGCGGCGAAACACATGGCCAGCACGTTGGCCGGTTTCAAGCGCCGTTCGGCCTTGGCCCGTTCGGCCGGCGAATAGATGCGCGCCGCGAACCGCTCGCCGAAGCGTTCCAGGGTCTTTTCCACACGACGGATGTCGCAGAGATCGGTGCCGAGGCCGAGGATCATGCCTGGCCCCGGGCCTCGTCCATGCGCTGGCGCATGCCATGGATGCTCTCGGCCAACCCCACGAAGATCGCTTCGCCGACCAGGAAATGGCCGATGTTCAACTCGACAATGGAGGGAATGACCGCGATCGGCGCCACCGTGTCGTAGGTCAGGCCGTGCCCGGCATGGCATTCCAGCCCGACCTCGGCGGCATAGGCCGCGGCCTCCTGGATGCGTTTCAGTTCGGCCTCGCGGGCCGCCCCCTCGGCGTCGCAATAGGCCCCGGTATGCAGTTCGACGACCGGCGCCCCCAACGAAACGGCCGCATCGAGCTGGCGGAGATCCGCTTCGATGAACAGCGAGACCCGAACGCCGGCCTTCACGAGTTCCGTGACGAACGGTTTCAGGTGGTTGTGCCCCCCCGCGGCATCGAGACCGCCCTCGGTCGTACGCTCCTCGCGCTTCTCGGGCACGATGCAGGCGGCGTGCGGCTTGTGCTGCAGGGCAATGGCCAGCATCTCGTCGGTCGCCGCCATTTCCAGGTTGAGCGGCGCCGAGACCAGCTGGCTGATCTGGGTGATGTCCTCGTCCGAGATGTGACGACGGTCCTCGCGCAGATGAGCGGTGATCCCGTCGGCCCCGGCCGCGACCGCGAGCTGGGCGGCGCGCAGCGGATCGGGAAAACGGCCTCCGCGCGCGTTGCGGATGGTGGCGACGTGGTCGATGTTAACTCCCAGTCTTAGCGGCGGAAGCATCACGCTCCTCCTGTGCTTTGCGAATCCGGCGGGCCAGCCGCCGGTGCTGATAGGCCGCCACGGCCGGCTTCAGCGGAAAATAGAAAACGAACCACACGACGGTGGCAGAAGGAATCCCTCCGACCAGCATCGGCAGGAACACCGGCCATGCCGTCTCGAGAACGAACATCAGGTCGAATCGCAGGAAGGCCTGGGTCATCGCCCCGAACAGATGCAGGAAATCGATATGCTCGACGGGATGCCCGCCTTCCAGCGTCAGCATCCACTGACCGAGCTTGTAGATCCAGATCCAGATGAACGGAAAGGTCCAGGGATTGCCGACGACGGTGCCGATGGCCGCGGCCAGCAGACTGCCCCGCAACGCCCAGGCCAACAGGCAGGATAGGGCGATGTGCATGCCGACGAACGGTGTGAACGAAACGGCGGCGCCGCAGGCGAACCCGGCGGCGATGAAGTAGGGCGAACCCGGCAGCCGGGCCATGCGGTGGAACAGGTAGTTGAGCGTGCGCCGCCAGCCGGAGCTCGGCCACACCGCTTCCCGCACCCGTTCGGGCCAACCGATCTTTCTACGCCGCAGAAACATGGCGTGAATATAGGCCAAACCGTTGGCAAATTGTGCAGGAAATAGAGGGGGCCGAGCAACCGGTGCGGGTGGCCTTGACCGGCCCGCGTTTCACTGCCTCAGCCACGTGCCCGGTCGACTTCATTGATGACCGGGGACGCGCGCAGGGCAGCGATGATGTTGGTCAGATGCTTGAGATCCTTGACCTCGATATCGATAAGAATCTCGAAGAAATCGGTCGTCCGGTTGACGATCTTGAGGTTGCTGATGTTGCCGTCGTTCTTGGCGACGATGTTGGACACCGTGCCGAGGCTGCCGGGTTCGTTCATCAGCGTCATGTTGACGCGGCCGACATGGATATCGGCCTCTTCCTGTTCCCGCTCCCAGGACACGTCGAGCCACCGTTCCGGCTGCTCGCTGAAGCCCTCCAGCTCGTGGCAATCGATGGTATGGATCGTGACGCCGCGCCCGGTGGTGATGATGCCGACGATGCGGTCGCCGGGCAGTGGATGGCAGCATCCGGCAAAATGCACGGCCATGCCGGGGATAAGGCCGACGATGGGAACCGCGCTCGCCTTGTCCCTGGCGGAACGGCCGCGGGCGCGGCCGATGGGAACCACCTTCTCGGGGCCCAGCCGCTTGGCCTTCTCACCGGGATAGACGGTCTCGACGACGTCGCGGCCGCTGATATGGCCGGAACCGACCTGGGCGCAGAGGTCGTCGGGCGTGTTGACCTTGAAATTGCGCAGCACCCCGTCGAGGGCCTTGTCGCTGAGATCGTAGCCGGCCTCGCGGAACACCTTCTGCAGGATGGCGCGGCCGAGATGGGCGTACTGCTCACGCTCCTGGGCCCGAATGAAACGGCGGATGCGGGCCCGCGCCTGGCCGGTGACGACGAAGCGCTCCCATTCGGGCGACGGCGTCTGCGCCTTCGACGTCAGGATCTCGACCTGATCGCCGTTGCGCAGTTGGGTCTTCAGCGGCCGGATGCGGCCGTTGATCTTGGCGCCGACACAGGTGTCGCCGACCTCGGAATGGACGGCATAGGCGAAGTCCACAGGAGTCGCCCCCTGCGGCAGGTTGATGAGATCGCCACGCGGCGTGAAGCAGAACACCTGGTCCTGGAACATCTCCAGCTTGGTGTTCTCGAGGAACTCCTCGGGGCCCGACGCCTGTTCCAGGATTTCCAGAAGTTCCCGCAGCCAGCGGTACTGCGGCCCCTCGGTGCTGCCGGTCCCCTGCTTGTAGTTCCAGTGGGCGGCGACGCCGCGCTCGGCCACCTCATGCATGTCGTGGGTCCGGATCTGGACCTCGATGCGTTCGCCCCTGGGGCCGAAGACCCCGGTATGAACCGAACGGTAACCGTTCGGCTTCGGCGTGCTGACATAGTCCTTGAAGCGGCCCGGCACCACCGGATAGGAGCTGTGGATGATACCGAGAGCCTTGTAGACCTCCTCGACGGAGTCGACCATCACGCGGAACGCCATGATGTCGGACAGCTGCTCGAAATTGATGCTGTCGCGCTGCATCTTGCGCCAGATCGAGTAGGGCTTTTTCTCACGCCCCGAGATCACCGCCTTGACGCCGTTCTCGTCCATCAGCCGCTTCAACTGGCCGACGATGCCGGGAATGTTTTCGCCGGCGTTCTTGCGCAGGAAATCGAGGCGGGCGAGGACCGAATTGCGGGCGTCGGCGTTGATCTCGGCGAACGCCAGGTCCTCAAGCTCGTTCTTGATCTCGTGCATGCCGATGCGTTCGGCCAGCGGCGCATAGATCTCCATGGTCTCGACGGCGATCCGCCGCCGCTTGTCGGGGTTGGAGATGTAGTGAAGGGTCCGCATGTTGTGCAGGCGGTCGGCCAGTTTGACCAGAAGGACCCGGATGTCCTTCGACATGGCCAGGACCAGCTTACGGAAGTTCTCGGCCTGCTTGGCGTGGTCCGACTGCAGTTCGATGCGGGTCAGCTTGGTGACGCCGTCGACCAGGCGTGCAACCTCGCCGCCGAAATGTTTCTCCAGCTCCTCCGGCGTGGCCTGCGTATCCTCGATGGTGTCGTGCAACAGGGCGGTGATGATGGAGGCCGTATCGAGCCTGTAGTCGGTCAGAATGCCCGCGACCTCGAGGGGATGCGAGAAATAGGGGTCGCCGGAGGCGCGCTTCTGCGAACCGTGGGCCTTCATCGCAAAGACGTAGGCACGGTTGATGGCGTCCTCATCGGCCGCCGAATCGTAGGCCGTGACACGCTCGACAAGTTCGAATTGACGAATCATCCGGCGCCCCGCCCGTTGCTCAACAACAACCGCATGCGCCGAAACCGCGACCGATGCTCATGTCCAGACGGCCGCACGATGGGATCAGAACTCTTCGTCTTCTCCCTCGGCACCCTCGTCCGGCTCGGCGGTATCCTCACCCGATTCGGCTTCGCCGGCATCCTCGTCGGAGTCACTCTCCGCCGCAGCCTGCATCGGCGCATCGCCGACCGAAATGCCCAATTCCTGCTGGATGGCCAGCAGATCCATCTCGTCCTCTTCCGGCTCGTCGGACTCGACGAACTTCTGAAGACCCTTGATCAGGGAATCCTCGAGATCGCGGAGCGTGATGGTCTCGTCGGCAATTTCGCGCAACGCAACCACGGGGTTCTTGTCATTGTCGCGATCCACGGTAAGACCGGAGCCGGCGGAAATGTCACGCGCCCGCTGGGCCGCGAGCATGACCAGCTGGAAGCGGTTGGGAACTCGGACGACACAGTCTTCTACAGTAACCCGGGCCATATGGTGGGACTCCGCATTGCTTTAAATTCGGCCTGAAACGCGGCCCATATATATTTCGCTCACTCTAAACAAGCAAGAGCGCAATGTCTCGATTCGCGGCTGATTTTCTAAGGGATCGGCTGCAGCATCTGGCCCGGCGGCAGGCCGGCGATGAGATCGAAAACACCCAAGCCGAAGACCGGATGGACCCAGTCCGGCGCGATTTCAGACAAGGGATGCAGAACGAATGCCCGTTCGTGCATCCGCGGATGCGGCAGGATGACGCCGTCCGGATCCTGCTGGATGTGACCGTCGAAATCGATGATGTCCAGATCCAGGGTGCGCGCCGCGTTGGGCGCCGAGCGCATGCGCCCGAAATCCATTTCGATCTGCAGCAGCAGGTCCATCAGGACCTCCGGCGTCACCTCCGGCGTCTCGATGCCGACGACGCCGTTCACGTACCAGGGCTGGCTGGACATGGGAACCGGGGCCGAACGGTACCATCGCGAACGCTGGGTGACGTCGAGTCCCGAATCCATCAGGGCCTCGACGGCAAGCTGGCAGTTCTGCCGCGGGCTGCCGCTTCGCGGGCCCGAAAGATTGGATCCGATGGCGATGAAAATCATGAGAGCGGTTTACGATTCCTGCTTGCGGGGCCTTCCCGCGACGCCTAACTAATAAACGTTAACCGGGCTTGTCCATAAGGTACAGGGCATTGACCGGAAATAATTAGATTATTGCCTCGAAGTATTCGCCTAAGCATTTGAGTTAAAGGGAATTTATGATGCATTTTTATCCCCACGAACGCCTCGGATTGTTCATCGACGGCTCCAACCTCTATGCCGCCGCGCGGGCCCTGGGATTCGACATCGATTACCGCCGCCTGCTGGAGATGTTCGCCACCGAAGGCACCCTCATCCGGGCCTTTTATTACACCGCCCTGATCGAGGATCAGGAATACTCGCCGATCCGTCCCCTCGTCGACTGGCTGGACTACAACGGCTACACCATGGTCACCAAACCGACCAAGGAGTTCACCGACGCCAGCACCGGCCGGCGCAAGATCAAGGGCAACATGGACATCGAACTGGCGGTCGACGTCATGGAGATGTCCGAGCATCTGGACCACGTGGTGCTGTTTTCCGGCGACGGCGATTTCCGTCGTCTGGTCGAGGCCGTCCAGCGCCGCGGCGTTCGCATTTCGGTCGTCAGCACCATTCGCTCGCAGCCGCCCATGGTCGCCGACGAACTGCGCCGTCAGGCCGACTTCTTCCTGGAACTGCAGGACCTTCAGCCGCATATCGAGCGGCTGGGTAACCACCGCGACGACCGCCTCGCCGGTGCGCCGAATTCCGGCAACGACATCGACGACGACGACGAATTCGTCGACCCCGCCTGATCCGGTCGCTCCCAGATGGCTCCGGCAACTCCGGCTTCCGGCACGACTCCGCCGCGCGACTGCCCGCTCTGCCCGCGGTTGGTCGATTACCGCAGCGCCAACCGCGCCTCCTTCCCCGATTGGCATAACGCGCCGGTCGCCTCGTTCCTGCCGTCCGACGCCGGCCCGCCGGCCCGGTTGCTCATCGTCGGCCTGGCTCCCGGGTTGCGCGGCGCCAACCGTACCGGCCGCCCCTTCACCGGTGATTACGCCGGCGACCTTCTGTACTCGACACTGAACAGGTTCGGGCTGTCGCGGGGGACCTTCGCCGCCCGACCCGACGACGGGCTCAGGCTGGTCGGCTGCGCGATCACCAATGCGGTGCGCTGCGTGCCGCCGGAGAACAAACCGGTCGGCGCCGAGATCAACGCCTGCCGCGCTTTCCTGGCCGCCCAGATCGCCGCCCTGCCCCATCTGCGGGCGATCCTGGCGCTGGGTACCGTCGCCCATGGCTCGGTCCTCGCCGCGCTGGGCGAGCGCAAGTCCGCCTGGAAGTTCGTGCACGGCGCCCAGCATCGCCTGCCCGACGGGCTCGTGCTCGCCGACAGCTACCACTGTTCGCGCTACAACACCAACACCGGCCGCCTGACCGAGGCCATGTTCCACGACGTCTTCGAGGGATTGACCTCAATCCTGGCTGACTAGAGCATATTCCGACCCTACACGATCATTCTGATGGTCGACGGCGAGTCGATCCGCCAGGCGCAGGGGGCAGCGCGATGTGGTGCATCGCGCAAGCCCTGCAACGCCGCGGTCGGCCGCCGCCGGCCACCCGAAGGGCCGGGGCCTTGCCCCCCGGACGGCGTCGCCCATCTTGACCGTAGCCCCGCTACGCTCTGCGATGAGCTCCTGGCCCGGAAACCAATGCCCTCGGTCAGAATGACCGCGTAGGGTCGGAATATGCTCTAGGCCATTGTCCGGCGCGCCGTTCCCCTGCTATACCCGGCGCAAAGCCGTTGGTGGAGGAATACGCCGTGCAAATCATCTGCCTTGACCTCGAGGGTGTCCTGGTTCCCGAAGTCTGGATCAATGTCGCCGAACGGACCGGCATCGAGGCCCTGCGGGCGACGACCCGCGACATCCCCGACTATAACGTCCTGATGACGCAGCGGCTGAAGATCCTCGACGAGCATGGGCTCAAAATCCAGGACATCCAGGCGGTGATCGGCGACATGGGCCCCATGGAAGGCGCCCGCGAGTTCCTCGACGGCCTGCGCGAGCGTTTCCAGGTGGTCATCCTGTCCGACACCTTCTACGACTTCGCCAAGCCGCTGATGCGGCAGCTCGGCTGGCCGACCCTGTTCTGCCACCGCCTCGACATCGCCGCCGACGGCCGCGTCGCCAACTACAAGCTGCGCATGCCCGACCAGAAGCGCCACTCGGTGGAAGCCTTCAAGAAGCTCAATTTCCAGGTCATGGCCGCCGGCGACTCCTACAACGACACGACCATGCTGAGCGCCGCCGACGCCGGCATCCTGTTCCGGGCGCCGGACAACGTCATCCGCGAGTTCCCGCAGTTCCCCGTCGTCACCGACTACGACGCCCTGGAAGCGGAGTTCCTTGCCGCCAGCGAGCGCATCGCCAAGGCCGCCTGAGGGACGCCGGCATTCTCTTTCCAACTGCTGCCTCCGGCCCCATCTGACGGACAAACCCCATCAGCCATTGTCCGGGGACCGATCGCGCAGCAAGGGAAAACCACATGATCCGCTTCTACACCTGGCCCACGCCCAACGGATTCAAGGTCTCGATCATGCTCGAGGAGACCGGCCTCGATTGCGAGGTCATCCCCATCGACATCCGCAAGGGCGACCAGTTCGACCCCGGGTTCCTCAAGATCAGCCCGAACAACAAGATGCCGGCCATCGTCGATACCGACGGCCCCGATGGTTCGCCCTACCCGCTGTTCGAATCCGGCGCCATCTTGATGTATCTGGCCGAGAAGACCGGCAGGTTCATGCCCTCCGACGTCGCGGCCCGCTACCGGGTGGTCGAATGGCTGATGTTCCAGATGGGCGGCGTCGGGCCGATGCTCGGCCAGACCCACCATTTCCGCCAATATGCGCCCGAGCCCATCCCCTACGCCATCGACCGCTACACCAAGGAGGCCGGGCGGCTGTACGGCGTTCTCGACCGGCGTCTGGGCGAAGTCGAATACCTTTCCGGCGGCGACTACTCCATCGCCGACATGGCCACCTTCCCCTGGCTGCGGCGGCCCGAGCGCCAGGGGCAGGACATGGCCGATTTCCCCAACGTGAAGCGCTGGTTCGACGCCATCGCCGCGCGGCCGGCCGTGCAGCGCGGCCTCGAGCTGCTCAAGGAACACCAGTCGGCGGCCCCGATGGACGACAAGGCCCGCGAGATGATGTTCGGCGACACCCAATATCAGCGCAGGTGAGCGCAGGTTCCATGGCCCTCAAGCTCTACGAACTCGTCGCCGGCGACGGCCGCCCCTTCAGTCCCTATTGCTGGCGCATCCGCATGGCGCTGGCCAACAAGGGGCTGACCGCCGAGTTCGTTCCCATCCGCTTTTCCGACAAGCCGCAACTCGCCTTCAGCGGCCAGGACCGGGTACCGGTGCTGGTCGACGGCCGCCGCACCATCTCCGACAGCTGGGCCATCGCCTGCCACATCGAGCGGTACTACCCGACGCCTCCCCTGTTCGGCAACGGCCAGGCCAACGGCATGTGCCGGTTCATCAACGAGTGGGCCGACCGGGTGCTGCTTCCCGGCATCGGACCGCTGATCATCCTCGACATCTTCAACCACGTTCACCCCGACGATCGCGAATACTTCCGGTCCAGCCGCGAAAAGCGGTTCGGGCGGACGCTCGAGGAAATCCAGGCCGACCGCGAGACACGGGTCGAAGACTTCCGCAGGACCCTGGCGCCCCTGCGCACCAGGGTGAAGGACCAGCCCTTCGTCAGCGGCGATTTTCCCGGCTATGCCGACCACGTCGTCTTCGGCGGCTTCCAGTGGGCCCGCGCGATCAGCGACTTCCCGTTGCTGAGCGCCGACGACCCGATCAACACCTGGCGCAGGAAAATGCTCGGCCTGTTCGACGGCCTTGCCGCCAAAGCCCCGGGGTATGACTGGTGAGCACCGAAACCGACCAATCCGCCGCAACGCTGCCGCCCTACAACGCGGCCTTCGTGGTTGCCGGAACGACCTCGGTGCAGGCGACCATGTCGCTGGCCGTGACCATGCTGGCGGCCATTGCGCCGGCCCTGGCCGAGGCGCTCGGCATCCCGGCCGCATGGATCGGATTCCAGGTCAGCATCGTCTTCGGCTGCGCCAGCCTGTTTTCGATCTTCGCAGGTGTGCTGGTGCGGCGCTGGGGTGCCTGCCGGGCCAGCCAGACCGCCCTGGTGCTGGGCATGGGAGGGTGCATCCTGGCCGTCATTCCCAACGTCGGCGCCATCGCCGCGGCGTCGGTGCTGATCGGCCTCGGTTACGCCCTGACCAATCCCTCGGCCTCGCACCTGCTGTCGCGCTTCGCCGGAACCACCCGCCGCAACCTGGTCTTTTCCATCAAGCAGACCGGTGTCCCCATCGGTTACGCCATCGGCGGACTCATCGGCCCCAGCCTGACCGTACATTTCGGCTGGCAGTCGGTACCGGTGGTTGTCGGTGCGACCCTGCTGACCCTGCTGCTGCTGCTGCAGATCCGCCGCGGCTTGTGGGACGACGACCGCGATCCCGGCTGGCGAATGACCGAAAGCCCGCTGGCCGGCCTGAGGATGATCTGGCTCGATCCGCCGATCCGCTGGCTGGTCGGCGCCTCCTTCTTCTACACCATCACCCAACTCAGCCTGCTCGCCTTCCTGGTCAACATGCTGGTCCAGGACGTGCTGATCAGCATGGTCGCGGCCGGCCTCGTACTCTCCACCACCCAGGTGGCGACGGTGTTCGGCCGCCTGCTCTGGGGCTGGCTGTCCGATCGCATGGCGAACGGCAGCGCGCTGCTCGCCGTCATCGGCTGCATCGCCGCCGCCGGCGACCTGGTCACCACCCAGGTGACCCCGGACTGGCCGATGCCCGCGCTGCTCGTCCTGTTCGTCATCTTCGGCGTCGCCGGGGTCGGCTGGAACGGCGTGTTCATGGCCGAGTTGGCCCGCCTGAGCCCGAAGGGCCGCATCGGCTCGACCACCGGCGCCTCGCTGGCCATCACCTTCGCCGGCGTCGCCTTCGGCCCCTCGGGCCTGTCGGCACTGCACGACGTCCTCGGCAGCTATGTCGCGACCTTCGGCGTGCTCGCCGTGACCTCGATCGTCGGCGCCGCTTTCGTGGTGACTTCGGGCCGGGCGCTGCGCGCCGAAGCCGTCATCCCGCCGAACAACCGTTCTTGAGCGCGGCCTTGAAGCGCCGGTCGCGCTTGATGTCCCGTTCCCGCCGCAGGGCATCGCCGTGGCCGAACGGCCCCTCGACATGGATGATCCGCCATGGCCCGCGACCGCGGGTAAAACGGGCCCCGGTATTGGAATTGTGGCTGGTCAGCCGCGCCTCGACGTTCTTGGCGATCCCGGTATAGGTGATGCCGGCGTCATTGCCGAGGACGTAGACAAAATAGTCTGGGCTGGCGGCCGGCATATCTGAACCCGTGATCATGGCCTGATCAGGAGGCCTTCTCAGTAGTGTGGCGGCGGCTTTTCGGGAAGAACCTGGCGCACCCCGAACTCGACCTCCTGCAAACGCTCGCTGAGCCGCCTCACCTGCAGGGTCAGGCTGTCGATGGTCCGCGCCTGCTCGGCGACGACCTGCGACAGGTCCTCGGCCATGCGTTCGTGATGGGCGAGACGGCTTTCGAGTTCGACGAGACGCTCGTCCAGGGAATCCGCCATCGACTTCTCCCTAGCCCTTGTCGCGCATGACGCGGGCCTTGTCGCGCTTCCAGTCGCGATCCTTGATGCTGGCCCGCTTGTCATAGCTGTGCTTGCCGCGGGCGAGGCCCAGCTCGACCTTGGCGCGGCCACGCTCGTTGAAATAGATGGACAGCGGCACCAGGGTCATGCCCTGGCGCTGCACCGCGGCCAGCAGCCGGGCGATCTCGCGCCGGTGCATGAGCAGCTTACGCACCCGCCGCGGCTCGTGGTTGAAATGGCTGGCCGACTTGTATTCGGGGATGAAGGCGTTGAACAGGCACAGTTCGCCGTTCTGCTCGCCGGCATAGGCCTCGTTGATGCTGCCCTGCCCAAGACGCAGAGCCTTCACCTCGGTGCCTTCCAGGACGAGTCCCGCCTCGAAGCTGTCCTCGATGAAATAGTCGTGGCGAGCCTTTCGGTTGCTCGCCACGACATTTCCCGAATGCTTCTTCTTTCGGTTCTTTCCAGCCATCGGCTCCCGGCCGTTTAGATCAGGCCGACGCCCGCCATGGCCTTGCGAACCCGCTCCTTGTTGGCCTCGGCGATCTCGCAGATCGGCAGGCGGGCCTCGGCCGTGCACTTGCCGAGGAGGCTCGCGGCGTACTTCACCGGACCGGGGCTGGTTTCGCAGAACATGGCGTCGTGCAGCGGCATCAGTTTTTCCTGCAGGTCCATGCAGGTGGCCATGTCGCCCTCGCGCCAGGCCCGCTGCATGTCGGCGCAGAGTTTCGGTGCGATGTTGGCGGTCACCGAAATGCAGCCGTGGCCGCCACCGGACAGCAGCTGGATCGCCGTTCCGTCCTCGCCGGAGAGGATGCAGAAATCATGACCGCAGGCGATGCGGGTGCGCATCGGCCGCGCCAAGTCGTTGGTCGCATCCTTGACGCCGACGATGTTCGGCAGTTTTGCGAGCCGCGCCATGGTGTCCACCGTCATGTCGACGATGCTGCGGCCCGGGATGTTGTAGATGATGATCGGCAGCGCAACCGCATCCTGGATCGCCTTGTAGTGCTGATAGAGCCCTTCCTGCGTCGGTTTGTTGTAGTACGGGGTCACGACCAGGGCGGCGTCGGCACCGGCTTTCTTGGCATGCTCGGTCAGCGCAATGGCCTCGCGGGTGGAGTTCGATCCGGCACCGGCGATGACCGGCACTCGGCCTTTGGCCACCTCGATGCAGATTTCGACCACACGCATATGCTCGGCATGACTGAGGGTCGGCGATTCGCCGGTAGTACCGACGGGCACCAACCCGTCGCTGCCTTCCTGGATCTGCCATTCAACGAAATCCCGGAAAGCCTGCTCGTCGACCTCGCCGTTCTTGAACGGCGTGATCAAAGCGGGCATGGAACCCCTGAACATCCTTCTTTTCTCCGTATGTGCGTTCGTTGTGCCGTGCTGGCGAACATAACCCCTCGATGGGGGTGCGGCAAGCCGCTGCCGACGCTGCTTTTCAACAACACCTTTTTCCTCTCTTGAGACCTGAGCCCGGCCTGCGTACAGTCTGGGCTATGCGATGGCGTACACCGCACGCGCGGCACTCGTCGATATCTGGAGCGGGAATGCGGCGTCTGAGAACAGGGCTGGCCTATGCCGCCCTTCTGTTTTTTGTCTGCGTCGCCGGCCATCCGGGCGACGCCGCCCCGCCATTGTCGGAATCGGATACCCAGGCGGCCCGCGCCGCCTTCAAGGCGGCCGACAAGAACCAATGGAAATCGGCACAGCAACTGGCCGCAAAGGCGTCCGACGGGCTGGTTGCCAAGATCATCCTGTGGATGGACCTGACCCGCAACGACACCAGCCACGATTTCGACGCGATCGACGCTTTCCTGGAAGAAAATCCGGCCTGGCCGAGCCTGTGGCAACTCCGCCGGCAGGCCGAGGCCAAGCTTCCGGTCGGCAAGTCGTCCGACGAGGTTCTTGCCTGGTTCGGGAAGTTTCCGCCGCGGAGCAGCGAAGGCGAGACACGCCGAATCGCCGCCCTGTTCGCGGCCGGCCGCGCGCTGGAAGCGAAAAAGGCGGTTCGCGAGATATGGATCGAAGGCGACTTCACCAAGCAGCAGGAACGAGTCTTCTACAGGCGCTATCGCAAGTATCTGACCCGCGACGACCATAGCAAGCGGCTCGACCGGCTGATCTGGGACGAACGCTACTGGCCGGCCCGGCGCATGTTTTCCAAGGTCGACGCCGGTACCCGCGCCCTGGCCGAAGCCCGGCTGATGCTCATGCGCCGCATGGGCGGCGTCGACCGGGCCATCGCCAAGGTCCCGCAAGAGCTGAAGAACGACCCCGGTCTGATCTATGAACGGCTGCGCTGGCGCCGCCGCAAGGGTTACCAGGATGCAGCCCGCGAACTGCTGGATCGGCCGCCGGCCGATCCCCTCCGGCCCGACAAATGGTGGATCGAGCGGGAATACCTGGCCCGCCGGGCGCTGGAGGACGGCCTGATCAGCGATGCCTACCGCATCGCCAGCAATCACGGGCTCAAGCCGATCGACGGCGATAGGCCGGAATACGCCGACGCCGAATGGCTGTCCGGCTGGATCGCCTTGCGCTTTCTCGAGGACAAGGCGAGGGCACTGGACCACTTCCTCGCCATGTACCAGGCGGTCAGCTATCCGATCAGCCGCGCCCGCGGCGCCTATTGGGCCGGCCGCGCCGCCGAGGCCATGAACGTGCCGCATCTCTCCAAGATTTGGTACGGCACCGCTGCCAAGCTGACGACCACCTATTACGGGCAGTTGGCCGCGGCGCGCCTGCAGCCGGGGATCGAACTGAAGCTGCCGAGCGACCCCAAACCGACCGACGAGGAACTGGCGAAGTTCGCCGAACAGGAACTGGTCCGCGTGGTCCGTGTCCTCCATCAGGCGGGGGCCGAAAAGCTTATGCGGCCGTTCATCTCGGCCATCGCCGATGTTTCGCCTACGGCCGGCTGGCAGGCCATGACGGCCGGCCTCGCCATGGTCGCCGGCCGGCCTGATCTGGCCATCCGCGTTTCCAAGGAAGCCGAGCGCGACGGCCATTCGCTGGTCAAGTCCGGCTATCCCGTGATCGCCCTGCCCGACCCGCTGGGCGACGACGGCGGACTTCTGGAACAGGCGCTGGCCCACGCCGTCATCCGCCAGGAGAGCGCGTTCTGGCATGAGGCGATCAGCCCGGCCGGCGCCCGCGGATTGATGCAGCTGATGCCGGCGACGGCCAAGCGGCTGGCCAAGACCCTGAATATCCGTTACTCGCACGACCGGCTGACCGCCGATCCGCAATACAACCTGACACTGGGACAGTCCTACCTGGCCGACATGATCGAACAGTTCGACGGATCCTATGTCCTGGCCCTGGCCGCCTACAATGCCGGCCCCTCGCGCGCCAGCAGGTGGATTCGCGAGTTCGGAAACCCGCGGGAATCAGCGGTCGACGCCATTGATTGGGTGGAATCGGTTCCATTTGCGGAAACCAGGAACTATATCCAAAGGGTTATGGAAAACCTCCAGGTCTACCGGGCACGGCTGGAAAAGACCGAGGTGGCTTTGGCGCTTGAAAAGGATCTGGAACGATAGCGGGCAATCACCGAGGTTGACCCGAGAGCCGACTCCAAGCATAACCTTCTGCCTTCGCGGCCAAAATCACGTTTCCGGGAACGAACAAAATGAACAAATTGGCACCGCTCAGTGACATTGATGCCTGCGTCTTCGACGCCTACGGCACCGTATTCGACGTCGGTTCGGCCATTGGCCGCTGCCGCGATGCCCTCGGCAACAAGGTTGGGCCGCTGCTCGCCGTCTGGCGCAGCAAGCAGGTGGCCTACGCCTGGTTCCGCAGCCTGATGGGTGACTATGTCGATTTCTGGCACGTCACCGGCAATAGCCTTGATTCGACCATGGCCCATCTCGGCATCAGCGGCGACGCCCTGCGCTCGCGTCTGATGGAGGTCTGGCTGCGGCTGGACGCGTTCCCCGAGGTCAAGGACGTCCTCGGCGGCCTCAAGACCGCCGGTCTCAAGACGGCGATCCTCTCCAACGGCTCGACGACCATGCTTACGGCGGCGGTCCGCAGTGCCGGCATCCACGACCTGCTTCATCAGGTCATCTCGGTCGACGCCGTGCGGAACTTCAAGCCCCATCCCGACGCCTATCAGGCCGGGGTCGACAGGCTCAAGGTTCCGGCCGAACGCATCCTCTTCCTGGCTTCCAATGCCTGGGATGCCGCGGCGGCGGCGAAATTCGGTTTCCGCACCGTCTGGGTGAACCGCAACGGCGAACTGCCCGAGAACCTGCCGGCCAAACCGGAATTCCAGATTACCAGCCTGAAGGAGCTGCCGGGACTGCTGGGTCTGTCCTCGTAGCCGGCGGAATGCCTGGCCAGGCGGAATACTCGGAACATCATCTGTCGGCGTTCGACGGCCTGCGCCTCTATTTCCGGCTTTACGGCGGCGACAGGAAAGCGCCCTTCGCCGTTCTCTGCCTGGCGGGGCTTTCCCGCAACAGCAAGGACTACCACCGGCTCGCAACGCGGCTTGCCGGGCGGTACCCGGTAATCTGTCCCGACTACCGGGGGATCGGCCGATCCGGTCGCGCCAGCCATTGGCGCGGCTATTCTCCGCGCGCCAACCTTGATGACATCCGCCACCTGCTCGCCACCCAGAACCGGCACCGGGTGGTCGTGATCGGAACTTCCTACGGTGGCCTGCTCGCCGCCGCCATGGCCGTGGCCCAGCCCACGGTGCTGGCCGGCGCCGTTCTCAACGATATCGGCCCCGATTTCAATGGCGGTGCGCTGACGCAGGTCATGGAGCATGTCGGCCGTCCGCGGGCCTACGACGACTGGACAGCGGCGGCAGCCTATCTCAGGGCGACCTTTCCCGACATGCCCGCCGACAGCGAAGAGGACTGGCTGCGGATCGCCCGCAATACGTTCACGGAGCAGGATGGAAAACTTGTCGGCGACTGGGATCCGGCCATCGTCCGCCCCCTGCCGATCCTGATGCGCGACACGCCGGATGCCTGGCCGCTGTTTCGCGCCCTGCGGCGTGTCCCGGTTCTGGCCTTGCGCGGCGAAAGCTCGCAGATACTCTCGGCCGCGACGTTTGCCCGCATGGCGGCGGAAATCCCGACCGTGACAGCGGTAACGGTCGCCGGAGTCGGGCACGCACCCGACCTTGCCGATCCCGCCCTGGCGGGCCGGATCGAAACCTTTCTCGATGAACTTGCGGACGGAAGCCGCGCGCAGCCAATTCGCTAGTTCGAATTGGCCCGCTTGTCGGAATCGCCGCCCTTGCCGGGCACCGGAGGCGTCTTGTCGGGCGCGGCAACGGTCTTGTCACCGGTGTTGTCGTGCACAAGGCTGATGCGCTCGCTGGCATCCTTCTTGTCGGGCATGCGCTTGCAGTGCCCTTCGAGAAACGCCCCCTTCTCGATGGAGAGGTTCTCGTGAAGGATGTCACCGACCATATGAGCCGTCTTGGCGAGGCTGACCTGCGTCGCCTTGATCTGGCCGGAAATCGAGCCGAAAACCTCGATGGTTTCGGCGACGATCTCGCCCTTGATGTTCGCCGGCTCGCCGATCAGCAGGGTCTTGCCCCGGATATCGCCTTCAACCGTACCATCGATCTGGATCTCGCCGTCACTGACGATATCGCCGATGATCTTCATGTCCGTGCTGATGATCGAGGGAACAGCGGGTTTGACCGGAGCAGTCACACCAGCGCCGCCGTTCAATTCCTTCTTAGTCTTGGAAAACATAGCGACCTGCCTGGATAAATTTCATGGGGTCTTTCGGCCTGCCGTTGAACAGGACTTCATAGTGCAGATGGGCCCCCGTGCTCCGGCCCGAGTTACCCAGGAGACCGACCTTATCGCGGAATTTGATCTCCTGGCCTTTCTTCACGAGCGTTTTCTGCAGATGCCCGAAGCGGGTCTTGATCCCCGCCCCGTGGCTGATTTCGACCATCCTCCCGTAATTTCCCTTCCAACCCACGAAGGTCACCACGCCGGGTGCCGTCGCGTAGACCGGTGACTTGTAGACGCCGCCCATATCCAGCCCGTAATGCATGGCCCATCGCCGGTTCAACGGATCCCGGCGTTTGCCGAAGCTGCTGGTAATGTGGAAATAATCCAACGGCGCCGTCAACGGCAGCTTGGAAAGGATGGTCTGTACCCCCTCGAGCTGATTCAAATGCGTGTCCAGGTTGCTCAGGCTGGCCTTGAGGCCGTCCCCCGGCGCTCCCTCGCTGATGGGATCGCGCGCGATGATGAACGGTCCGCCCTGATTGGCGCCAAGACTTTCGTCGGCAGCCATCAGGTCCTCGACCTGCAGACCCGCCAGTTCGACAACCCGGGTGAATTCCTCCAGCGACGCGACCGTCTGGTCGGTCAGGCGCTGAACCACGTCGTGCTCGGCCGCCTGCAGCGTCGCCAGCCGCTCCTCCAGATCGGTGATCTGGCGTTTCATCTGGGACCCATCGAAGATGGCCTTGTTGCGTTCGGCCAGGGCGTTCTCGAGATTGCGCTCGATGGACGTCAGATTGTCCTTCAGGGCGAAGTTGCGGTTGGCGAGCTTGTGCATGTCCGATTCAAGCTCGCGCACGCGCCCCTTGAGGCTTTCGCGGACCGAGGCGATGTTCTCCCGCTCGCTCTCGGTCGAACGCAACCGGATTTCGACGGTGCTGAGGTTCTTCTGGAGGGCTGTGTTCTGCTCGGCCAGACTGAGCATCATCCCGTGGTATTCCTCGAGATCGCCGCTCATGTCCGTGAATTTCTTGTGGTACTCGGCAACCTCGCTCAGCAGGCTGCGGTACTCGAGGCGCACCTTGGCGATCTGATCGTCCTTGGCGGCAAGGACATCGTCATGCAGGACATAGCTGGCGGAACTGAATGCCACCCAGGCGCCGGCGGCGAAAACCAGGAAGATCAGGAAAACCTGAAGCCGGCTCGAAAGCCGGATATGCGCCATGCGCCCTTCGGCGCGCAGGAACAACTGCCGTTCGGGAAAGAGGTATTGGAAGAGCCGCTTCGCTCTGCTGCGCTTTTTATTTCCCCTTGAACTCGGCTCCATTCTACCCCCCGAAAGAGAAACGATCCGGACACGTCCCCGGTTAAAGGACCTGCCACGGCACTTCAGGAAACGGCAGACTCACCCACCCCCCGCCGCTATTCCTGAACGGTGATTGGCTGACGGTATCTGTTCATGGACAGGCATGCAAGCCGATTTTCCTTCTGTCAGGCGCGGAATCCTTCCTATCCGGCGGTATTTTGGCCCCTGTCACAAACCCGATTCCAACCGTCGGTTTTATCGTGCACCATACCCCAGGAAACGGGTATTAGGAGGAGACGATTCGCATACCCGACACGTGTGAGGCTGATTTTGACCGCGCCCGAAACACCACGCCCTCGTGTCTCTTTGAGTGATCCCGCGGCCCTGATCGCGACCTGGTTCGGGGCCGGCCTTCTGCCGGGCGCCCCGGGCACCTGGGGGTCCCTGGCTGCTCTTCCCGTAGGCTGGCTGCTGCACTGGGCCGGCGGGCCGTTGGCCCTTGCCGCGGCGGCCGTGGTCGCGTTCGGCCTGGGAACCTGGGCGACGGGCCGGGTCATCGGCGGCACCCTCGGCGACGATCCCGGGCTGGTCGTCATCGACGAGGTCGTCGGCCAATGGGTGGTGCTTCTCGCCGTTCCTCTCGATCCCGCATTCTACGCCGCGGCCTTCCTGGTGTTCCGACTGGCCGACATCCTCAAGCCGTGGCCGGTCTCCTGGGCCGACCGTGCCATAAAGGGTCCCCTCGGCGTGATGCTGGATGATATCCTGGCCGGCATCTATGGGGCGGCCCTTCTGTTTTTCATCTCATGGTGGATAAGCTCGTGACCCCCTCTTCCCCATCGCTTACCGACCTCGTTACCGACGTCCTCGCCGCCTGCCGGGCACGCGGCCTGAAGCTGGCGACCGCCGAATCCTGCACCGGCGGTCTCATCGTCGGCTGCCTGACCGCGATTTCAGGGTCATCGGAAGTCGTCGACCGCGGTTTCGTCACCTACTCCAACGCCGCAAAGACCGACATGCTGGGCGTTCCGGCCGATCTGATCCTGACCCACGGTGCGGTCAGCGAGCCGGTCGCGCGGGCCATGGCCCGCGGCGCGCTGGTCCGCTCGGCGGCCGATATCACGGTCGCGGTGACCGGCATCGCCGGCCCGACCGGCGGCACCGACGACAAGCCCGTCGGCCTGGTCCACCTGGCCGCGGCCCGGCATGGCGGCGACATCCGCCACCGGCGCGAGGTCTTCGGCGGCGACCGTTCCGACGTCCGCGAACAGACGGTGGTTACCGCCCTGGAAATGATCCGCAAGATGGTGGAGGAAGCGGCGTGAGACTCTGGCAGGGAGCGATGATCGCGCTGGCGCGCAGCGACGCCGTCACCCGGTTCATGCAGGACTATGCCCCGACCTCGGCCCTGGCGGCCCGTTTTGTCGGCGGCGGCGATATTCCCGGCTTCCTGGATACGGCCCGGGAGTTGCAGACCGCCAAGCTCTCGACCTCGGCCTTTTTTCTCGGCGAGTACGTGACCGCCCCCGACAAGGTCGAAACCAACGTCGCTGGCATCCTCGATGCCATCGCCGCCATCGACGGTGCCAAGGTCGACCTGCACGTATCGGTCGATCCCTCGCAGATCGGCTATGCCGTCAACGACGAACTGGGCCGGGTCAACGCCCACCGTATCGGCGCCGCCCTTTCCGCCAAGTCGACGGCCGGCCGCAAGACCCTGATGCTGGACATGGAGGACGAGAGCTATGTCTCGCGGACGTTGGCGCTGCGCGACGAGTTGGCCGGGACCGGGCTGCCGGCGGCGGTCACCGTCCAGGCCTATCTGCGCCGTTCGACCGCCGACATCGAGGCCCTGGTCGCCGCGGGAGCCACGGTGAGGCTGGTCAAGGGAGCCTTCGTCGGCACGCCCGAAACCGCCCATGCCTCGCGTGGCGCCGTCGACGCCAGCTACCGCGCCCTCGCCGCGCGCATGTTGTCGCCCGAGGCCCGCGCCGCCGGGATGCGTCCGGTATTCGGCAGCCATGACGAGCGGATCATCGCCGAGCTGCGCGAACTGGCTCGGGAGAACGGCTGGCGGCCGGGCGAGTACGAATTCGAGATGCTCTTCGGCGTCCGTCCGGCCCTGCAGCGCGGCCTCGCGGCCGCCGGCGAGGACGTCCGCCTCTACCTGCCCTTCGGCCGCGACTGGTGGCCCTACGCGGTACGCCGGGTCGGCGAGAACCCGCGCAACGCCTGGCTCGTCACCAAGGCTTTAATCTCCCGACAGTGAAATGCCGATGTCGGGGCTGCGGTAGTAGAGCTGGTCGGCCCTTTTCTCGAACGAGGTGACCAGCACCCGCACCGCCTCGTGGAAGACGGCGCCGATCATCCGGTCCAGGAGCTTGGAGCGGAATTCGAAGTCCACCGAGAAGTCGACCAGGCAGCCGCCCTCGGCCGGCTCGAAGATCCAGTGATTGCGCAGGTGTTTGAACGGTCCCTTGAAGTGGGACACGTCGATGCGGTTCGGCCGGTCGAGGTCGACCCGCGAGACGTAGCGCTCGCGGAACATCTTGAAACCGATGACCATCTCGGCCAGGAAGCCGTCGTCACGCTTGTTGGATAGCCGCGTGGCCACGCACCACGGGAGGAACTCCGGATACCTCTCGACGTCGGCAACCAGGTCGAAGAGCTGTTCGGGCGTATGTGGCAGCAGGCGTTGTTCCGCATGCCTTGGCATCAGGTCGATTACCTTGTCGCCGCGAGTTTCTCTTTTCGGGCCGCGCGCAACTGCTCAAAATCCTTGTCGGCATGGTAGGACGACCGCGTCAGCGGCGAGGAGGCCACCAGCAGGAAGCCCTTTTCGAGTCCCACCTGTTTGTACTCCCCGAATTCGTCCGGTGTCACGAAGCGATCGATGCCGGCGTGCTTGGGCGTCGGCTGCAGATACTGGCCGATGGTCATGAAATCGACGTCCGAGGCGCGAAGGTCGTCCATCAGCGCGAACACCTCCTCCTTCGTTTCGCCGAGCCCGACCATGATCCCCGACTTGGTGAAGCCGGCAGGGTTCAGTTCCTTGGCCCGCTTGAGGACGGCGAGCGAGTGGTCGTAGCGGGCGCCGGGACGGATTTCACGATACAGCCGAGCAATGGTTTCCAGATTGTGGTTGAAGACGTCGGGACCGGCGGCGATCACCGCCTCCAACGCCCCTTCCTTGCCCCGGAAATCGGGCGTCAGCACCTCGATGGTCGTTTCCGGCGAGGCCTCGCGGATGCGCTCGATGCAGCGCACGAACTGGCCGGCGCCGCCGTCCGCGAGGTCGTCGCGGTCGACCGAAGTGATCACCACGTGCTTGAGCCCCATAGTCGACACCGTGATCGCCAGGTTGTCCGGCTCCATCGGATCGACGTAGCCGCCCGGCCTGCCGGTCTTGACGTTGCAGAAGGCGCAGGCGCGGGTGCAGGTGTCGCCGAGGATCATCACCGTGGCGTGCTTGCGCGCCCAGCACTCGCCGATGTTCGGACAGGCGGCTTCCTCGCACACCGTGTGCAGATTGTGCTCGCGCATCAGGTTGCGGGTCTCGGTATAGGTCCGGGACACCGGGGCCTTGACGCGGATCCATGCCGGCTTGCGCGGGCTCGGATTGTCCGGCTTGTTGATCTTTTCCGGATGCCTGACGATGGTTTCGGTCATGGTAACCTAGAAGTGGATGGCCCGGCCGTAGGCGTCAAGCACGGACTCGTGCATCATTTCCGAAAGCGTCGGATGCGGGAACACCGTGTGCATCAGATCGGCCTCGGTGGTTTCCAGGGTCTTGGCCACGCCGTAGCCCTGGATCAGCTCGGTCACCTCGGTGCCGACCATATGGGCGCCCAGCAGCTCGCCGGTCTTGGCGTCGAACACCGTCTTGACCAGGCCCTCGGCCTCGCCGAGCGCAATCGCCTTGCCGTTGCCGATGAACGGGAAGCGGCCGACCTTGACGTCAAAGCCCATCTCCTTCGCTTTCGCCTCGGTCAGGCCGACGCTGGCGATCTGCGGCCGACAGTAGGTGCAGCCCGGGATGCGGGTGACGTCGAGCGGATGGACGTCCGGCTGGCCGGCGATCTTCTCGATGCAGATGACCGCCTCGTGGCTCGCCTTGTGGGCCAGCCACGGCGGGCCGGCTAGGTCGCCGATGGCGTAGACGCCCGGCTCGCCGGTGCGGCACCACTCATCGATCACCACGTGGCCGCGGTCGACCTTCACCTTGGTCCCCTCGAGCCCGATATCCTCGACATTGCCGGTGATGCCGACCGCCGAGATCACCCGGTCGACGGTGATGTCGAACGGCTTGCCGCCTTCCGGCTCGATGGTCGCGGTGACGTTGTCGGCGCCCTTCTTGAGCTTCGTCACCTTGGCCGAGGTATGGATCTTCATGCCGTCCTTCTTGAAGGCCTTGTGGGCGAAGGCGGAAATCTCCTCGTCCTCGACCGGCAGCACGCGGGGCAGCACCTCGACCACCGTCACGTCGGCGCCCAGGGTGTTGAAGAAACTGGCGAACTCGATGCCGATGGCGCCCGAGCCGATGACCAGCAGCGACTTCGGCATCACGTTCGGGACCAGGGCCTCCTTGTAGGTCCAGACCAGCTTGCCGTCCGGCTCCAGGCCGGGCAGGCTGCGGGCCCGCGCGCCGGTGGCCAGGATGATGTGCTTGCCGGTCAGCGTCGCCACCGCCTTGCCGTCCTTGGTCACCGCGACCTTGCCCGACCCGGCCAGCTTGCCGGTGCCGTCGACCACCGTCACCTTGTTCTTCTTGAGCAGGTGCCCGACGCCGGAAGCGAGCTGCTTGGCGACGCCGCGCGAGCGCTTGACCACCGCCGGCAGGTCGAAGCCGATCTTCTCGGCCGACAGGCCGAAATCGGCGGCGTGCTGCATGGAATGGTAGATGTCCGAGGACCGCAGCAGCGCCTTGGTCGGGATGCAGCCCCAGTTGAGACAGATGCCGCCCAGGTGCTCGCGCTCGACCACGGCCGTCTTGAGGCCCAGCTGGGCGGCGCGGATCGCGGCCACGTAGCCGCCCGGTCCGGCACCGATCACGATGACATCGAAAGAGGTCTCGGCCATCCTAAACAATCCTTCCTTACCTGCGAGGTCCGGCCCCTAGAGACGGTCGGGGGTATCGACGGTACGCTCGCTTTGAACGTTTCCGGTGTTGAGCGTGCCCTTGGGTTCCAGCATCAGGATCTGGCATTCCTGCTCGGCGACCGGGCAGTGTTCGACACCGCGCGGCACCACGAAGAACTCGCCCTCGGACAGGTCGACGTCGCCGTCGCGCAGCTTGATCGTCATGCGGCCCTTGACCACGAGGAACATCTCGTCCGCGTCCTCGTGGTGGTGCCAGACGAACTCACCCTGGATCTTGGCGATCTTGACTTCCGAACCGTTCAGTTCGCCGACGATCTTCGGGCTCCACTGCTCCGAGAAGCGGGAGAACTTCTCGGCGAGGTTGACCTTGTCCATGGGCACGCCCTCCCCAGGCTCCGAAAAGAACCGCTAGAGCAGCATGGTCAACGGGTCTTCGATCATCCGCTTGAAGGCGGTCATGAACTCGGCCCCGATGGCGCCGTCCACCGAACGGTGGTCGACCGACAGCGTGACCGTCATGACCGTCGCCACTGCCAGCGCGCCGTCCTTGACGACCGGGCGCTGTTCACCGGCACCGACCGCCAGGATGCAGGACTGCGGCGGATTGATGATGGCGCTGAACGACTTGATGCCCATCATGCCCATGTTGGAGATGGTGAAGCCGCCGCCCTGGTAGTCCTCGGGCATCAGCTTGCCGTCCCGGGCACGGGCCGCGAAGTCCTTCATCTCGTTGGAGATCTGGACCAGCCCCTTGCCGTCGGCCTTGCGCACCACCGGCGTGATCAGGCCGTTCGGCGTCGCCACCGCGACCGACACGTCGACCGTGTCGTAGCGCAGCACCGCGTTGTCGGTCCAGGTCGCGTTGGCGGCCGGAACCTGACGCAGGGCCAAAGCGACGGCGCGCACCACGAAGTCGTTGACCGAGATCTTGTAGGCGCCCTCGCCTTCCGGAGCCTTGTCGTTGAGCTGCTTGCGCAGGGCCAGCAGGTTGTCCAGCTCGCAGTCCACCGAAAGGTAGAAGTGCGGGATGGTCCGCTTGGACTCGCTCAGGCGCGAGGCGATGACCTTGCGCATGGAGCTGTGCGGCACCTCGGTGTAGGGCGCGGTGATCTCCGGCATCGGCGCGGCGGTCGGCTGGGCGGCGGGAGCCGCGGCCGGAGCCTGGGCCGCCGGGACCCCTCCGGCCAGGGCCTTCTCGATGTCGGCCTTGACGATGCGTCCGTTGGGGCCGCTGCCCTGAACCTGGGCAAGGTCGAGGCCGGCCTGTTCGGCCATGCGCTTGGCCAGCGGGCTGGCGAAGATACGGCCGCCCGACGGCTTGGCGGCGGGAGCCGCCTGCGGGGCCGCGGCCGGAGCCGCCTGCGGCGCGCGCGCCGGAGCCGGTTCGGGCTTGGCCTCGGCCTTCGGCGCCTCGGCCTGCGGGGCGGCGGGCGTCGCCGACACGGCCGATTCGATGGCCGACTCGTCGTCGCCCTCTTCCAGCAGCACGGCGATGGGCGCGTTCACGGCGACGCCCTCGGTCCCTTCGGGAACCAGGATCTTGCCGATCTTGCCCTCGTCGACGGCTTCCATTTCCATGGTTGCCTTGTCGGTCTCGATCTCGGCAATCACGTCGCCGCTTTCGACCGAGTCCCCTTCCTTCTTCAGCCACTTCGCCAGCTTGCCGTCGGTCATGGTCGGCGACAGGGCCGGCATGAGGATCTGAATGGCCATGGTTGCTTCCTCCCCTCGGCCCTATTTGTAGCAGGCGGCCTTGACCGCCTCGACGACCTGATCGACCTGCGGCACCGCCAGCTTCTCGAGGTTGGCGGCATAGGGCATGGGAACGTCGGCCCCGGCGACGCGCACCACCGGCGCATCGAGATAGTCGAACGCGTTCTCCATCATCACCGCCGCGATCTCGGAGCCGATGCCGGCCACCGGCCAGCCTTCCTCGACCGACACGATGCGGTTGGTCTTCTTGACCGATTCGACGATGGTCTCGACATCCAGCGGACGCACGCTGCGCAGATTGATGACCTCGGCGTCGATACCCTCGCCGGCCAGGACCTCGGCCGCCTTGAGCGCCATCTCGACCATCAGCGAATAGGCGACGATGGTGACGTCCTTGCCCGGGCGTTCGATCTTGGCCCGCCCAATCGGCAGCACGAAGTCGGGATCGGTCGGCACGTCGAAGGTGCGGCCGTAGAGGATTTCGTTCTCCAGCACCACGACCGGGTTGGGATCGCGGATCGCCGCCTTGAGCAGGCCCTTGGCGTCGGCGCCGGAATAGGGCGCCACCACCTTCATGCCCGGGATATGGGCGAACCACGAGGCGAAGCACTGCGAGTGCTGGGCGGCAACGCGGGCGGCGGCGCCGTTGGGGCCGCGGAAGACGATGGGACAGCCCATCTGCCCGCCCGACATGTACAGCGTCTTGGCCGCCGAGTTGATGATCTGGTCCATGGCCTGCATCGAGAAGTTGAAGGTCATGAACTCGACGATCGGCCGCAAGCCGGAGAACGCGGCACCGACGGCGAGGCCGGCGAAGCCGTGCTCGGTGATCGGCGTGTCGATCACCCGCTTGTCGCCGAATTCCTCAAGCAGCCCCTGGCTGATCTTGTAGGCGCCCTGGTACTGGGCGACTTCCTCGCCCATCAGGTAGACGGTCTCGTCGCGGCGCATCTCTTCGGCCATGGCGTCGCGCAGGGCGTCGCGCACGGTCATCGAAGCGGTCTCGCCGGTGTAGTCGGGCTCGGCGGCGACGGTCGGCTGGGCCGAGGCCGCGGGTGCGGCCGGAGCGGCGGCCGGAGCCGGAGCGGCGGCCGGAGCGGCCTCGGCGGCGGGCGCCGGAGCCGGAGCCGGAGCCGGAGCCGCGTCGTCGATGGCCGAGGCATCCTCGCCCTCGTCCAGGATCACCGCGATCGGCGTGTTGACGGCGACGCCTTCGGTGCCCTCGGCGACCAGGATCTTGCCCAGGACGCCTTCGTCGACGGCTTCCATCTCCATGGTCGCCTTGTCGGTTTCGATTTCGGCGAGGACATCGCCGCTGGCGACCGCGTCGCCCTCTTTCTTCAGCCACTTGGCCAGCTTGCCGTCGGTCATGGTCGGCGACAGGGCCGGCATCAATACTTGGGTCGGCATGGCGTTTCCCTTCCTTTCCCTATCCGCGTCCGTCAGGCTTCCACCAGAACGTCGGTGAACAGCTCGGCCGGATCGGGTTCCGGACTCTGTTGCGCGAAATCGGCGGCCTTGGTGACGATCGCCTTGACCTCGCGATCGACCTCCTTCAGCGCGTCCTCGTCCGCCATCTTGTTCTCAATCAGCTTGGCGCGCAGGGAATCGATGGGATCGCTCTCCTTGCGCATCTTGCTGACCTCTTCCTTGGTCCGGTACTTGGCCGGGTCCGACATGGAATGGCCGCGATAGCGGTAGGTCTTCATCTCGAGGATGATCGGGCCCTTGCCGGAGCGGCAGTGCGCGATCGCCTTCTCACCGGCCTTGCGGACCTCGATGACGTCCATGCCGTTGACCTGGACGCCGGGGATGCCGTAGGCGTCGCCGCGGCGGTAGAGCTCGGTGCTGGCCGAAGCGCGGGCCACCGCGGTGCCCATGCCGTAGAGATTGTTCTCGATGACATAGACGACCGGCAGTTTCCACAGGCTGGCCATGTTGAAGGATTCGTAGACTTGGCCCTGGTTGACCGCACCGTCGCCGAAGTAGACGAAGCAGACGCCGCCGTCTTCCTTGTACTTGTGGCCGAAGCCGAGACCGGTGCCGATCGGCACCTGGGCGCCGACGATGCCGTGACCGCCGTAGAAGTTGGCTTCGCGGCTGAACATGTGCATCGAGCCGCCCTTGCCCTTGGAATAGCCACCGACGCGCCCGGTAAGCTCGGCCATCACCCCGCCCGGGTCCATGCCGCAGGCGAGCATATGGCCGTGGTCGCGATAGCTGGTGACCAGGGAGTCGACTTCGTTGGCCGAGGCGTGCAGGCCGACGACGACCGCCTCCTGACCGATGTAGAGGTGGCAGAAGCCGCCGATCAGGCCCATGCCGTAAAGCTGGCCGGCCTTTTCCTCGAAGCGGCGGATGAGGAGCATCTGCCGGTAGTTCTCCAGCAGGTCCTTCGCCGCGTACGGCAGCTTGCCTTCGGTGGTGCGGCGCGGTGCCGCCTTTCTCTTGGCCGGCGCCTTCTTGGCGGCTCCGGAAGTGTTCTTGGGTGCGGTTGCCATGAATCCCCCCGCTGTGCGATGAGCCCACTAAATGGGGAAGTGGAATGCTCAGAATTTAGGATAGGTCACCGGCGAAAACAAGTCATTCACTCTCACAAAAAACAAAACGATAATGATTTGTTATGATTGCATTTTTTTAAAATTAACTTGAATTAAGTTAACGGTTAGACGGGTGTTTTCGCATGGTGAAAGCGCGTTAGCAGGCGGAAAAGCCACACCGAAATGCTATATGATTCCATAGGGAAAACCGAGGGTCCGGAGGGCATGGCGGCAAACAGCGACAGACCGGCGGAAACGGGCCGAACCGTATCGGCCGCCCGCCTGATCGAGGTGGTTTCCGGCCTGCTTGCCGAACTGCGGCCCTCGGGCGGCGACACCGTGCAGGTCACCCTCGATTCCGTTTTCGACCGCGATCTCGGCCTCGACAGTTTGAGCCGGGTCGAACTCATCGCCCGGGTCGAGTCCGCCTTCGGCGCCGCCCTGCCGGAATCGGTGCTGGGAGAGGCCGAAACCCCGCGCGATTTGCTGCGCGCCCTGTCCGCCGCCGCGGGACAGGAGAAGTCCGCCGCCACGCGCGAGATCGAATCGGTCGATCTCGGCCGCGTCGAGACCCTGCCCATCCGCGCCCGGACCCTGGTCGAGGCCTTCGACTGGCACGCGGCGGCCCACCCCGACCGACCGCACATCCGCCTCTATGCCGACGACGGCGACGGCGAAATATTGACCTACGACGCCCTGCGCGAGGCCGCCGCCGGGATCGCGACCGGCCTGCTCGACAGGGGGCTGGTACCGGGCGAGACGGTGATGCTGATGCTGCCGACCGGGCGCGACTACTTCGTCAGCTTCCTCGGCGTGCTGATGGCCGGCGGCACGCCGGTGCCCATCTATCCGCCGGCCCGCATGACCCAGATCGGCGAGCACCTGTCGCGCCATGCCGGCATCGCCGCCAACTGCCGCGCCGCCATCATGATAACGGTACCCGAGGCGACCAAACTCGGCGGCCTGCTCAAGGCACGCGCCGAATCCGTCCGCCACGTGGTCACGCCGCAGGACCTGGAAACGTCGGGCGGCAACGGCGCCCTGCCCGCCCCCGGCCCCGGCGACATCGCCTTCCTGCAGTACACCTCAGGCAGCACCGGCGCCCCCAAGGGCGTGTCGCTGACCCACGCCAACCTGCTGGCCAATGTCCGCGCCATGGGCCGGGCCCTGCAGGCCAATGCCGACGACGTGGTGGTGAGCTGGCTGCCCCTCTATCACGACATGGGCCTGATCGGCGCCTGGCTCGGCAGCCTCTATCACGCCGCTCATTTCGTGGTCATGCCGCCGCTGGCCTTCCTCGGCCGTCCATCGCGCTGGCTGACCGCCATCCATCGCTATCGCGGGACCATCTCGGCGGCCCCCAACTTCGCCTACGAGATGTGCCTGCGGCGGATTCCCGAGAAGGAGCTGGAGGGCCTCGACCTCAAGTCCTGGCGGATCGCCGCCAACGGCGCCGAGCCGGTCAGCCCCGACACCCTGCGCCGCTTCTGCGAGCGTTTCGAGCCGCTGGGATTCAAGCGCTCGACCATGATGCCCATGTTCGGGCTGGCCGAAAACTGCGTCGGGCTGGCCTTCCCGCCGTTGGACCGCGGACCGCTGATCGACCGTGTGCAGCGCGCCACCCTGGCCGCCTCGGGCCGCGCCGAACCGGCCGCCGAGACCACACCCGAGGCCGAGATCATCGAGTTCGTCGCCTGCGGCCGTCCGATCCCCGGCCACGAGATCCGCATCGCAGATAGCACCGGGCGCGAACTGCCCGAGCGCACCGAGGGGCGGCTGGAATTCCGCGGCCCCTCGGCGACCGCCGGCTACTACCGCAATCCCGAGGCGACCCGCGCCCTGTTCGACGGGGAGTGGCTGGATTCCGGCGACCGCGCCTACATCGCCGACGCCGACGTCTACATCACCGGACGCGCCAAGGACATCATCATCCGTGCCGGGCGCAACATCTATCCGTCCGAGATCGAGGACGCGGCCGGCGAAATCGACGGCATCATCAAGGGCAACGTCGCCGTCTTCGGCGTCGCCGGGGCCGAGAGCGGCACCGAGCGCCTCGTGGTGCTGGCCGAGACCCGCCGCCGCGACCCCGAGGCCCAGGAGAAGATCCGCACCGCCCTCAACGGCCTGGTCACCGAGATGCTCGGCTCGCCCGCCGACGAGGTGGTGCTGGCGCCGCCCAACACGGTCCCCAAGACCTCGAGCGGGAAGATCCGCCGCGCCTCCAGCCGCGACATCTACGTAAACGGTCTGATCGGCAAGCCGCGCCCGCCGGTATGGAAGCAGGTTGCCCGCGAGGCCCTGGCCGGCATCCGCCCCTACCTTCGCCGTCTCGGCAGCCGTCTTTCCGCCTGGCTGTTCGCGGCGCGCTTCTGGATCGTGCTCTGCGTCATCTGCGCCCCGCCGACCTGGCTGCTGGCGGTGCTGCTGCCCGGGACCAACCTGCGCTGGAAGGCGGCACGGACCGGTTCGCGCCTGTTCCTGCGCCTGTCCGGCCTGCTGCCGCGCCTGAACGGTGCCGAGTATCTGCAAGGCGTCGGCGCCGACTGCGTGCTGGTCAGCAACCATTCCAGCTATCTCGACGGCTGCGTGCTGGTCGCCGCCCTACCGCGCCCGGCCGCCTTCGTCGCCAAAGGCGAACTGGAGGGGCAGTTCATCGCCGGAACCTTCCTGAAGCGGATCGGCGCCGTCTTCGTCGAGCGCTTCGACGCCGCCCGCAGCGTCTCCGACGCCGAGAGGATCACCGAGGCCGCCGGCGGCAGGCCCCTGCTCTACTTCCCCGAGGGGACGCTGAGCCGCATCCCCGGCCTGCTGCCTTTCCAGATGGGCGCCTTCGCGGCGGCGGCGCGCGCCGGCCTTCCCATGGTGCCGCTGGCCGTCCGCGGCACCCGCAACGTGCTGCGCGACGGCTCGTGGTTCCCGCGCCGCGGCCGCATCACGGTCACCGCGATGGAACCGGTGCACCCCGATGCGGCAGAGACGGATCGATGGAAGGCGGCGGTCGCCCTACGCGGAGAGGTCCGGCGGCGCATGCTGCGCCAGATCGGCGAGCCGGATCTAGAGCACTTTCCGATCTTACACGGCCTTTCTGACCGAGGGCATCGGCCCCTGGAATAGGAGCGCATTGCCGAGCGTAGTGGCGCTACGGTCAAGATGAGCGACGACGTCCAGGGGCCAAGTCCCCGGCCCGCAGGGTGGCTGACGGCGGCCGCCCGCTTCGTTGCGCGGCTTGCCCGATGCACCGCATCGCGCGGCGCCGAGCGCCTTGCGGATCGTCTCTCCGTCAGCCATCAGAATGACCGCGTAAGATCGGAAAATGCTCTTGAAGGTGAGCGGTCCCCGGTCAGGGAGATGGCCGGGAACCGCCCGTAGTTTCCCTGGGTACCTTGGTAGGCTCGGGAAAAATAATGACATCTTCAGCGTGGCCGTAATTCAGCATCACCCGCGCCCGCTCATCCAGCATGTCGGGATCCAGGCTCTGCGGATGCAGCAGACTGACCCGATGCTCGAGAATCTCGCGCTGGGCGGTGATGTCGGAGAGGGCGTCGCGGGCGTTGGCGACGCGCTGCTTGAGGTTCCACCAGGCGATCAGGCCGCGGTCCCCCTGTACCGCGTGGTAGGCGAAGTACGCCGCCGCGCAGATACCGAGGACCGGTCCGACGACATGCCTGGACCGGGAGCGAATTTCAGAAATCAGCCCCATGGAACCGTGTTTTTTCCTTCAGTAGCCCGTTTCCCAACACACAGTCCCAAACCCAGCTTAACGGTACGCCCCGAGAGGTTAACGCAAGGTTACGAACCGCCTGGCAGATCGGCCGCGTACTACGACTGGACAAATTGACGGCGTATTGAACGATTAGGATACTCGCCAAGGTTTCGGCAACGCCGGGAGGGAACCGTCCTTGGCCGAACTGATCGCCGTCCAGTGCCCCCGCTGCGGCAACCAGACCGTCGCCGGTCACCGTGACTGCCTGGTCTGCGGCCGCACCATCCATCCCGAGGTCGATCTGCGGTCCCGCATCCGGTCCGGCATGGAGATCCGGGGCAAAGAGGTTTTCTTCTACCCGGAGTCCTCAGCCAAGCTGTTGATCGCCTTCCTGTACCCGGGGCCGGTCGTCCTTGGTCTGCTGCTCGCCTTCCTGTACGAGGTCGATCTCGCCGCCCTCACGGCCTGGGAGTGGGCCGTTCTCGTCCTCGGCCTGCTGGCGTGGGTCCTCATCGTCCGCAGGTTCGTGCAACCGGGAGACAAGCCCCTCCTCAGGCTCGACCGGCGCGGTATCCATTTCCTCGCCGATGAAGGCGTCCTGATCCCATGGAACGCCCTGGAAAGAACCTCCGGGCGACGATCGACGGTCCGGCTCTACGGCAGCGGAACCACGGACATCCTGTTCCACCTGAACCGCGAACTCGCCCTCGACATCAGGAAGGACTCCAGCCTCTGGTATGATCCGTCGCAGCCCGTCGTTCTTCTCAGATGGGTCCTGCTCGACGCCGAGTTCGCCCCCCGCGCCATCGACTTCTTCGCCCCGGTTCTGACGCAGTAACGCTGATGGGTCCGGAGCGTCCACACCGCCAATACGGCCGGCACGGCTAACCTCTTATAAGGGTAGTTTTCGGCACAGAATACTATTATTGGATGAATTTCCATTTCGAAAAGGCGTTTTCTTTTCCGAAAAGATCACGTAAAAAACAGCAATAACAAGAATCATTACAGGGATGTCACGCATCCAAATTGGAAAGCTCGCCCGGCACGGAATCCGTTTTCCGTGAGCGGGATGATGACTTGTAAAACCAGTAGGAGAGGTTTGGGATGACTGCGAACCATAAACTCACCGGCGCCCTGTTCGGCGCGCTGGCGGCAGCCGGCCTGCTTTTTTCCGCTGTTTCACCGGCATCGGCCGAAGACTGCAAGAACCGCGGGGAACTCGACGAGATGTATTGCGACGAGGACATGGACCTTGTCGCCGATTACCCCAAGGACGAGGGCAAATGGAAGGACCCGAGCACCCTGGTCTTCACCTATACGCCGGTCGAGGATCCGGCCGTCTACAAGGACGCCTTCGCCGATTTCCAGGCCTACCTGGAAGAGGCGACCGGCAAGAAGGTGATCTACTACACGGTGCAGTCCAACTCGGCCGAGGTCGAGGCCATGCGTTCGGGCCGCCTGCACATCGCCGGCTTCTCGACCGGCCCGACCGGCTTCGCCGTGAACCTCGCCGGCTACGTGCCGCTGGCGGTCAAGGGCAACGGCGACGGCTTCCAGGGCTACAACCTGATCGTCATCGTCAAGAAGGACAGCCCGTTCCAGAAGCTCACCGACCTCAAGGGCAAGAAGGTCGCCCATACCTCACCGTCCTCGAACTCCGGCAACCTGGCGCCGCGCGCCCTGTTCCCGGCGGAGGGACTGACCCCCGACCAGGACTATGACGTCCTCTATTCGGGCAAGCACGACCAGTCGGTGCTGGGCGTCAACTCCGGCGACTATGATGCCGCCCCGGTGGCCTCCGACGTGTTCGAGCGCATGGCCCGACGCGGCACCGTAAATCGCGATGATTTCCGCGTCATCTTCAAGAGCCCGAAGTTCCCGACGTCGTCGTTCGGCTACGCCCACGACCTGAAGCCCGATCTGGTGCAGAAGATCGTCGGGGCCTTCCACACCTACCGCTTCCCGCCCGAAATGCAGAAGACCTTCGGCGGCGCCGATCGCTTCTATCCGGTGACCTACAAGGTCGACTGGGACGTGATCCGCACCATCGCCAACGCGGCCGGCGAGTCCTACAACCGCAGCGGCCTCGAAGCGATGCGCAAGAAGGAAGAAGCCAAGAAGAAGAAGTAGCGGGGATCGATCCGTGCATGATCTAGAATCAGGTATTGTGGCGAAGAGCGGGCAGAAAGCCCGCTCCCTCGTCATTCGCAACCTCAACAAGGAATATGTCCGCGGCATTCCGGTGCTCTCCGACATCAATCTTGAAATCAACGGCCGCGGCATGACCGCCATCATTGGGCCGTCGGGAACCGGCAAAAGCACCCTCATCCGCTGCATCAACCGGCTGGTCGAACCGACCAGCGGTGAAATCCTCCTCGACGGCCAGGACCTCGCCCATCTCCACGGCAAGGCCCTGCGCGCGGCGCGGCGGCGGATCGGCATGGTGTTCCAGGAATTCAACCTGGTCGAACGGCTGACCGTCATCGAGAACCTGCTGTGCGGCCGCCTCGGCTACGTCCACCCCTTCCCGGCCTGGCTGCGCCGCTTCCCGGAAGAGGACGTCCGGCGCGCCTTCGAGCTTCTCGACATCGTCGGCCTCAGGGACTTCGCGACCCAGCGCGCCGACGCCCTGTCGGGCGGCCAGCGCCAGC
>NPIG01000384.1_pt2 | contig 37000 bp, 35 predicted proteins | sample 8637441 | NCBI WGS metagenome assembly NPIG01 (sample SAMN07420675, study PRJNA396082) | bioreactor metagenome | isolation source: sample BR6 brine-fed electro-methanogenic bioreactor BR | place: Japan: Kochi | collected 2016-06-14
GTTAGAAACTCACAAAGTCAGGACACAGATGACCAGATGCAGAGGGTCTATGACGCGGTGCTTGGTTGCGATATTCTCATCCTTGCATCCCCTATCCGGTGGAATAACCACTCTGCCCTTGTCCAGAAATTCGTCGAGCGGATGAACTGTATCGAGAACCAGTACTCCTGGTTTGGAAACAGGATGATTCATAACAAGGTTGCCGGACTGATCATCATCGGCCATGTGGACGGTATCCAGCATGTGGCAGGCAATCTCATGAACTTCTTCTCGTGGCTTGGCTTCTCCATCCCTGATGTTGCGATCACCTCGTGGGTGGGGGAGAATGACGAGGATACCACCCGTGACTGGGAGAAGATTGAAGGAAACCCCTACACACAGGAGGATCTTGAGAATATGGTGCACAGTTCCCTCCGCCTCTCCTGCTCGCTGAAGGGGATCTGATCATTCTTCAGAAAGAAAGCTCATGATTTTTGTCTGGCTGAGGTGTCTCTCCCCAGAGCAGAGAGTAATCCTCAGTCAGCTTCCTGATATCCCTGATCTTCCCGTTTGCCGCCTCGAGGATAGAGAGGATTTCGAGGTACCGGGAATCTCCGCTCTCATTCAGTTCAGCAATACGCTTCAGATAGAGTGAGTATTCAAGGTTTAATGCACGCTGGAGCTCGATGTCGCGTGCACGGAGAGAATTGATCGTCTCCTTATTTGAATGGGGGAAGTTTTTTGCGAGCTCCTGGATATTGCCATCAAAGATACGGTAAATCCCACGGATCGCTTCAACCTGTCCTTTTGGAAACGGAGTTCCTTTTCTGTGGGCATTGCGGCCGACTTTTGCCAGATCACGGGAGAGATCCCCGAGCCGTTCAAGCTCATTTGAGATCCTGACAAGGAGCACCGTCTTCTTTCCCTCAGTCTCGGACATTGCCTGCCTCGAGAGGAGAAATACTGCTTTTTCTATCTCCTCATCGATATAGTCGTTGACAAGTTCCAGCTTTCCCGCCTTCTGGTATGCACGGGGTGGTTTAGCTGCTTCAAATACAGCGATTGCAGCATCAAATGCCTGATGCGTAATCTCATAGAGGTATTGCACCTCCTCTTCAATGAGGGGCAGCGCTTCATCGGGTGACTTGGGCATATCCTTTCGAATTGCAACGGTTCGGAAGAGGATCTCTTCCTCTTCGCCGGGAACAAGACGGATGACGAGACGGGCAAATGGGTGAAGTGCAATAATAAAGATCCCGGAAGCGACAACATTGAAGACGAGATGGGCATTTGCTACCTGCTGTGCTTCTGTCCCCCCGATCAAGGCGATCAAATCGACAAATGGCCCCAAAAAAGGAAGAATCAGAAGCACCCCCCCGATATTAAAGATGGTATGAGCAGCAGCCGCCCTGCGTGCATAGAGGTCGAGACCACGTGATGCAAAGAGGGCTGTTGTCGTGGATCCGATATTTGCGCCGAGGAGGAAGGGGATCGCCTCGGGCATTGTGATCATGCCCTGCTGGGCGAGGATGACGACAAGGCCGGTTGTCACGGAGCTTGACTGGAATGCGGTTGTCACCAGGAATCCGACAAAGATGGCAAGGGGGAGAAAAGCGATGCCGCCGAGGAGTTCAAGGACCAGCGGATCGTTTTTATAAGGGTCGATCCCGTTATTGACAAGCGTCAGCCCGAAGAAGACGAGACCGAAGTAGAAGAGCGGTTTTCCAAGGAATTTGTATCTCCCGCCGATAAGCCCGATCAGAAAACCGGCTATGATGAAGGCCGGGCCAAATGAGGTGAGTTTAAACGCAACCAGCTGGGAAGTGATGGTGGTCCCGATATTTGAGCCTATAATGATGCCAAGGCTCTGGACAAATGAGATCGTCCCGGCATTGACCAGGTTGATTGCGATCACCGTTGTAGCTGCACTTGACTGCACGAGTGCGGTGATTCCTGCACCAAGCAAAAGTCCCTTGTAACGATTGGTTGTCAGATCTCCAAGGATGGCAGCAAACCGCCCCTTTGCAACAGCCAGGATCTCTTTACTGAAGTTCTCAATACCGAAGAGGAAGAGGATTACTCCCGGAACAACAGTGAAGATCAGCTCCCAGGTGGCAACCATAGCAAAAGAATGATGGATTGTTCAGAATAAAAAGGGATCTATCCACGGATCATCGTTCCGACGCCGAGATCTGTGAAGAGTTCGAGGATGAGATTATGCGGGGCATTGCCGTTGATGATATGGCAGCGTTCAACTCCATTTCTGGATGCATAGATGCATGCTGAAAGTTTCGGGATCATACCTCCCTGGATGGTACCGTCTGCGATCATCGATTCCACTTCTCCGAGAGTGAGACGGTGGTAGATCTTCGTGCGTGATGCATCCATCACGCCATCCACATCGGTGAGCGATACAAGCTTGCCTGCATCAAGTGCCACCGCAAGCTCACCTGCCATTGTGTCTGCATTGATATTGAGGTTATTTCCCGCCTCATCGATTGCAAGCGGTGAGATGACCGGGATATAGCCGGAATCAAGCAGAGTACTGAGGAGCCCCGGGTTCACCCGCTGGATCTCGCCGACAAACCCGAGATCCACCTCTTCTTCACGATCCTCGATCATCACCTTCTGGGCATCCATCTTCCGGGCGATGACGAGGTTCCCGTCGTTTCCTGATATCCCGACACCACGGGCGCCGTTTTGTGCTATCAACGAGACGATGGTGTTGCTGATCTTCCCTGCAAGCACCATCATCGCGATCTCAAGGGTATCCTGATCAGTAACGCGGAGTCCTGCAACAAACTTCGGCTCTTTGCCCATCGCCTTCATCTTCTCGGTGATCTCCGGCCCTCCGCCATGCACGAGAACAACCCGCATCCCGATGTAGTGGAGGAGAACAGCATCCTCGATGACGGTATTCATGATCGCCGGATCGACCATCGCATGGCCGCCGAGTTTGATCACGATCGTCTTTCCATGGAACTGCCTGATATAGGGGAGTGCCTCCATCAGGACGTCTTCGCGTTTCATGTTGTATACTTCCCGTTAATCTCTACGTACTTCTCGGTTAAATCACAGCCCCATGCGGTTGCTTCTGCATCACCCGAGTCGAGATCGATCGAAAAGACGACCGTATCACCTTTCATCGCTGCTTTGGCTGCTTCGAGATCGGCGGTGATCTCTCCTTTCCGGACAAGTGGGGTCTTTCCCTCACCCGTTCCAATCCAGAGGGAGAGATCCGGGATCTCAAAATCCACCCCTGCATATCCGGCGGCAGCAACAACCCGACCCCAGTTTGGATCCTGGCCATAGACTGCTGTCTTGACAAGGGGGCTTGTCACGACGGTTTTTGCAATCTTGCTCGCATCCTCTTCGGTCCGTGCTCCGGAGACGATCACCTCGATTAATTTCGTCGCACCCTCGCCATCCCGTGCGATGGCTTTAGCGAGGTGAATACATGCGGCAGTCAGGCTCTTTTCAACCTCCTGCACGGGAATTTTTCCTGCCTCACCCGTTGCTGTCAGGAAGACGCAGTCGTTTGTGGAGACATCACCATCGACGACGACCCGGTTGAAACTCCGTGAGACAGCCCTCTTCAGGATTGCCTGGAGATCCGGCTGGGCGATCTCGGCATCCGTATAGATGAACCCGAGCATCGTTGCCATATTCGGGGCGATCATCCCGCTTCCTTTCGCGATTCCGCCGACAGAAAATCCATTGCCCTGAACAAGAGCATGTTTCTCCACAAGATCGGTCGTCATGATCGCCCTGGCTGACTGTATCTCCGCCTCTTCAGAGGATGAGAGTGTAAGAGATTCCGCCTGCTTTTCAATAAGATCGAGATTCAGGTACCTCCCGATGACACCGGTGCTTGCCACCCCGACATGCATCGGATCAATCCCAAGCGCCTCTCCTCCGATCTCGGCCATCCTGATTGCATCTTCCATGCCCCGCCTGCCGGTATAGGCGTTTGCACACCCTGAATTGGCGATGACACCTTCGATATGATTCTTCTTCATCCGCTCTGCCATCAGGTCGATGACGGGTGCCCGTGCCTTATTCTGGGTGAAAACTGCTGCTGAAGTTCCTGATGCCCTTATGAGCGCAAGCCCGTATTTCCCCTCTTTTATACCGGCGGCAGTCACACCGGCGACGCCACAAATACTCTTCACTCCGCCTCATCCTCCTTCTTCTTTCCTATACCCTCGATTATATCCGCACGGGTAACGATCCCGGTAAGTATTCCATCCCTGAGGACAGGTAGGCGGGCAATACCTTCACGGAGCATCAGCCGTGCCGCCTCCTCAATTGTATCCTCAGCCTCGATGGTGATGATCGGGTGGCTCATCACGGATCTGACCGGGCGTGATCCGATGTCTGAAAGGGCTTCCTTGGTCTTTTCCCAGTTGAAGAACTCCCTGATTGGGATCTCGATCACTTCAAGCGGTGATGGGAGCCAGAGATCTTCGCTTGGTCCTTTCACCGAGAGGAGCGCAAGGATATCGGATTCGGTGATCATCCCGATTAAGTTCTCTTTATCCATCACCGGGAGTCCGCCGATCTTCTTCTCCCGGATTATCCGCGATGCTTCGCGGATCGTATCCTCTGCCTGGATCGTCACCGGGTTTTTTGTCATAACTGTCTCTATTTTCATTCTACTTACCTCATGGTGTGGCTGATGGGAAGAGGAGTCCTGTTGTCTCCTCAAGTCCGCAGATAATATTCATGTTCTGGACTGCCTGGCCGGCTGCTCCTTTCATCAGGTTATCGATTGCCGAGATGGCGACGATCCGCCTGCCCCCCTCTTCAACTTCAAAGGCGATATCACAGAAGTTTGTTCCCCGTACATGCCCGAGTTTTGGTGCCTGGAGCCGGATGAATGGCTCATTCCGGTACATGTGTTCAAACCTCCGCCTGACCTCGTCGGTAGTGACAGGACGCTCGGTGATGATGTGGGCGGTTGTCAGGATGCCGCGGGTCACCGGAACAAGGTGTGGGGTGAAATGGACGCTGGCCTGAGATCCGAGACGGGAGATCTCAATCTGCATCTCAGAGAGATGGCGGTGTTGTGTCCATTTGTATGGATTGATATTATCTGCAACATTGGGGTAATGGGTCGTCTCGGAGACGGTGTCTCCCGCTCCGGATACCCCGGTCTTTGAATCAAAGATGATCGTCCTCGCCAGATCAGCAACCGGGGCTGCTGCCAGTGTCGCTCCGGTTGGAAAACAGCCGGGATTTGCGACGAAGTTTGCTCCCCGTACCTCGTCACGGTGAAGTTCCGGGATGCCATATGGCGCTTCAAAATATGCAGTATGGGAAACGCCGTAGACATCTTCATAGATTGATTGCGGAAGCCGATAGTCTGCTGAGAGATCAATTGTCTTTATCCCGCGTGAGTGGAGTGAGCCTGCATACTGCATTGCCACAGTATGGGGAACAGCCAGAAAGACAACATCAGCATCGACATCATCAACATCAGGGTTTGTATAGGTGAGATCAATAAACCCTTTCAGATGAGGTTGATCCCGGCTGATCGGTGTCCCTTCAAGTTTTCGGGACGTGGCACAGGTGAGTTCGGTATCAGGATGGAGGGTAAGGAGCCGCATCAGGTCTCCACCCGCATAACCGGATGCTCCGATGATCGCAATATCCATACATGCTATCTCGCAGAGCTTGGATAAAGGGTTTTACCCTGTTGGGCAGATAGCTACTCTGCCCCGCCGGGAATCAGGTGTCCTGTCCGCCTGAGAAGGTCGATTCCGAGTTGTTCGATCGCATCGCGCGATTCCAGATTTTCGAGGAGATCGTGTGGCAGACCGCTTTTGCCAAATTTTGCGCCGATATATGCTCCGCAGATGAATGCTATCGTATCCGTATTTCCTCCGGCTTGTGATGCAATCTCAAGCAGCTCATCCGGATCCTCAATCCGGCGCGAGAGGAAGAAGGCGAGTGGTACGGTCTGGTACACTGAACTGTCACTTCCGATCCGCTCAACTGCTCCCTGGATGGAAATCCCGTTCTCATCAGCGAGCCGGATAGCCTCCCTCACCCTGACGCCGAGAAGTTCATCCTCCCGGAGTGCTGCGGCTGCTGCCCTGGCAAGAGGGTCGCGATCCCCTGCAAGGGTTGTCCTGATGAGTGTGGCAACCGTCACTGCACCAGCCAGAGCTCCCGGGTGGGTATGGGTAACACTGCATGAGACGACGAGCCGCTCCGAACACTCGATCAGATCGGTAAAAGCGAGTGCAAAAGGGACTGCAAGCGGAATGCATCCGGCAGTACTGGAATTAACCGCCGCCTCTTTCCAGGAACTCTTCTTTAAGCGTTCGCAGGCGGCATGGACAGCACTATCGGGGAACCTGAGCCGGCCGGCATTATAGGTGTCCTTCAGAGCAGCAGCATAAGCATCTTCGGAATATTCACGATCGGCAATGAGCCTCCCGACAATCATCATCATCTGGGAATCGTCGGTAAACTGACCGGGTGCCAGTCTATCATTTGGGTGACCCTTGTAGGCCTTCCGAAACATTCTGAGTGGTGCATGGAGACGGGGAGGTGCGGTTTCATTCGGCATGCCGAGCGCATCTCCAAGTGCGGCACCAAGAAGACATCCTTTATACTGTTCGAGCATCAGATGAGGGTTGTTCTTCGAGGTAATAACCCTTGCCGGTCGGCGTAAGAGTTGGAAGGAAGTTGTCTTCCATATAGGGGTGCAAAAATAAAGCTCCCTTTGCCTGAAGAACCATTTTAATGAAACTTATCACACCGTACCTGTACATGGAGATAGACGATTCCCCCCAGAACCCCAATGAACTTGAACGATTTCTTGGGAAACCTGCTGCATTGTTCAGTAAAGAAGATATAATCCGGTTTGTTGTGCAGAATGGCATTGAGATGATCAACTTCCGCTACGTTGGAGAAGACGGAAAGCTGAAGACACTCAATTTTGTAATAACGGGAAAGGAGCATCTGGATACAATATTAAGTGATGGAGAGCGGATTGACGGATCGCAGCTTTTCTCATGCATTGAAGCTGGTTCAAGCGATCTATATGTGGTTCCCCGGTACAGAACAGCATTTGTAAATCCCTTCTCAGAAGTGCCGACACTTGAGATCCTCTGTTCATTCTATACAAATGAGGGGAAGCCGCTCCCAAACGACCCCTCCTATATCCTGAGAAAGGCACATGAATTGTTCAGGAAAGAGACTGGTGCAGAATTTTTCGCTCTAGCTGAACTGGAATACTATGTGATCGCAGAGCCTGATCCGCTGTACCCTGTCTCTGATCAGCGGGGATACCATGAGTCACGTCCCTTCACCCAGTTTGAGGATTTCCGTATCGAAGCACTCCGGCTGGTGGCACAGGCTGGAGGAAAAGTGAAATATGGCCATGCAGAAGTCGGATGTTTCACGCAGGATGGCAGACTCTATGAGCAGCACGAGATTGAGTTCCTTCCCACCCCGATAGAGGATGCAGTCGATCAGCTGGTGATTGCAAAATGGATCGTTCGGATGCTTGGAGAGGCATATGGTGTGCAGGTGAGTTATGCGCCAAAGATCACCGTTGGAAAAGCCGGTTCAGGTCTCCACTTCCATATGATGGCTGTCAGGGATGGTGTGAACCTGATGGTAGGGGAGAACGGGCTCTCGGACTTTGCAAAGAAGATGATTGCAGGCCTGCTTGAATGTTCAGATGCCCTGACCGCATTTGGCAATACCATCCCTACATCGTACCTGCGTCTGGTGCCCCATCAGGAGGCACCAACCAATATCTGCTGGGGAGACCGGAACCGATCCGTTGTCGTCCGGGTGCCGCTTGGCTGGATTGGTGATGGGAATATGATCCGTGATGCAAATCCCGACGCTCCACCTGCTGAGATAAAAAGGATGGGGAAACAGACGATTGAACTCAGGACGCCTGATGGTTCGGCCGATGTCTATAATATTGCAGCAGGGCTTGTTGTGGCATCGCTCCATGGTATCCGGATGCCGGATGCTCTTGAGAGGGCAGCCGATCTCTATGTTGATGGCAATATCTTCGATCCAAAGAATGCAGAGAAACTGAAGTCACTGAAACAGCTTCCCGCATCCTGTGTCGAGTCTGCGGATATTCTGGAGGAAAAGCGTACAATCTTTGAATCAGACGGCATATTCCCTGCCGCACTCATCGATTCAACTATCAATCAGCTCAAAAACTTCCAGGATAAAGGGCTGAGCGAGCGGATCTATGCGAAAGAGAAGGAGATCCGGGCAATTGTCGAAGAATTTATTCATATTATGTGAGAGTGCCAGTCGCTCTTTTTCTCTCCAATTTTATTACTCACCACCAGTCATGCTGCTCCGGACGCCGGATCAGGGAGGGTTCATCCGGGGCAGCGGGATTGTTGATCTCTCTTGATACCGGATATATCTCAATTCTCTCATCTGAGGGGGAGGTGTCTTCCCCGTGAGCCATTCCCTCTCCCCGACCTCTGTCAGAACATAGGGCATCCTCGGATGAATGCTGCTCACCGGTTTGACTGCTGCTTTTGTCACGATACAGAACGCATCTCTTTCCCTGTCATAGATTCCTGCAAATGCAAGCAGCTCTCTCTCCGAAAATGAGATGTAATAGGGCTGTCTGTGGCTCCCTTCGGTCTTCCATTCATAAAAACCGCTTGCCGGGATGGCGCACCGCTCTTCCCAAAACCCTGATTGTTCTTCCAGCCCTTCGATCCGGGCATTAATCCGGTGGCCGCCGCTCTCTCTTACGATCCCAAAGACTGCCTCTATCAGGTGCTCATCCAACGTTATGATCGGAAGGCGCTGGCCGGGTGCTGCATTATACCGGGGGTGGATATCGGGCTCACCAAACCGCTCCCTGAGGATATGGGTTCCGATGATGGTATAGCGTGAACACATCTCTGCTCCCCTCTCTTCATCTCTTTTCAACGGAGAGATCCATATTCTGGGGTTTTAAGGAAGGATCTGTTAAAAAAAAGGAGTTAGATCTGTTTGAAACAGAGGTACCAGTCCTTGCATTCGTACCCTTCAGTGTCACGGATTTCTGCCTGTTCCACGGTCTTTGGTGCAGGAACAACAACCTTGTCGCCCGGCTGCCAGTTCGCAGGTGTCGCAACCCCGTGGGTATCGCTTGTCTGGAATGCCTTTAAGAGACGAATCAGTTCAGGGATATACCGTCCGTTTGTGAGGGGGTAGTACAGGATGGCCCTGATGATCATCTGGGGATCGATGAAGAAGACTGCACGAACCGCAGCGGTGGTGCTCTGGCCCGGATGAACCATACCAAAGAGCGATGCTACATTCATGTCAAGATCTGCAATGATCGGAAAAGGAATTTTCACTCCCATCTTCTCTTTGATATTCCGGACCCATGCGAGATGGGAGTGGATGCTGTCGATGGAGAGGCCGACAAGCTGTGCATTTAATGCCTCAAATTCGGGATTTGCCTCGGAAAGTGCGATAAATTCTGTCGTGCAGACCGGGGTGAAGTCTGCGGGGTGCGAGAAGAGGACGACCCATTTCTTGTCTTTGAAGTCGGAGAGCTTCATCGGACCATGGGTTGTTATTGCCTCAAAATCCGGGGCTTCCTGGCCGATCGTCGGCATGCGTGGTCCACAGTCGCAGTACATATCCAGATCATCACACATCAGAATCACTCCTTCATTATCTCATCCATGGCACTCTTGCCATAGACATATGCGGGCATCCCGGAGAGCATGAACGTGACCCTGAGCCCCTCTTCAATCTGCTCTTTGGTTACGCCAAGCTGTTTTGCACCGGCAAGCTGGGCCCGTACTGCATGCTCGTCCCTGAGGGCTGCTGCAATGGCAATGGCCAGTACTTTCTTCGTCTTTTTGTCAAGAGCACCGTCTGCCCAGATATGCTGGTCGAATTTCATGACCATCTCAAACATCTCGGGCTCCTTCTCCATCAGCCCGCGGAAGAAGATTGGGACCTTCCCGATCTTCTCCTCAAGAGATTTGAGGTCTTCTTTCTTTTTGCTCATACAAGATCACTCCTTAAGTTCCATTGGCTGGCCGCAGCAGATCAGCTCGCCACCGCCGGCCTCTTTGACCTCGACGACATTTCCGCAGATCTCACAGGTGAAGATCTGCCCTTCACTGGATACATTTACCATTGTTCATCACCTCATTCTTCTGTCCAATACCGCGGTTCCGGCTGCATATGATATGCAGCAGTTAGACGTTTGATCCGCCGCGTTTTGGAGGGTTGTTCACATCTTCAGCAGTCCTGACATCAGGCCTGATGTGGGTCATCGGGAAGCACTGGTACTCTGCACATTCGCAGGCCGGGCATTTCCTGAGATCCTCTTCGGCATGAGTCAGGGTCATCTCGGCACCGCAGTCAATGCAGACGTACTTGCCGGGGTTTGCTTTTGTTCCTGCCTTTACAATTTCACAACGTTCTTCTGGATTTGACATTGGTGTTTCACCAAAATCTCAATGGGTGTTGACCCTATTTAACTATTGTGAAGGTACTGTTTTTCCTCTTTTCTGAGGCATTAAAGAACACTTTTATCTATTCTGATTGCGAGAATGCTCCCTATGGAATGCAATCTTGTGGCACTGCTTGGCAGTCCCAGAAGAGAAGGGAATACCGCCATTCTTCTCAGGGAAGCGATCCGTGGAGCAGAGGAGGCCGGATGCACAGTCGAGGCTGTCTGGGTGCCCGGCCTTTCGATCAAGCCCTGCATGGAGATCTTTGTCTGCAAGGCAGAACCCCGGTGTGCGATTAAGGATGAGATGCAGAAGTACTATGATCTGATCAGGGATGCAGACGGACTGATCGTGGCAACTCCTGTCATGACGATGGGTGTGCCCGGAGCCCTGAAGTCGTTTATTGACCGGTTCCAGGTCTTTTACATGGCAAAATACGAGCGGAAGGAACCGCTGATCACACCTGTTGAGCGGAAGGTGCGGAAGATGCTCCTCCTCTCGATTGCCGGGATGAATATTAAAAATCTCTTCTCCGGCCTTCTCCAGACGATGCATGCATTCGGTGAGATCATCGATTGTCCGCTCTGGGACAGCCTGCTTCGGGATGATATGGATACGATAAAGGATCTTAACGACCGGCCGGAGCTTTTGAAAGAGGCATATGCAAAAGGATATGCACTCGGCGAGGCAGTCCGCAGGGCAAAATCAGAATAAGAACGGGATTAGAAATACCCTTCTCCATGGAGTGAGCAGAAGCCGTTCTCGGCGACGATGATATGATCGATCAGCCTGATCCCAAGGACCTCGCCAGCTTCTGCAAGCTTTTTAGTCACGGCAATATCATCAGAACTGGGTGTAACATTCCCTGAGGGATGGTTATGCATGATGATGATCGAGGCGGCACGATCCGTTATTGCATCTGCAAAGATCTCACGGGGATGGATCTGGCTCTGGTTTAAGATCCCTTTTGTAATCGTCCGTCTTTTGATCAGTTCATGTGCCCCGTTCAGGGTGATGCAGATGACATGTTCCTGCCTCTCCAACCTGATATCCTCGGCATAGGGGAGGGCGTCTTCGGGGGAGGTGATCTTTGGGCGGTATGTTCTCTCCTGCATCCGACGTGCCAGCTCAAATGCAGCCAGTATCTGGCAGGCTTTTGCTACGCCTACCCCTGGAATTGCAATGAGATCATCACAGGTTACTGCCAGGCCTTTTTTCTCGAGGCAGATGCAGATCTCATCAGAGAGGGTGGTCACATCACGCCCGGCAATTCCCCGTCCGATGATGGCAGCAACCAGATCGCCATTTGAGAGTGTGGGCGCACCCCGCGTCCGTATCCGCTCACGTGGCCGATCTATCTCAGGTGTCTCACGTATCAGGCGTGCCTCCGGCTGCACTTTCATGGTATTCTGGTTTATGGGTGGTTGTGGTTAAGGATGTCGTTCGGCTGAGCCAAAACATTTTTCCTGTTGAACTGCCATTGAACTGGTATGGCAACCGAACAGGATATTATGGAAGCATTCGCAGGCGAGTCACAGGCGAACCGGAAGTACGCAATTTTTGCTGAAAAAGCGCAGGAAGATGGGTTTTCAAATGTGGCAAAGCTCTTCCGTGCAGCATCAAAGGCAGAGGAGATCCACGCACGCAGGCTCCTCAGGGTGGCAGGGCTGATCCAGTCGACTGCTGAGAACCTGAAAGGCGGAATTGAGGGTGAGACCCATGAGTTCATGTCGATGTACCCGGAGTTTGTCGAGCGGGCACAGGCTGAAGGGAGGAAGGACGCCGAGATCACCTTCACCCATGCGATGAAGGCAGAAGAGGTTCATGCCGGCCTGTACAAAGAGGCACTTGCGGCAGTAACAGGCGGTTCTGATCTCAAGGCAGATGATGTGAAGATCTGTCCTGTATGCGGCAATATCTTCATCACCACTCCTCCGGAAAAGTGCCCGATCTGTGGGGTTCCTGCAGGCAGTTTCCAGGTAGTGGAATAGGATCCTCCACTTTTTTCAGCAAAGCTTCAAATACCCTCCTCCCGAATGTCTTTTGATATGAGCCTGAACTGGAAGTCGGCTGATCGTGTCTCGCTTGGTATTATTGCACTGATAGCTCTGATCACTTTTCTTGCGTTTTTTCCGCTGTTGCAGGTGGTTGTCCTTGCCCTGTCAGTCGCCGTTGTGCTCATTCCATTTCACGAATGGCTCTCAAAACGGATCAGCCCTGCCCTTTCAGCTTTTCTCCTGACCCTTATGGTTGTCATAGTCGGCTTCCTTGCCATTGTCATCACCTTCAATGTGTTGTACCATAATATGGATTACCTGCTCTCTCTTATCTCAAGCATCCTTGGAAGCCTTCGACCTGAAGCAATCCCGGATCTCCCGATTCAGTTCTCGTTTTTTAGTCTTGACGAAATGATCGATAACGTCCTTCTCTCGGTTAAAGATGCTCTCTTCGTGTATCTCTCCCTCATTCCGACAATGGCAATCCAGCTCCTCCTCTTCATCCTCGCACTCTCCCTCTTTATTTATTCAGGACCAGGCTTAAAATCCGATTTTCAGAAGATGGTCCCTGAAAAGTCCCGGAAAAATCTCATGGTGATCTGGAAACGCGTCTATGACACACTCTACTCGATCTATATCGTGCATTTCTCAATTGCCATCCTGACATTCTTCCTGGCAATTCCGTTCTTCTGGATTCTCGGATTCGATAATATCCTCTTCTATTCAGTTCTCTGTGCTCTTTTTGCACTGATTCCCTTCCTTGGACCTGCTATCATCCTTCTCTTCCTTGCCCTCTATACCCTCTCAATCCGTGATTTCAAGGCATTGCTTATGATCATCTTCATCGGATATCCCCTCCTTGGTGTGTTCACTGATATCTATCTCAGGCCGGTTATGATGGGCAAACAAATTGAGATCCATCCGGTTGTCATCTTTATCGGATTTTTCGGCGGTATGGCGACGATGGGGCTTGTGGGATTCATCATCGGCCCGCTCCTCCTCTCTCTCTTGATCGGCGGATACCAGATTGCAGTCCAGGAGCTTGGAGGAGTGCCTGCCCCCGGGATTGAGACTGATCCATAGCAAAGAATAACTGGTATCCGTGTCTATCCACAAACCATGAGCGAGATCATCGTCTATTCGACAGAACGGTGTCCATACTGTTCGATGGTCAAGGCGTACCTTGGCAAGAAGGGTATTCTTTATACCGCCATCGATGTTGGGAACCCGGAGAATATCGAAGCGGCAAAGGAGATGATCCGGATCTCCGGCCAGCGGGGGGTGCCGGTCACGGTCATTGATGGCGAGGTGATCGTCGGCTTTGATACTGCTGCCTTCAATGAGATCTTCGGGGTAGAGGAAGGAGGGGGTCTCTATGATCTGATCATCATCGGTGCCGGGCCCGCCGGGCTGACCGCTGCCGTCTATGCAGCACGCAAGATGATGAAGACCCTCGTCATCTCTGAGAATATCGGGGGGCAGTCGAATGAGAGCTGGGCTATTGAGAACTACATGGGATACCTGATGATCACCGGCAGCGAACTGATGGCGAAGTTCGAAGAGCAGGTCAGATCCCAGAGTATCAACCTGGAACTGGATCGTGTCTCAACCCTCAATAAGCAGGATGATGGGATCTTTTCCCTCTCCACAGAATCGGGGATTGCATACACTGCCAAAACCATCGTGATCGCCTCAGGCAAACACTCCCGGATGCTCGGTGTCGAGGGGGAGAGCACATATCTTGGGAAGGGTCTCTCGATCTGCTCCACCTGTGATGCCCCCCTCTACCGGGATAAGTCGGTTGCGATCATTGGCGGCGGTAACTCAGCGGTGCAGACTGCTCTTGAGATGGGAAAGATCGCAACTGAGGTTCATCTGATCGTTCGGAGCACAATCAAGGCTGATGCCGTCTTCGAGAGTCAGCTGGCTAATCTTTCGAACCTGACAATCCATACCGGTTTTGAGGTTGCCCGGATAGGCGGAGATAAGTTTGTCCGTTCAATTACTATCAGGAACAGATCGACACAAAAGGAGGAGCGTATCATGGTTGAGGGGATATTCATTGAGATCGGGCTTATTCCAAATACCGGGTTCCTGAATGGATTCCTTCAGATGAATGAGCTGGGTGAGATCATCGTCGATCAGGACTGCCATACCAGTGTTGAGGGAGTCTATGCTGCCGGTGATGTCACCTCGATTCGAGGGAAACAGATTATTATTGCAGCAGGAGAAGGTGCAAAAGCGGCGCTTGAAGCACATGAATTTCTGATGAAACAGGGTTGATAGCGAATTGATACCCGATGATTATGTGGTGGCTGACTACACCTCCCTCATAGGTATCCGGCAGCGATCTGATGGCTCTGGTATACATTCCTCTTTCCGGGGATACATCATCATGGAGACCGCCTCTTTACCGAATCATTACCCTTCTCGATCAGGGGATGCTTGAATCAGAGTCGATCCGGGCATTTATGAGAAAACACGATCCTCTCACTGATAAGGATTGTCTGCCAACAGAGTCCGCAGATCAATAACTCTTCAGCGACATGTATCCTCTCTTTCATTTCTCCTGAGATTGCGTATGCCACATCAATAATCTCAGAGAAGGGGGAACAACAGTCATCCATACCTTTATGTAAGCCGGAGAGTGTATCTTTCATCTGGACTGATACTGGTGGATGAGGGAAGCTTGGAGCCGGGCGTTCGCAGGAAGAGGAGAAAGGGCGACCAGTCCGGGATGAGGATATGACCGGACTGAACGATGCAGAATCTACTAAAACCGAAGAGCATGACGCCCACCTCGAGAGCGAGCACCGGCTCTCCGATATCATCAACTTCCTCCCCGATGCCACCTTTGCGATCGATGAGAACGGGGTGGTGATCGCATGGAACCATGCGATCGAGGAGATGACCGGCGTTTCTGCAGCGGAGATGATCGGGATAGGCGACTATGCGTATGCAGTCCCTTTCTATGGCAAACGGCAGCCGATGCTGATCGATCTCGCCTTCAAGGATGATCCTGAGCTTCAATCCCGGTATGATCTCCTGAAGGAGATGCCGGGTGCAATCGAGGCGGAGACACGGTACGCTCGGCCAAAGGGGGAGGAGCGTATCCTCTGGGCACGTGTGTCGCCGCTCTATAACCGGAACGGGGAGTATAGTGGTGCGATCGAGACGATCCGTGACATAACCAAATGGAAGCAGTCTGAAGCATTATTGAAGGTAAGTGAGATCCGTTATAGGCGGCTCTTTGAAGCTGCACAGGATGGAATCCTGATCCTTGATGATGATGGTGAGATCATCGATGCAAATCCGTTTATCCTGGATATGCTCGGATATCGTCTTGATGAGCTCCTTGGAAGAACGCTCCCCGAGATTGGACTCCTCCGGGATAAAAACCTTGCAGAAGAGGCTTTTCTACAGCTGAAGAAAGAGAGGTATATCCGGTACGAAGATCTCCCGCTGGAGACAAAAGATGGGCGGCTGATGGAGGTTGAATTCATCAGCAACCGCTATGCTATCAATGATCACTCTGTCATCCAGTGTAATATCCGGGATGTAACCGCTCGAAAAATGGCTGAATCTGCCCTCAATTCGAGTGAATCTCTCCAGCGTCTTATTCTCACGGCGATGCCGGATATCCTGATCCGGTGCAATGCCGAGGGGAGGTATCTTGATATCCTGACACCTGATGATGACCGGTTTGTGCTCCCAAGAGAAGAAGTGATTGGAAAGACTATCGCCGAGGTGACGTCTGAGGAGATCGGTGAGATGATTCTTTCGGCGATCGCTCTTGCCCTTGAGACCGGGGAGATGCAGACGATCGAATATGCTCTCTCTGTTCCGGCAGGGCACCGGCATTTTGAGGCACGCATCGCACCCTATGCAGCAGATGAGGCAATAGCTCTCATCAGGGATATTACTGACCGGAAGGAGGCAGAGGATGCGCTTCATGAGCGGATCAAGGAACTCTCCTGCCTGTACCGTATCTCTGCTACAATTGAGCACCTTCATCTCACGGAAAGAGAGGTGCTCAGGAAGATCCCGGAGATCATTCCGGAAGGCTTCCAGCACCCGGAGAAGACTCATGTCGGAATCACAATCAATGATTCCACCTACACCTCTCCCGGCTTTATATTGACGAATTGCTCTCTTGTCCGTGAGATATTCATTCAGCAGCAGGCTGGTGGTACGATCACCGTCTGTTTCGATGATGAGTATGTTCCCCTCACAGAAGAAACGGTCATGCTCAGGATCATTGCAGAGCAGATCGGCCGGTATATCGAGCGGATACGGGGAGTTGAGATGCTTCAAGAGAAGAATGAAGAACTCGCAACCGCTGAAGAAGAGCTTCGATCCCAGCTTGATGAGCTGGTGGCAACCCAGCAGCAGCTCCGGGAGAATGAAGAATATATCAGAACTGTACTTGACAATCTCCCTATAGGAGTTGCCGTCAACTCGGTTGATCCCGAGGTGAACTTTGAGTACTTTAATAAGAATTTCCTATTGATCTACCGGACAACTGCAGAGGCCCTCCAAAACCCGGATGCCTTCTGGGATGTTGTCTATTTGGATCCTGTATTCCGGAGGAAGCTGAGAGAACGGGTTCTCTCCGATATACAAAGTGGTGATCCGGTGCGAATGCGCTGGGAGGATATCCCGATCACCCGGCAGGGTGAAGAGACGACCTACATCAATGCGATGAATATCCCGGTTCCGGGAAAAGATCTGGCGATCTCAATAGTCTGGGATGTGACGGACCGGGTGAAGGCGGAGAACCGTTTACTCCTCCATTTGAAGCGGTCAGAAGCGCTCCTTACACTCCACAGGATGGCCGGTGCGAAAGAACAGGAGCTGATGGATTATGCCCTGGATGCTGCCCTCCAGACGACCGACAGCAGGTATGCCCTCATCGGGCTCATGAATGATGATGAGTCGGTGATGACCGTTCATGTCTGGTCTGAAGGTGTGATGGAGAACTGTCGCGTCAGAGATACGCCCATTCAGTTCCCGATCGAATCCGGGGGTGTCTGGGGGGAATGTGTAATTACCCGCTCTCCAACTCTCATCAATGTCTATGAAGCCCCTCATCCCGCAAAACATGGATTGCCGGAGGGGCATCTTCCGATCTCACGTTACCTTGGTGTTCCTATTCAGCATGGTGATCGGATCATCGCTGTTCTTGCGGTTGCCAATAAAGAAGATGTTTACCGGGACGATGATATCTCTGCACTGACGACACTTGGGAATCTGATGGGGGAGCTGATCTATCGGCAGCGTGCCGAGGCGGCTCTCCAGAAGAGTGAAGAACGGTACCGGTACGTATCCACCATCATCACGGATTTTGTCTATTCATGCCTGAAGGAAGATGGAAGCAATTACCAGATAGACTGGATGGCAGGTGCTACACAGCAGATCACCGGGTATGAGATCGACGAGGTGATTGGAGAAGGTTGCTGGGGCTTCATGATCCATCCTGATGACAGGCAGATCTTTGAAGATTCGATCCTCTCCCTCCCTGAAGGCGAGTCCTCGGAATGTGATCTCAGGATCATCACAAAGGATGGAAATGTCAGGTGGCTCTCTGCGGAAACCAGGTGTATCCGTGATGAAACCGGCAGGAGCCGTATTTATGGCGGGTGCCGTGATATCACCGAGGAGAAGACTGCCCGCCTTGAGCTTGAGCAGAACCAGGCACGGCTTGAGCTTGCGATGGAGGTAGGCAGTATCGCCTGGTGGGAGATGGACTGCCTTACAGGAGAGGTCGCATTCAGCCCGCGGAAAGCAGAGATGCTCGGCTACTCTCCTGATCGGTTCTCCCATTACACCGATTTCACAGAACTCCTGCATCCCGACGATTATGAGAAGGCGATGCAGGCGATGCGGGATCACCTGGAGGGGAGAGCAGACCGGTATGAGGTCGAATATCGAATCCAGAGCAGCGATGATGCATACCTCTGGTTCCGGGATGTCGGAGCGGTAACAGCGCGGAATAAGGAAGGTGCTCCCCTGAAGGTGGTCGGGCTTGTTGTCAATATCACCACAATGAAAGAGGCTGAGGAGGCATGGAAGAAAGCCTATACCCAGATCGAGGATGATATGGTGAAGTTCTCTGTTTTAAATGATCAGATCAGAAATCCCCTTGCAATCATCATGGCACTCGCGGATCTCGAAGGAGGAGAAAATATGGAGAAGATCATCGAGCAGGTGAAGGCAATTGATCGGATCGTCACCTTCCTCGATCAGGGGGTGCTGGAATCCGAGTCGATTCGGAAGTTTATGAGGCGGCATGATCAGTTATAGGGCTGATCCGGCTTTTTTCTCTTCACCTTTCATCCCGTCCCCTCTGCCTTTCTCTGCCAGACGCCCCCCGGCACCCTGATCTCAAACCTCGCCCCCTCGCCATAGACTCCGGTCTCGGCGATGGAGATGCCGGTTATTGAGAGGATCTCGCGTGAGAAGAAGAGTCCTAAACCGGTATTTTCACCATAACCCCGTTGAAAGATCTTCTCCTTCTGATCATCGGGGATTCCGGGTCCATCATCCTCCCAGGTGATCACCAGCATACCATCCTGCTCTTCACACTGTATTTTCACTCCGGTTGCCCCCTCTGCATAGCGGATGGTATTCTCCATCAGGTTCGAAAAGACCTTCTCGATCATCGGATCGGCAAGCACCAGGTACATTCCACAGTTCTGTTTGATCGGGATCTGATCCCCTCCGATCCCCTCGACAATCTCCCTGATATCCAGCCAGGCTGGTTTTTCAGCACCCAGATTCTCATACATCCGGGTAAACTCGATCTGGCGCTGGATATTATCCGAAGCCCTATGGATCTTCTCCAACCTGGAAAGCAGCTCTTCATCACCTTCTGCCTCCTTTTCAGCAAAAGAGAGAAACCCTTTCTGGATCATAATCTGGTTCAGGATATCATGGCGGGTGATCCCTGAGAGGAGCTGGAGCTTTCTGTTCACGATCTCAAGTGCATCCTCTGCCTGCCTCCGGCTGGTGATATCAAAAATAAAACCATCAAGATACCTGATCCCGGCATCCGGAGAGAATATCCGCCCCCGCTCCTGCACCCATCGTATGCTTCCGTCCCTGTGGATGATCCGATACTGGATATCCCATGGTTCTCTGGCAGAGAGTGATCTGTTAATCGAATCCCGGACATCTCTCCTGTCATCGGGATGGATGATACTCTCATAAGTCCGGATGGAATTTCTGATGAAGTCGGTGTATGGATACCCGCTGATCTCTTCGATCCGGGTATTCATGTAGAGCATCGTCCAATCTTCATCAGGCAGGCATCGGAAAATGACACCGGGAACATTTGCAACCAGGGAGCGGTACCGGTTCCTGCTCAGCTCAAGTGCCTCTTCAGCCTTCTTTCGCTCGCTGATATCCATGATCTGGACAAGGTATCCTGTTATGCCCTCATCTGGATCCTGCATTGGTGTGATCAGCACATCCAGCCAGATTGTTCCATTCCGGCTGGTTCTATAGAGGCTGTGGGCTTTGACCTTCTCAAAATCAAAAAGATCCTGGTACCGAACGGATTCTCCTGCACGAAGCTTTGCTTTCTCTTCATCTCCGACATTCGGGTCATCAAAGAGAGAAAAACCCAGGATCTCCTCAACGTTCTCGATCCCAAAGAGTTTCAGGCAGGCGGGATTTGTGTGAACCAGTCTCCCGTCCTGGTTATAGAGCTCAATTGCAATCGGTGACTGATCATATATGGCATGATAGCTCCTCTCGCTCTTCCTGAGCTCGCTCTCCACCCTTTCTCGTTCCTGTACCTCCCGAAGGGCCTGATCTCTCAGTTCCCGGGCTGAGCGGATCTCACTATCCAGTTCGGTTACATCCTCGATGATGATCATCGCATGCAGTGGCTCCCCTTCCCTTCCCGGATACCCGATGACGGAGGTCTGCTGGATACGGGGTGTTCCATCTGATTTTGTGAACGGGAGAAAGGATCCATGGAGCCGGGATGAAAAGATGGCAGGTGGTCCGCCATCGAGTACCTGTTCGATCCGAATCAGGTATGCTGGCGAGGCGAGATGGGGAAAAGCCTCCAGCAGGTCTCTATTGATCATCTCTTCTGCAGAAAAACCGCTCCATTCGGCAAGCGTCTTGTTCCAGACCAGGATTCTCTTCTCCCGGTCAATGACACAGATGCCGCTTGGCATCGCATCGGAGAATGCATAAAACTCATCGGAGACGGTACCTTTCTTCCTCATTAAATGATCTCACCCGCTATTCTCTTTGGTTCTCACGGCAGCTGTAAAATGGTATCCAAAAAGAGATGCCCTTCATCTGATTGTGGATATTCCCCGGTATTCGAATGTGATGAAGATCTGCATTTCTGCAATCTGTGTTCATCTCTTTCATTTATAGTACCATATATCCTTTGGCGGCCAGGTCTTTTTCTACCGATCCATTCATCATAAATGCTAAATAGTACACTCTGTAGTATATTACTTATGAGTATATTCCTTGATCGGCACCGGGAGACCTCAATGCTTGAGAGCCGTTACCGGGGGGAGAAAGCTGAACTGCTGATAATATATGGACGACGGAGGATTGGAAAAAGTGAACTTATCGATAGGTTCATCGCCAGAGAGAAAGGCATTCGCCTCCTTGCACGTGAGGAGTCAAGGACTCTCCAGCTCCGGCGCTTTTCATTAAAGCTTGGGGAATATTTTAATGATAATTTCCTGAAAAAAACCTCATTTGCTGATTGGGATAGTTTTTTTGAGTACATTCTCCAGCGTTCAGACGAGCGTTTTGTCCTTTCCATCGATGAGTTTCCCTATCTTGTCAAGGAGGATCCCTCCCTCCCCTCCATTCTTCAGGATTATTGGGATACGCATCTGAAGGATAGTCAGATATTTCTGATACTCTCCGGTTCCAGTATTTCAATGATGGAAGAGTCAACGATGGATCATACAAGTCCTCTCTTTGGGAGAAGGACCGGTCAGATCCTCCTTCAGCCCCTCCGTTTCATCCATATCCTTGATTACCTGAAGGATATGCAGAAAGCAGTTGAGTTTTATTCGGTTTTTGGCGGAACTCCTGCATATATTATGAGTGCCGATCCGAATTCGGATATCTCTGACAATATTGAAGAAAAAGTATTGCGGGAGGATGCATTTCTCTTTCGGGATGTTGACTTTGTTCTCAGATCAGAACTGGTTGAACCGCGCTATTATTTTTCCATTCTCTTCTCAATCGCACAGGGAAATCATACAATCGGGCTGATATGCAACGATTGTGGCTTATCAAAGAGTATTGTCAATAAATATCTCTCTATACTGATCGATCTCCATCTGATATATCGCCGCATCCCGGTAACAGAGGGGAATAAGAGCAGGCGAGGTCTCTATTTCCTCTCAGATAATCTCTTCGACTTCTGGTTCTCATTCGTTCATCCCAATATTGAATCGCTTGAGCGTGGTAACACCCGCCTGATTGTGGATCAGTTCGTCCGGCCACGTTTCTCAAGGTATGTAGGCCGGCATTTTGAGGCGATGGTGATGGATCTCTTTGATCTCTTTAATGAACATCATCTCCTTCCTTTTGTCTATACCCGGATTGGCAGCTGGTGGTACAGGGGAGAAGAGATAGATATCGTTTCTATGAGCGAGGACCCTCCTTCAATCTTCTTCTGTGAATGCAAATGGCAGGATAGTGTTGATGGAAAGAAGCTCTATGCAGAACTTGTAAAAAAGGCTGGCAAGGTATCCTGGCAGAATGGGAAGCGACGGGAGTATTATTGCATTGTTGCGAAAACATTCTCACGCAGGCCAGAACCAGATGAGCAGGTTATCTGCTATGATCTCCTGGATCTTGAAGCTCTGGCCTCCCGGCTTCTGGAGAGTTGACTGGCTTCTCCGGATCACCGGACGACTCTTAAAAGTATTGATTTAAGCCGGGCAATCAATCCCCGGATTTCTCCAGATCCTTCTTCCGGTATCCTTCCATGAGGAGTGTCGCCAGGTTCTTCACCGGCTTGTCGGTATGCTCCTGGATATGGAACTCGCAGAAGGGGCAGATGGTGACGACGATATCAGCACCCGTCGCTGCGATCGCCTCGCCCCGGAGTTTTCCGAGGGCCGCTGCCTCTTCAGGCTGGCCGGATCGCACCCCTCCGCCTGCCCCGCAGCACTGGGTCGGCATCGGGATATACTTCTCCACCACCATCGAGAGGAGATGCCGTGGGGGCTCGCTTATCCCTTGTCCCCGGAGCAGGTGGCAGGGATCGTGATAGGTCGCCGAGATCGGGAGTTTTGCCGGAGGCTCAATCCCGGCCTTCATCAGCACCTCGGTGATATCCATCACGGTGAAGGGGGTTTCATAATCGTTCTTCAGGGTTGACCCGCACCCGGCACACATCGTCATCACCGTGTCAATGCCCCGCGAGGTGAATGCCTCGATATTCTTCTTCTTCAGGTCAGGCAGAATTGTTGTCTGCCCTGTCCTGATGAGCGGTGATCCGCAGCAGACCTGTTCATGAGGGATGATCACCCGGATGCCGTTCCTCTTCATGACCTCCATCGCATCCAGTGCAGGTTTTGTGACACGCCCGTTGAACATGCAGCCGACAAAGAACCCGATCGTCATCTTCACCGGACCCTCCGGCTCGATCACCTCGGGCACCTGTTCGAGGAAGGTTGCCTCTGACCGCTCGACACTCCTGCCTGTCCGTTCGATGAGTTCTGCAAGGGCCTGGTGGCGGGGGAGGGTGAGCCCGGCCCGGTTTGCCCGTTCCCGGAGCTTCTCGATCGCCTTTCCGGGAATCTCGATCTCTTTGGGACAGACCTCGACACAGCGATGGCAGGTGGTGCAGGTAAAGAGCCCCCTTCCAATCGCCTCGGTGATCCGGTCCTCCGAATCACGGGGATCGAGTGCACACCGCATCTCCTGCCGCATCGCTGTCGGACCGGCAAAATCCACCACCTTCAGTGCAGGGCAGGCGGAGACGCAGCTTAAACACTCGATACATTCGCGGAGCGGCTTGATCACTGCCACCTCCTCTCTGGAGAGGCCCTGCGGTGAATCCGAGGGGAGGATTGTTGCCAGCTGCTCCAGCACCGGTGCAATATCGGTTGCGAGATCCCGGATCACCGGGAGTTCAAGCGGGAGAACGACCATCCCGTCTGTTGCCTCTTCCATGCAGGCAAGGGTCGGGTTTCCGTTCACCCGCACCGCACATGAACCGCACTGCCCGGCACGGCAGCATGAGCGGTACAGGAGTGAAGGGTCATGGCTCCGCCTCACCTCATCCAGTGCATCAAGCACCCGTGCACCATCATTTACCTGGACGTTGTAGGTCTCCTGGTGTGGCTCTGCATCCTTTGCAGGATCGAATCTCTGGATGGTGAGTGTCATCTCTTTCATGCTATCCTCCTGGGCAGGTCTATTCCCCGGTATGATGGCGATATCCGGGTATGGCCATAGGGTGAGTCTTCAACGCTCCACCGGACAGCACAATCAGATCTGACATGTGCCCCCCGTGACTCCTGCCGCATCAGTGCGCCATCCAGGATCATCCCGGCAACAAGGAGCATATTCTGTGCGGTCCATGCGTCAAGGATCTCACGCCCCGATGATGCAGCGAGCGGCGAGGCTGCCAGATCCAGGATCGCCTCGCGGGTGGTGGTGAGGGCAGCGGCGGTCCGGTAGATCCCGGCACCATCCCACATCGCCCGTTTCATCCTTGCAACACAATCAGATGGCTTCATCTCACCCTCTCCGAATCGGGCGATCTTCTCTTCAACAGCTTCAAACTGTTTTGGATCGATCCTCTTCTTCTGTTTTTGGGATCGCCCTGCCGCCTCTCCTGCCCGCCGCCCAAAGACCTGTGTCTCGGCAAGGGCATTGCCGCCGAGCCGGTTTGCGCCATGAACGCCACCCGCTACCTCTCCGCAGGCAAAGAGCCCCGGAACGGTTGTCTCACAGTTGGGTGTGATCCTGAGTCCGCCCATCATATGGTGTGCTGTGGGGGCGACCTCCATTGCCTCCTTCCGGATATCAACGCCGAAGGCAAGGTACTGTTCGAGCATCGAGGGGAGGCGTGCCTCGATCTCTTCCGGCGGAAGATGAGTGACATCAAGCCAGACCCCGCCTCTCTCTGTCCCTCTTCCTTCGAGCACCTCGGTTGCGATCGAACGTGCCACCACATCCCTTGTAGAGAGCTCCATCCTCTCTGGATCATACCTGGACATGAACCGCTCGCCATGGACATTCTTCAGGATGCCTCCTTCGCCCCGCACAGCCTCGGTGATCAGCCTTCCCCGGGCATCATAGGGATGGACTGCACCTGTTGGATGGAACTGCACCATCTCCATATCAATAAGTTCAGCCCCCGCCCGGTACCCAAGTGCATAGCCGTCCCCGGTTCCGGCAGTCGAGTTTGTGGTGATATCATAGATCTGCCCGGCACCGCCGGTTGCGAGCACCACTGCATCTGCTGTGATTGCTCCGATCTCGCCGTCCCGTGTCGAGGTGATCGCACCAGAGATACGCCCCCCCTCTGTTGCAAGTTCAAGGGCGGTGATCTCGTTTCGGATGATCACGTCAGATGCGCGGAGCCGCTCAAGGAGCGTCATCACGATCTCGTGTCCGGTTCGGTCTCCTGCATAACAGGTACGGGGAAACCGCTGACCGCCGAAGGGACGCTGGGCGATCATGCAGCTCTCCTCTGCATCAAAGACTGCACCCATCCTGATGAGATCAGCCATCCGATCCGGCGCTTCATTCACAAGCACCTCTGCTAATGTCCTGTCATTTAAGTGGGCGCCGCCTTTGAGCGTATCCTCAAGATGGCCGACAATCGTGTCTGCTTCCTTTAAAACCGCGTTATAGCCGCCTTCCGCCATCACGGTGCAGCCGCCTTTCCCGGCGATCGTCTTTCCAATCAGGATCGTCTCTCCATACTGCGCTGCCTCAAGTGCCGCCCTGATTCCGGCACCTCCGCTTCCTATTACAAGAACGTGGCAATCCTCCGTCGTAATCACACCCATCGTATTATAATGATCTGCCGTGAAATAACTTAAAATACATCGTGGGGTTTGGTGAGCCAGAAATGAGGCTTGTAATGAAATTTGGCGGCACATCGGTTGGAGATGAGCAGGCTATCGCCCGCGTGGTCGATATCCTGAAGACCCACCGGGAGAGGGGAGATGAACTTGCGGTCGTCGTATCAGCGATGACCGGTGTAACAGATCAGCTCATCGCCACTGCTGAGGAGGTCGTCACCACTTCAGAAAACCCCCCGATCGAGCAACTGATTCACGCGCTTCGATCACGGCATATGAAGGCACTCGAGGTGGTTGCCCCGGATTCGCTTGAAGAGGTCGGGGCATACATCGATGATCGGCTTCTGAAGCTGAAGCATATCTTGACAGCCCTTCATACGCTCAGGGAACTGACCCCGAGATCACGGGATTATATCGTATCGTTTGGTGAGCGGCTCTCTGCCCCCGTCGTCTCGGCAGCACTGAATCAGGCGGGGATCCCCTCAACGGTGCTGGATGGGTGCGAGGCGGGGATCGTCACGAACTCCTGCCATGGGGGCGCAGTTGCCCTTCCTGAAAGCTATACCCGCATTAAGAGCCGTGTTCTGCCCCTCCTTCCGGACTGTGTTCCGGTGATCATGGGATATATGGGATGCAGCGAAGAGGGATATGTGACCACCCTCGGCAGGAGCGGTTCAGACTATACCGGCTCGATCATCGGTGCCGGTATCAATGCGGATGAGATCTGGATCTGGACCGATGTCGATGGCGTGATGACGACTGATCCGCGGATGATCCCCGAAGCACGGGTGATACCCTCCATATCGTTCCTCGAGATGATGGAGCTCTCCTATTTCGGTGCAAAAGTGCTCCACCCGAAATCGATTGAACCTGCGATGATGAGCGATATCATGGTCCGGGTCAAAAATACCTTCAATGCGTCTGCCGCAGGAACAGCCGTTCTGAAGACGGCACACCGCGAGAAACGCGTGGTGAAGGCGATCTCTATCATCAGGAAGGTGGCACTTCTTACAATAGGCGGTGCGCAGATGGCTGGGCGCCCCGGTGTTGCAAGGGCAATCTTCTCGGCACTTGCAGAACGCGAGGTGAATGTGATGCTCATCTCACAAGGGTCGTCAGAAGCGAACATCACCCTCGTGATCGACGAGGATCATCTGATGAATGCGATTGAAGGACTCACCGAGATCCAGAAACAGGGATATGTCCGGGAGATCACCTTCGACAAGGATATCGTCGTCATCGCTGTCGTCGGTGCGGGAATGGCGGGCACCCCCGGCACAAGCGGACGGATCTTCTCTGCTCTTGGAGAGGCAGGGGTGAATGTGATGATGATCACACAAGGGTCATCTGAAGTGAATGTCTCGTTTGTCGTGAAGGAAGGAGATGGCCAGCGTGCCGTCAAGGTGCTCCATGATGAGTACCGCTTATCGGAGGCTTGTAATGAGTAACGCAACATACCGTGATGCCGGTGTCGATATCGATCTTGAAGCAGAAGCAGTAAAAGCACTGATCGGATCGCTTACGTTCCGCCGGAATGGAGAGTTCGGGATGGCCGGGGATCTCGGCCATTTCGCAGGTCTCATCGACTTTGGCCCCTATCTTCTCGCCCTCGCAACCGATGGTGTCGGCACCAAGATGCTGGTTGCCGATGCCCTCTCGGACTGGTCAACAGTCGGAATCGACTGTATCGCGATGAATGTGAATGATCTCTATGTGATGAACCTTGAACCGGTGGCATTTGTCGATTATATCGCCACCGACTCCCTTGATCCTTCGAAGATGAAGGAGATCGGATCCGGCCTGAACGAGGGTGCCCGGCAGGCGAATATGAATATCGTCGGGGGCGAGACTGCAACCCTCAAAGGGCTTGTGAATGGCCTCGATCTCGCAGGGACCTGTCTTGGGGTTCAGAAACGCGAGAGTGTGATCACCGGATCAGCCGTTGCTCCGGGGGATCTGATCGTCGGCCTGCCGTCAAGTGGCGTCCATTCGAACGGTTTCTCGCTTGCCCGGAAGATTGCACTTGAGAATGGTGGTTACGATGCGGTTCTCCCGGATGGCAGAACTGTTGGTGAAGCCCTCCTCACCCCCACCCGGATCTATGCTGAGGTGCTCTCCATCTGCCGTACCTGCGAGGTGCATGGGATGTGCCATGTGACAGGCGGCGGGCTCCTGAACTTCCTCAGGGTCGGGCCGTTCGGCTTCAGTTTCGATGAACCGATGCCGGTTCCCGGGATCTTCTACTGGCTTGCAGAGAAGGGTAATGTCACTGAAGAGGAGCTCTACCGGACCTTCAATATGGGGATGGGTTATGCCCTAATCGTCCCGGAGGCGAGTGTCGAAACGATCCTGAAGATGGTCCCCGGCTCAGCCGTTGTCGGGCGTGTTGTTTCTGAGCGTGGCATCTGGCTGAAGGGAAGAGAGATCCGCTCATAACTCCCTCCCTGAAATCCCTTTTATCTCAGGGAACCCGCCATACTCCTTTTTCTTGTCTCCCGTAAGAGTAACAGGAAGGAAATACTGCATTTTTGGGGATTGATACCATGGAAAAAGAACATGTTGCCGAAGAGGGGGCTCTCTTCTGTGCCATCTATCTTGATTACGAGAACCTCGCAGTCTCTGCCGGGCAGTCCTATCCTGCACTGGATACTCCCCTCTCGCTCGGCCCGATCATCGATTATGCTGCATCGCTTGGGGATATCTGCATCAGGAAAGCCTATGCGGACTGGTCGGTGGGTGAGTGTGCGGCAGATGTGAAGAAGCTCGTCAAGTACGGGTTTGAGATGCGGCATCTCCCCCAGACGAGTGCCCGGGGAAAGAACGGTGCGGATATGGATATGGCCCTTGATGTCCTTGAGGATATGATCCTGCTTCCGCATATCGGTCTTTTTATCATCGGGTCAGGCGACACCGATTTCATCCCCCTGATCCGCAGGCTCCGTGCACGGGGAAAGATGGTCTATGTGATGGGTTTTGATAATTCTGTCGGGAGCGTCATCAAGGAGAACTGTACGAAGTTCCAGTCGCTTGACGAGCTCCTCGGCCTGAATGCCGCTTCCGGCATTGATCCAGCACTGGATGACGATCCGGCGATCATCGAAGGGGACCGGATCGCAGCACGTGAACTTCTGATACGGTTTGTGAAGACGAGAACTGATGAAGGCCCGGTGTTTCTCTCGGATCTGAAGAACCAGCTGATCAGGATCAATCCCGCCTTCTCAGAGAAGAAGATCGGGTTCTCCTCATTCAAGAAATTCATAGAATCGCTCGAAGGTGATGTGGTGGAGGGGATCATCACCGACCGGAGAACCGGCCATCCCCTTGTCACCCTCCGCGATCTGGATGAGATCAACTCCGTCCATGTCGATGCAGATGAATGCCTGGCAACCTGTTTGACCTCCCGCCTCCGTTTCATCGGTGATCGGGCTGTACGGACCCAGATCTTTGAGCAGATCCTTGCTCTCTTCAAGGACAAGCGGCCACGATCCATCCATGAGATCGCTGCTGCCATCCACCCGAAGATCGATCAGTCGGTCTCAAAAGCAACCTTAAACCGCGTCCTCTTCGGCCTTGGTGGTGAAGGACGTGTCTTCCGGTATTACCGGAAGGATCCTATGGTTCCTCCGATCGAATCACCCCAGGTGTTGAATGAGTCTGTCAGGACTGTTGCCGATATAGAGGTGGTCTATCTCGCATCCGCCCGCGATGCTGTCAAGCGGATCTTCCCTGATATGGATGATTTCGAGGTTGAACGGGTCGTCAGGTAATATGGGACGGTCTTTTGGGAAAACCCCTTAGCTCCACGTCAGACCCGGCGATACGATCCCTTCGGGATATGGATGGCGAAACGGGCCCCCTTGCCGGGGATACCCTCTTCGGTGATACTCATCCCGGTGATTGAGAGGATCTCGCGTGAGAGGAAGAGGCCAAACCCGGTATTGGTATAGTATCCTCTCACAAATATCGCCTCTTTCTTATCTTCCGGGACTCCCGATCCATCATCTTCACAGAGAATGGCAATTCCGCCATCCTGGTTGCGGCTCGAAAAGGCGATACGCGTGATCTCCCCCCCATGTCGGATGGCATTCTCGATTAAGTTGTAAAAGACCCTCTCGATGAGTGGATCGGCATAACATTCGATATCCTGAACCTGTACCTCTATGGATATTCCTGCAAGGTTCAGCTGGGACGATGCGTTCTCCACAAGATCACGGATATTGAACCACCCGGGCTTCGTGATCCCGACATTCTGGTAATCACGGGTGAACTCGATCTGCCGCTGGATCGTCTTTGCCTGGGTGAGCGATTTCTGAATGAACTCCTCTGTTGCCGGTGTTGCCTCTTCCATGGCAAAATCCAGGTATCCAAGGAGGGCGGTCACCGAATTGAGGATATCATGCCGGGTGATGCTTGAGAGGAGGTTTAATTTGGTATTGGCAAGGCGGATTGCCTCTTCTGCCTTCTTCCAGGGATCGAAGTTGATCACGATCCCGGTGAGGGTTGCCGGGCTCCCGTCAGGATTCCGCTGTGTGATCATCCCCCTGTCATAATACCAGATGTACCCCCCATCTATCGTTTTTATCCTGTATTCGGCTTCATACAATGCTTTTTTTCCGGTAAGATGATCCTGCATGGCATCCATTGTCTTCTTATGATCCTCGGGATGGATCAGATCGGTTATCTCATAGACGGTATTGGGAAAATCAGATGGGTCATACCCAAGCATCGTTGCCTTTTCAGGGCTGTAATCGACCTTGCCTGTTGCCACATCCCATATCCACCATGCAAGACTTCCTGCGGCAAGTGCAGTCTCGATCTGCCCTCTCCCCCCCTCTCCTTTCTCCATAACCATCTTTCTTCCTCGCTGATGCTACTGTATCTGGATCGGTATAGATAATGGATTCGCAAAAAAAGTGATGGTGCAGTCGGCCTGTTCCGGACAAATCCGTTCATCGCCGGGCAGTCTTCTTCCCTTTTGCCTTGGCGCTCTCTTCTTTCCTGCGTTTAACTGCCTTCTTTGTCTCCTGCCTTGCCTCCCGCACGGGAGCTTGTTCCCCCTCCGGCAGCTCCCCTTCGATCAGCTCAACCGAGGATTCTTTTGTCAGGAGCAGATGGTATGCATCGTATTTTTTATGATGCCTGACAAGCACCCGGTTGAACCTGAGAACCGATCCGTATGCTGCCTGACGGAGTGCCGCATTCTCTTCGGTTATATGGTAGGCGGGGAGTGCGGCATATGCCTCGCGTCTTCCGGTGCCGTCACAGATCCGGTAGAGGAAGGTGCCGGAATCGCCGATATTCTCTGAGATCTTTGATGCAATGATATTGATCTTCTTCTCTTCATGACGTGACAGCCGGGATATCCGCTCAGCTTTGGTGCCGGGTGGGACACGGTAGCCAATCTTTTTTCTTCCATCTCTTCTGTGGATCGCAAACGCAGTCTTGATATCGGTGTTATAGAAACGGAACGGCTCATCGCTATCTGCAACTGCGTTCATCAGCCGTGTCGGTGCCACCTCGGGGAGGGCGATAAAGCTCCAGCACCGCTCCACCTGGCAGGGCACACCCCGGATATCATTGCAGGGTGCATATATGGGAAGGCCACGTTCTTTCAGGCGGCGGGAGAGATCGCGGAGCGCGGTTGCGTTTGCGAGATCGGCGGGCTCGCAGATGAGGAGCGTTCCGTTCTCCCGGAGCCTCCCGGCAAGCCGCATGACTGTATCTTCACGGACCGCCGGATCATGGATCTCGTTGAGCACATTGGCACAGACGATCAGGTCAAAGGGGCCTTCAGGGAGGGGTGACTGAGGGTTTGTGATATCGGTTGCCGATGGTGGAAGAGCTGTTATTCCTCTGTTCTTCTCTGAAATGGGTATTGCAATATGCTTATATGCCTCGATGAACTCGCCTGCATGCTCGATTGCGTGGACTGTTGCCCGGCATCCCGGCATATCGTTTAAGAGTGAGGCAAGGGCGAGTGTTACTGTTCCCGGACCGGATCCGACATCAAGGACTGCCATCCTCTGGGGAAGCAGGCCGTCATTCATCAGTTCCCGGAGGAGATGGCGCATCTGGATGTAATAGACCGGAAAATGATAGGCGAGATAGGCGAAGATGCTGTATCCGGTTGTGTACCTGATGACACGTTCATCCCCCTCCTTCCAGTAGGAATCTTTCTGGGCGATGATCGCCTCCCGTATCCGGTCAAGGGTGGCTGGATCGCTCCAGGGTTTCCCGGTTTTTGCGGTGATGAATGATTCTATGGCGGTCTGAACGGGAGATTCAACCTTCCGTATTTCAGGCGTAGCCGGTGGTGGGCATGGATCTGCCTGCTTCCACCTGATGATCAGATCCAGATCTTCCTTCACCATCTCGCACCCACATCCCGAGAGGAGTGGCAGGATCTCACTGAGCATATGCTGGTGTCCTCGTGGATCGTTTGCCTCTTTAAAGAATGAGGTGAGTGAAAATTCCGGCCGCTCCTCGGTCCACCTGATGAACTTCTTCCGTATCGTCTCGTCTGTCATCTTACCCTCCTCTACAATCGGATTGCAGGAGTGATGAAACCCACAGGTGGTGATTGGTGGGTGTCTCCGTCTCTGACTTGTGCATCAGATCAGCATCACAGCAACCCCAAACACCACACACCCGGCAGCAGCAAGCGGGATGGTGAATGTCTTTACTGTCTCTGCGGACGCTCTGGCATGCTGTTCTCTTCATGAGCCAGAAGAAGGGATCGCTTGCATAGCTGATCACCATCGTTCCGGCGGCGATCATCAGGAAGAGGGCAGATGCCGGGATCAGGTGCGGGATCGCAGTTCCCGCAATGATATCCGCGGTGATGACAGCAGTAACGAGCCGGGAGCCCTGTGCGGTCTGGATGAAGCATGCCAGGATGAATGGGATGACGGCAAGTGGGATCATTACTCCAAGGAGGTCAGCGACATCTGTAGGGAACGAACTGGCCGCGATCACCCCTCCGAGGGCACCGGCGCCACAGAGATCAAAGATGATCACACCTGCATGCTTTGTCCCCTCACCAAACCGCCTCTCTACGCAGACTTCTCGCAATCAGGAGCACCGCAACTGCCGCTCCCGCAAGGAGAGCAACCGGAAGGATCACGTCTGCACCCACCCCGGGTATCATAAATCCGGTGACGATGATTCCGATCGGCACGATTAGGGGTGCCCATGCCCCTGTTCTCCCAAAACCTCCGTCTTCTCTCTCCTGCGTCTCCTCCAATCGTATTCCACGCCCGAGAAGGAGAATCATCAGCAGAAGGAGGATCAGGGAGAGGGGAATTGTGATCCGGTTTAATCCGGGATCCGTTGAGAAGACCTGCATGAGAGTTGTCATCACCGGTGCCGGTGCGATCAGGACAAAGGAGAGAACCGATCCGCATGCGACGAGGGAGAGGAGTACCCCTGTACTCTTCGGATCAGCTGATCTGCCTTTCATCAGTGGTGCAAGGACAAGAAAAGGAGTGATCGCGCACATAAAGGAGACTGCAAGGAGCCATCCGGCAAGCCCGGCATGCATCGCAGGGCGTCGTGATATCGTGGCCAGATCTGCTTGTATCCTCTCTATCCCACCCCCTTTCACCAATGAAAAGGCGATGATCGAGCCGCCCTCTGACTGCGACACCAAGGATGGCAAAGATCCGTCCGGCACCTGCACTTGCGGCATTGATGGTAGTCTCAATAGGAAGTCCGGCAAGCAACCCAAATCCTATGGCTGCACTGAAGAGAACAGGAAACGGAGGTATTCGAAAATATGCGGTTGCTATTGTAATAGTAAGGATACAGATGAGAAAAGCGGAGAGGGTCTCCACCTATTTTTCACTCATCTTCGGGGACAAATGACGCAATTCTTGCCGCATCAGATACAATTGCACTGTTCCCTGAAGGATCCTCGATGATCAGGGTGAACGGTATCTCTCCCTCTTTTGCACTTGCGAGGGTTTCAAGCCCATCGAGTGCAGCCCGCCGTTCCTCATCATCTGCTGAAAGAAGGGTGGTTTTGATTGCGTCCTCGACACGTGCCAGTACACCCTCGACATTCGAGACGAACCCCTGGCATGCGGGTCCCGGGTTGATAGATATGCCAAGTTCAGGTATCTCGATTCTTGCTGAGGTCGACCGGGCGACACGGACAGAGAGATCCTCTGCTGTTCTGACATCAAACTCATATCGTACCGGGCCGCGATCGGTGAGGATCAACGTATCCGTTAGACGAAAGCCGCACGCCTCACAGAGACCACACATCATGAGAATATCGGAGAAGAAGGGGATATTCTCGGTCTGGTAAATATAGTCTATCTCTTCTCCACAGAGCGGGCAGGGGCCTGAGAGGGCCTGCTTCACCTAGTTGCCTCCACCGATCTTCTCCCGTGATATCTTCACCGATGTTGGCGTGATGACGACATAGCGCTGGTCGCCAATGCCGATGATATCGCCGTTCACGTCCCGTGCGACATCTTTTAAGTCCTTCATCACCCGCTCAAAGGTGATCTTGTCGAGCTTGAGCTTCTGGATATCAATGATCACAATGTTGTTGTTGTACACCTCGTCTTTGATTCGTGGTGTATCCTTGAGGTCGTTAATTGTTGCAATCTTGACATACATCAGAGCAGGCTCCTCCCCTGCCGCTGCATCCTCATATGCAGCGAGGTCGAGGTCCATGTACTCCTCTTCCTTAGGGGTCGCACCCTTTCCGCCAATGATGGAATCAAGAAATCCCATGTAGAATCCTTTCTATTGGTAGTTATTAATTCTATCCTTATATCTCGAGGTTCCAGATCGCGTCGCCCACATAGTGGATATTCTTCGCAATCTTCCCCTTCTCCATTGTGCGAATCTCATCGGCGTCATAGAGTGCGATGACAACTGCAAGCGGTTTTCCATACCGTTCCTCGACAATTAACGCAGGTTCGCCTTTCCTGATGTCACCTGTAACCGAAACGACACCGGGGCGCATCACATCGGCGCCATTGACCATGAAAGAGACAGCACCTGAATCAACCGTGATGCGGCGGGCAGTGAATGGCCGGAGATGCGCACCCCTCAATGTTGGAAATGCCCAGTTGTCACGGGAGATCAGGAGCGGTTTTTTATCGATTAGGAAAATGGAGAGATCTGCATCGGTCTCAGCACGTTCGATGGATGTGGTGTCAAAGAGTGACGCCTCTTCTCCAAGAGCTCTTTCGATCATCTGTTTTATCCCGGCGACCTGGCTCTTTTTAATTGCATGCCGCTTTCGAATCGTGATATCAGCCATATTCGTACTCTTCTGTACTATCTTTCCCAGATACTAAAGGATTTGTGGGTGATGCGCTATCTTTAAGTCGAACTGAGGCGCACATGTAGTACTCTCCAGGGAGATGCAAAGGGATTTTTATGACCAAACGACCGCTTGATATTCTGGAACAGGTCTTAAACAGGGAACCGGTGTTCATCTCGCTGAAAGGCGGACGAGAAATCCGTGGAATACTTCAGGGATATGATGTTCATATGAACCTTGTCCTTGACCGGGCAGAAGAAGAGACGGAAGATGGCGTTGTCAAACTGGGAACGCTGATCGTCCGTGGTGACAATGTGATCTATATATCCCCTTCAATCGAATAATAAAGGTGATTTACCATGTCGAAAGGAACTCCATCGAAGGGTCTGCGCAACAAGCATTCCCATATTGTATGCAGGCGTTGTGGCCGGAATTCGTACCATGCACGCCATAAGATCTGTTCAGCATGTGGATTCGGACGGAGCGCACGTCTGCGCTCGTATGCATGGACCAGCAAGAAACCACTGAGAGCAACACATTAAGGCTCTAACATCATGTGCGGCATCGTCGGCATTGTTGACACAGGGGGGGTATCGTTTCCCCTGTATTATGCCCTCTATGCCCTTCAGCATCGAGGGCAGGAGAGTGCCGGGATCAGCACATTTGATGCCGGAACTCTCTTTAAACATAAGGCTCAGGGCCTTCTCTCTGAGGTCTTCAACCGGGATATTCTCGAAGAACTCCCCGGATCGGTTGGTATCGGGCATGTAAGGTACCCGACAACCGGTGAGAACCGCCCGGAAAATACCCAGCCATTGAACTTTTCTCTCAAGGGGCATCACTTCTCTATTGTTCATAACGGCAATCTCGTCAATAATAACGAGCTTGTTGCAGAATATGAAGAACAGGGTCATATATTTGCTACAACCACGGACTCCGAGGTGATTGCTGCAGTTATCGCGCGTGAACTGACGCTCTCCGGATCCATGGAGGATGCCATTGTCCTCTGTATGAGGAAACTGGAGGGTTCCTATTCTGTTATCACTCTGCTTGATGACACCCTCTTTGCGTTCCGTGATCCACTGGGTATCAAGCCGCTCTGTATCGGGAAGACCGATAACGGGTACATGGTTGCATCCGAGAGTGTTGCACTGGACGCTCTTGGTGCAATATTCATCCGCGATCTCCGGCCCGGCGAACTGATCAAAATCGATAAAGGTGGTATCTCGTGCCGCCAGATCACCAAAACCAATCATACTGCATTCTGCCTCTTTGAGTATATCTATTTTGCACGTTCAGACTCGGTGATCGACGGGGTGCTCGTGTATGATGTCAGGAGAAAGATTGGTGAGATGCTCCACCAGGAAGCACCGGTTGACGCTGATATCATCTCGCCGGTACCTGATTCAGGAACTTCGCTTGCAGTTGGCTACTCTGAAGCATCCGGCATTCCGTTCAAGGAGGGGCTGATCAAGAACCGGTATATCGGGCGAACCTTCATCATGCCAACCCAGAAGCTGCGTGAGAATGCGGTGCGCATGAAACTGAACCCGGTTCGGGGGCATATCAAAGGAAAATCGGTTGTGCTTGTCGATGATTCGATTGTCCGTGGCACAACGTCCCGAAGGATCATCGAACTGGTTCGGGAGTTTGGTGCCCGTGAGGTTCATTTCAGGGTCGGCTCACCACCTGTTGCCGCCCCTTGTTACCTGGGTGTCGATCTGCCGACGCGGAAGGAGCTGATCGCACATAACCGGGCAAGTGATGAGGTCTGTTCCTGTATCTCTGCAGACTCACTCCATCATATCTCGCTTAAGGCGCTGATTGAGGCAACAGGGATCGATGTGGCAGATTTTTGTACTGGATGCCTCACAGGGTGTTATCCTGTTACTATTCCTCACGAAGATTCAGAATGCCGCCATGTGGATTTTATCCACGGGTCATACCAGACGCGGCTGGATTTCTGATCTCTTTTTTTTTAGCTCTTCGCTGATCTGATGCGGGTTTTCAACTAACATGGCAAGGAGTCCCCTTCCTTTAGGTAGGGGAGGAATTGCCTCAGATACTTTTATATTTTCACTTGAAAATTATGCTATATGCAACAAGTGAAAACCATTCCGTTAAAGTTGTATAATTACGGGGGAGAGTTAAACGATCTCGTCCAAAGTTATACATCAGGGATGAACTATGTTTCCACTGTTGTATATGAACATGGTAAACCTATGGGTTCTGACAAAATCC
>NPIG01000120.1_pt1 | contig 36873 bp, 48 predicted proteins | sample 8637441 | NCBI WGS metagenome assembly NPIG01 (sample SAMN07420675, study PRJNA396082) | bioreactor metagenome | isolation source: sample BR6 brine-fed electro-methanogenic bioreactor BR | place: Japan: Kochi | collected 2016-06-14
ATTAGTTAATACTTTTCATAAAATGTGTAATACCTAACCAAGATCCTATCTCTTTTCAGGGCGATACTTCTCCAGATGCAATCCCTGCAGGCAACCTGTATCTTTCATGGCCCTTTTGTCTTTGATGAAGGGGATGCAGCCCGGATCTACCACGCGCTCCTCCCAGAGCGGTCTATTGTTGCCGGAGTGATGGGGAGGACAGCAGCTGCTGCAAGCGGTCTGCCGGTAACCTATGCCGATGCCCCTCCATCTGTTGTTATCAATGGGATGGAGGGTGTTAGTATGCTGGTTAATCGGGGGAAGACGCCCGCCTCGGGGAGGCGGTTTGGAGAGATCGTCGCCTCGCGAGTCAGGGGTGGACTGATCCATATCGAGTGTTCGGATCAGATCTGTTACCTCTGGAATAATGGGGATCGGGCAATTGCAGAGGGGATCTGCGATCAGATCGGGTACCGTCTCGTTATGTTGAACTCGTCACGGGACGATCAACCGGATATCCGGAGGATCTGCGGCTGCATTCCTGGTGAGCCGGTGATGGTTGAAGGGATCACGATCGGGTATGCGACTGCGGAAGAGGCGGTCATCTCCAGGAAAGATGGCATCATCATGCCGATCAGCGGCATACGCCTGAAGCTCCATGGGATCGAGAAGCTTAACGCCATCGGCTGCCCCCCCCTGGATCGGGCATGGTGCAAGAGCGGCTGGATCAGGACTGCTACACCCGCAAATATCAGGCGAACCTCTCCCCCCTGCGGCAGGGTGCAGACGATCGATCATGCGGGGATCGCCACGTACAGGATGATCACCCCCGATACCTGTGGTATTCTCGCAATCGGGGATGACACCACCGCAGTCTGCGGCCATATCGGAGCAGTCCTTGGAATACCGGTCTTTGGGATCACCGACGGAGATGGAGATAGCATTGTTCCAGAAGCCTATGCTCCCGGATCTGTTATTGTCCGTACAATCTCCGGCACCGACGATCAGATTGGCCGCGAGATTGCTGCATCCCTCCCACAGGGGGATCAGGTATGCTGGGATGAACTTGTTACTTTCCTCCTTGAACAATTTTCCGGTTCCATCCGCTTGGTGAGGGATCTCCGATGATGCGGTGTGCGGAATGCAAGGGGAAGGGGCTCTGCGGCCTCCCGAAATGCCCGATCATGCAACGGTTCTATGCACTGACGAATGAGAAGCCGCAGTCAGAATATATGGGCCCATCTCCATCCATCTTCATCGGAAGCAGCGGGTACCCCCGTGTCGTCGGAGGACCGCTCCTCCTCCGTGAGTCTGACACACCAACCGACTGGATCACCCGCGGCCTTGGTATGGAGGAGATCGTCGGTATCAGGTCGAGGACGATCCGGGGTTCACAGCCAGTCAAAACTGTCCTTGAGAAAGCGCAGGAGGTCGCTCTCTCAAGCAGGCCCCTTGATGTCGAGGCGAGGTTTGAAAAACCGATCCGCTATGATCTCTCGTTTGACGGGACCGTGGCGCCGATCGGCCTCTCGGGAAGACTCTCAAAAGTCTCTGTTCTTGATAATGCCGTGGTGGAGCCTGCCGTTGATCGGTACACATCGGATACTGATGTACGGGCAACCGAGGCGGCATCCGCCCTCTTTCAGGATGGAATAGATGTTTACCGGATCACAAGCCTCCTCACAGCAGGGCTTCTTGGCTCAAAACGGAAGTTTGTGCCTACCCGGTGGGCGATCACAGCCGTTGACGATATGATCTCAAAAGATCTCAGGAAGCGGGTTTGCCGGCTGGTACCCCTTCAGGATATCCTCGTCCACTCTGCTCTCCTCTATGGCAACAGGATTGTTCTCCTCTTCATCCCTTCCCCGGACTTTAGGTTTGAGATGATCGAGCGATGGCAGAGCAACTCCCTCTGGGGTGGAGATGAAGATGTGGTTGTAGTCGATGGAGAGAAGAAGAAGAAACAGGGGTATTCTCCGATTGCGGGCGCCTATTACTCAGCCCGCCTTGCCGTTCTCGAGCATCTGGAAAGCATTGGCAGAACAGCCCGGGTGGTGGTGGTCCGGGATATTTCCGGGGATTACTGGGCACCCCTTGGTACCTGGGTGATCCGGGAGGCAACCAGGGCTGCACTGAAATCTCCTGCCATCCCCTGTCCCGATCTCCATTCAGGGGAGGCGATGGTCACGGCACTGCTTGGCTCATCATTCTGGCGGAGCCGATCGGATCTGATCCGGGATCTCCGATCCCAACGGACATTTGCCGACTTTTTCTAAAAATGGTTTTGAGAACAAAACAATACCTTCATTCACGATCAGGGAAGAGGTATATCTGATTAAATGCTCTTTTCCGAGTTTGCCCTCTTATGTGAGAAGATAGAATCGCTCGCAAGCCGTCTTGAGATGCGGGATACAATCGCAGATATCCTCCCCGGCCTTGCACCGGATGATCTTCCAATTTTTGTCAGGTTCATCCGCGGCCTGATCTTTCCAGACTGGAGCTCTGCACATCTTGGGATCGGGCCAAATCTCCTCTATGATGCGGTTGCTTATGTGGCGGGCTGGAAACGGAGTGACGTGATCGCTCTTGTCAACCGGACCGGAGACGCCGGGACAGCTGTTGAATTCCTTCTGAAAGAGAAGACTCAGATGAGTCTCTTTGCCGAAGAGCTCACCCTTGGCGATGTCTATGCGACATTTCTGAGGATGGCCGATACTTCCGGTGCAAAGTCACAGAAGGAGAAACTGAGGAATGCAAAGCTCCTGTATTCGAATGCATCGCCACTTGAAGGTCGGTATCTCACCCGCCTGATGCTTGAGGAGCTCAGGATTGGTGTCGGGGAAGGAAGTGTCCGGGATGCGATTGCGATCGCCTTCCTTGTGAGCCCCGATTCTGTGAACAGGGCACATCAGGTGATGAATGATCTCGGTGAGGTGGCAAGGATCGCGTCTGTTGATCCGGATGCCCTCCTGAACGTGAAGATCGAGCTCTTCAGGCCTGTGAAGATGATGCTCGCCCAGACGGGATCGATTCCGGAGATGGTTGCAGGCACAGGTGAGGTCTGTGCGGAGTACAAATATGATGGCAGCCGGTTCCAGTTCCACCGGAGAGGAGACCGTGTTGCCATCTACTCCCGGAGACTCGAAGATCTGACCGCTGCGCTTCCTGATATTGCCGATCAGCTCTCAAATGTCATCTCAGGCGATGTAATCCTTGATGGCGAGGTGGTTGCCATCAGGGATGGGAGGCCGATGCCATTCCAGACGGTGCTCAGGCGGATACGGAGGAAACATGATGTCTCTGCCCATGTGGATCAGATACAGATGATCCCCTTCGTCTTCGATATCCTCTACCGTGATGGCGAAGGGCTGATCGATCTCCCCCTTTCAGAGCGGCGCATACATCTCGAAGACGTAATGAGCGGGTGTATCGCTCCACAGATCCGATCATCTGATCCTGGGGAGCTCCTGAAATTCTATCATACGGCACTTGGGGAGGGGCACGAGGGAATTATGCTGAAAGTGCCAGGCTCCCCCTATATCCCTGGCAACCGGGGGAAGCACTGGGTGAAATGCAAACCAGAAGTCGAGACGATCGATCTGGCTGTGATCGGGGGTGAATGGGGCGAAGGGCGGCGTGCCCACCATTTTGGCTCCTTCCTCCTCGCCTGCCAGGATGATGATGGAAGTCTCCTCCCGGTGAGCCGTGTTGCGACCGGTATCAATGACGAGACGCTCGCCCTCCTTCACGATCTCTTCAAAGACCGGGTGATCAGTACAACTGGTAAGGAGGTTTCCTTTGAACCCGGGATCATCTTTGAGGTAGGATACTCGGAGATCCAGAAGAGCACAAATTATGATTCCGGATATGCCCTTCGATTCCCCCGGTTTATAAGGATACGTGATGATAAGCGGATGGATGAGATTGAGACCCTCGCCCAGATTGAGGATCGTTACCGGCGGTTTGAGAGCCGGTTGGCTCCGGGTCATGATCCGGCCAGAGAGCAATAGTCATATACCTGAGTGATGCGATCTCTCTTGTATGGGAGTGGGCACTGTATTGGATCTGATGCCGCATGATGATCCAGGCCAGATCAGAGAACGCTTCCGTCTGTATATCCGGGAAAACAGTGATGCAATAGATCGCTCTCTCCCACTCTTCTTCACCCATGTCGTCTCTGCTCTTGAAGAAGGAGATGGACGGCTCCCCGATCCCGATTATAATTTTTTTCTGGATGAGATCGCCTGTGAGATCTTCAGGAACAGTTCCCGGATGAATGATCCGGCTTTCGATCAGGAACTCGGTGCCATCCTTGCAGAATATAAACGTAATGGCGGGAGAGGTGGCCTTGATCTCGTCTCCGGCCTGCATTCCATCAGGAGAGGGCTGTACCGCAATGCCGTTCTTCTCCTGAAGAAGTACCGGTTCATCGATCCGCTGATTGGATCGGCCATTGCCTATTGTTATATTCAGACGGGCCGTGAGGAGGGAGAAACGGATCGCCAGCAATCTGATCCTCTCCTATCTGCAAGGGAGCAGTTAATAGCGATGAGCGAACACCGTCCGCCTCTCGCCTCACACCCCCTCCTCACAGAAGATGAGAATGATCTCCTCTCGTCCCTCTTCTGGGATGTCTATGAGCTGGCACGGGAATGGTTCCCCCATGATGAATGGTTCCCTGAGATTGCTTTATTAAAAGCTGAGAGAGATGGCGATGCCCGCCGATATGATTCGGTTTTGACAGACGCACTCACCTCGTTTCCTGATGATATCAGGTTTCTGCGGCGTGCATTCCATGGGGCGCTTGAGAGGGAATCGCTCGAATCCGCAGCAGTGATCCTCCAGAGGATGATCCGGGTGATGCCGGATGGAATGGAGCCGGCATATTATGGCCTGAAGCTGGCAACTATCACCGGAAAGGCGGAGATATTCTACCGGTTTAAAAAGCAGGCGATCGTCCGGGGTATTCCTCTCTATCTCATCCATCTCATCGAGTATATATTTGAGATACTCCGGAGAAATCACGAAGGGGCGGTGGGGACAAGGCAGCGTTTCTCGGCATCGTATCCCCGCATTGGTTATATTATGGATCTCTTCACATACCTTGAAGAGGATGTCTTCTCTGGCGATCCAGTTCGTCAGAAGAGGGGTATGCAGGCACTACTGCCGATAGTTGACAGATTTGCAATGAGCGTATTAAAGATTGGAGAAGAGTGACCTATGCATGATGATCTAAGTATTCAGGTTTTTTTGCGTTCTCCCTGTGGGATGCTTGTCCTTGAAAAGAGGACAGGAACTGTTGTTGCGATTAACTCATCCCTCTCAAAAATTCTAGGGTGCAGGAGTGGCCTTGATCTCTCCCTTCCTCTCTCTGCGGTTCTTCAGACCGGCGCATCTTCCCAGACCTCACGAGGGGTTTTTGAACAGAAGATACGGAATGCGGTCATGGAGGAGAGGGACGGCTTCACTCAGATGCTCCGCGATGCTTCAGGGATAAGTGCCGAATACCTGATCAGGCCACGTGCAATCAACCTTGACTATCGTGAATATATCCTGCTCTCCATATCAAAGGTCTCAGATATGTCCTCATCAAACCTCCTGATGGAAGAGGCGCTTGCCGAGAAGGAGGTGCTGCTCCGCGAGGTCCATCACCGGGTGAAGAACAATCTCCAGGTGATCTCAAGTCTCCTCCAGCTCCAGTCCCAGTTTGTGAGCGATCCGAAGATCCTCGGCTATATGACTGACAGCCAGAACAGGGTCCGGGCACTTGCCTATATCTATGAACATCTCTACCGGTCAAAGGAACTCGGGATGATCGACTTTTCTGAATATACAACCCGGATCACCCAGAGTCTTCGGAGGGAATATGGCGCCAATGCACAGAATGTGGCCGTGCAGTTTGATATCCATGATGTGGTATTGAACCCGGATACCTCGGTCCCCCTCGGGCTTCTGCTCAATGAACTGGTTTCAAATGCATTCAGGCATGCATTCCCTGATGAGCGTGAAGGGACGATTATGATCTCCATGCACCCAAATGAGAATGGAAGCTATACTCTTGCTATCAGGGACGATGGCATCGGGATGCCAAAAGGCATCAGGATCGAGAAGATCCAATCGCTTGGCCTCCTCCTCGTCTCTTCCCTGGTGACACAGCTGGATGGAACGCTTGAGCTGAAAACAGGTAAAGGAACTGAGTTTCGGATTGTCTTCAATCCATTAAAATACAAAGAGAGGGAGTGAAGAGATGGCAGAAACCAGTGTTTGGATCGTCGAGGATGAATCTATCGTCGCAATGGATTTAAAGGCCCGTCTTCTGAAGATGGGGTATTCTGTTACCGGGATATCCGGCTATGCAGAGGAAGCAATAGAAGAGATCCGTCTGCATCCTCCGGATATTGTACTGATGGATATCGTCCTGAAAGGTACTATGGATGGGATCGAAGCAGCAGCGATCATCAGGGAGGAACTGGAGATCCCTGTTGTGTACCTGACGGCATATTCTGAAGAGGGAACGATCTCGCGGGCAAAGGTGACCGAGCCGTATGGGTATATCCTCAAGCCGTTCATGGAACGTGATCTGCAGATCGCCATCGAGATAGCAGTGTATAAATCCTCGATGGAGAGGAGGCTTCGGGCGAGCGAGCGGTGGCTGAAGACAACGATGCAGAGCATGGGTGAGGGGATCATCGCAACTGATACCGGGGGGGTTGTGAGGTTTATGAACCCGGTTGCATCCAGCCTCACCGGCGTCGGCGAGGAACAGGCGGCTGGGAGCCCTTCAGGCGCTGTCTTCAGGATTGAGAACGGTGCCGGAAACCGGGGTGCTGATCCTGTTCTACAGGCACTCAGGGATCAAAGAGCAGTCTATTCAGATCAGCTGATGGTTCTTGTCTCTTTGGATGGTACACGGCGTTTTGTTGAGTATACTGCAACCCCGATTATGGATGAGAAGGAACATCTCACAGGGTCAGTGCTGATATTCCGGGATATCAGCGATCGCGTCCGGACTGAAGAGGAGCTTCGCCGACACCGCGAACACCTCGAAGAACTTGTTGCCGAACGGACACTGGAGCTTCAAAAAGTGAATGCCCGGCTTGAACAGACACTTCATTATATTGATATGGTAGAGAAGAAGTGGGTCGAAGATGCACTCGTCTCAGAAGTTGCCGGCAGCTATACTGCCCAACCCCGGATGCCGGATGGCCTCATCAGCATTGATTCGGGTCTCCATGTCAGGCTGATCAACTATGCGGCAGAAGAGATGATCGGATGGACGCAGAAAGATGCCGAGAACCAGCCGCTATCTGCAATTCTTTCGCTTGAAGGCCATTCCAAAGATGCGATCGCAAAACAGCTCCGTTCAGTTGTTGCAGGTGGTGCCAGGGAGCCTGTGGAGATGGATTGTATCCTTCTCAGGCGTGATTGTGTGAGAATGCCGGTTCGGATCAGCGTCGAGCCATTCCGGGATCACTCCGGCATGATCATCGGTGCAACCGTCTCAATACGCCGGATCCAGCCCTCTCCTGTTGGAAAGATGTAGAATCGAATGGAGCATTTTTCTACCTCTATCCTGTCTCAATGAATCCGTATCGGCCGGGAGAGGCAGGAACAGTCGATTCCGGGAGATGCCACCCGGAGATCGGTATAGGTCATATCGAGGCCAAGCGCCTCCTGTGATGAGGCGAAGGCAACTGAGGGGGAGTTGTTCACTTCACTCAGATGCGAGAGGATGACGGTGGAGACTGAGCCGTGCAGCTCGGTGAGACATTCTGCTGCCATTTTGTTTGAGAGATGCCCCTTTTTCCCCCTGATCCGTCGCTTCAAATATTCAGGATAGGGCCCTTCCTCAAGCATCTTCGGGCAGTGATTTGATTCAAGGACAATTCCATCGCTCTCTGCAAGAAGCTCCATCATTCGGGGGGTGATTGTCCCCGTATCGGTCATGATTGAGAGCTTAAGGTCATCTGATCGTATCGAATAGCCGCATGGTTCGGTTGCATCGTGGGAGACGGCAAAAGGGGTGACCTCGAATGCCCCGACTGTCAGGGGGGTATTGTACCGGCAGGCGATATGGGGTGGAGGTTTTTTGATCTGCTGCCGGGTCGAGGAGAATGCCGCAAGTGTCCCGCCGGTTGCAATCAGTGGGAGGCCAAGTGCCCGGGCAAGGGTATTGGCACTCCGGACATGATCGGTATGTTCGTGGGTGAGGAGGATCCCCCCGACGATTGCAGGGTCTCCGCCCGATTCGGTTATTCTGGTGATGATATCCCTTTTTGCGATGCCCGCATCGATGATGAGGGCGCTTGTGCCGTTGCTGACGTAGATGCAGTTGCCACTGCTCCCGCTTGCAAGCACTGTGCATTCCATCAGGTACGTATTGGTTGCTCCTGTTAGATAACAGGCGGGGTTATGCTCCCTGATACATCCCTGATCCCTTATATCTCACCGCCACGCTGCTCCAGCTCTGAAAAGACGGGAGCAAGAGTTCCGCTCAGAATTGATCGTTTTGCAAGCCTGATTAAGTACCTGACATACTGGATATGGGCCAGCTGAAAACTGACGATCAGTCCAAAACAGAGCGAGACGATGACTATCAGACTATAGCCGCTGAGGGTAACCATACAACACCTTATGATTCACGTTCAATTTCGTCAAGGAGGGGAATGAGAGAATCTTTGTCTGAACATTCCTTCCCAACGATAAGAAATCTCTTCGTATAATACCTGGAGAGAGCGATGTATCCTCCGATAAGTCCTATGCCAAAAGCAAGAGCCCCGATGGCGACATAGGCGGAGAGGCTCAGCAGGAGATCACTCATTTCTTCACCATGGGCACTTTTTAACTTCCGACTATATAAATGAGTATCTATTTCTCTGGGATTGTCTGTATTTGGAAAGATTCAATGGATCTCCGGGTGTATAGGTACGTATGTGGAATCAATGTGACATTTCCGGCTGGAAGGAGAAGCGTCGGGGTGATATTTCCGGGGTTCTGGGTGCTGTCCGGGATATCGTCGATCAGATCGAGACGGATGGTGATTCCGCCCTTCTTGATCTGACCGAGCGGTTTGATCGGATCAGGCTGGATACCCCACGAATCCTTCCCGAGGAAATTGAAGAGGCGTACGAAGAGGTGGATGAACGCCTCGTTGAAGCACTCTGTGAAGCAGAAGCCAGGATCACGCGGTTCCATGAACTCCAGAAGTCCCGTTCCCTCTGGCTCGAGGAGATTGAGCCGGGCATCACACTCGGTGTCCGGACACGCCCGCTTGACCGGGTCGGTTGCTATGTGCCCGGCGGCAGGGCGGCCTATCCCTCAACAGTCCTGATGACGGCTGTCCCTGCACGGGTTGCCGGGGTACCAGAGATCTGCTGCTGCACCCCGCCCCCGGCCGATCCGCTGACACTTGTTGCGATGGATATCGCCGGGGTGACGGAATGCTACCGGGTTGGTGGTGCCCAGGCGATTGCGGCAATGGCTATCGGGACAGAGACGATTCGGCCGGTCGATAAGATCGTGGGGCCGGGGAATGTCTATGTGACTGCGGCGAAGATGATCCTCCGGGATCGTGCCGAGATCGATTTTCCCGCAGGACCGTCTGAGATCGGGATCATTGCCGATATGACTGCTGATCCCTCCTATATCGCAGCCGATGTCCTCGCCCAGGCAGAGCACGACCCCCACTCGGCAAGTGTGCTTGTGACGACTGATGCGGGGCTTGCTGAGCGTGTCGGGGAAGAGATCGCCCGGATGGTTGCGTCTTCCCCAAGGCGGGAGATCATCGAAGAAGCCCTCACGCAGTCCGGGTATGTGATTGCATCCTCCCGGGGTGAAGCAGTCCGGATGATGAATGAGATTGCGCCTGAGCACCTCTCGCTCCAGGTGGCTGACCCGATGGCACTCCTTCAGGAGGTCGGGCATGCAGGCTCGATCTTTGTCGGGCCCTGGACGCCGGTTGCCTGTGGGGATTATGCATCAGGGACAAACCACGTCCTCCCGACAGCAGGGTATGCGAGGGTTCACTCCGGGCTTGATGTCCACCACTTCTGCACCCGCAGCCAGGTCCAGATCCTGACTGAAGAGGGGCTTGCGGCGATCGGCGATGTGGTGGAGGCGCTCGCCGAGGCAGAAGGGCTCTATGGGCATGCAGAGTCGGTACGGGTGAGGCGGCGGGGGTAAGCTTCCCCTCCTCAGAACCTTTCCTATATCCTATACACCGCTTTCCCACTCTTTTCTCCCTTCCACTTCCCCGTCCTCACATGCTTCGCAGGGAGGTTGAACTGGTGACCGCAGATGCAACGCGGGAGGGGCGGGAATGTTTCGGGGGCTGCCTCACCACCCGCCCCCCCGATACCCGTGCCGCACTTGCTTCAAAATACCCGCATAAAATAGCGAGGAGACATTTTATAGGCATCCAGACGGTATTTTGTCTCCGGCTGAAATTGAATCATAGGCACCATGATATCCCATAGGGGGGTCCTGGGAGAAAGGTTTGCTGAAAGTGGATTTCTGTTTTTGATAAGCGAAAAACTCCTTCCCTGTCAGATCTTCCCATATTTCTTGTGCGCCTGTTCAATTGTCATGATCTTTTCTATCCATATGGTATCGGAATCGGCTGAAAAGAATATCGTATATTTCCATGCTATATGCATGCGCCAACGGGGTTTTTTTGTATGAAGCTTCTTGATATTGCCCCGGGCATGTGGATGGTGGATAAGCTGTTCGATATGTTCGCCAATGATATGTTGATCTTTTTGAGGAAGTTCCCGGATGAACTCCTTTGCACGATCCTCGATTTTGATCTGCACAAAGAACCTCGTTTACAGATTAAGTTCTTTTTTTGCTTCTTCCCATGAGGTGAAGGTGCCGGTTGCATCAATTTCATCGAGATCCAACTCAAGCTTTCGTCTCTGGTGTTCGGCAATAAGATCAGCAACTGTTTGACCAAGGGTCTTCCCGGGTTCTTTGATATTCGAGAGTGCCGCCCATGTACCCGGGGTGAGGGCTACCCGCTTCGTTGCTACATCAGACTGTTTCTGTGCCGTCATTTTTCCCTTCTCCATAAGACAATTCTTTTCTTTTACTTCTGCTTGTATTTCGGATTATACCTTCGTGTATCAATACACACCAGTACATGTGTGTGGCGATATGTGTTTATACAGTTGTATAATCATATACAGCTGTACAATAATGTATCTTGATGCTATTAATCATTTCCAGGCTTTCAGATATTTGTGGTAACGAGTCAGAGACAGGTCTCGTGTTACTTTGGAGAAGAGTCCCATTTTGATCGGATTGTAATGGTTGGCTACCAGAAAAACCGTGTATCCAGCAGGCGTCCCTTATGTACTACACGGAGAATGATCACTTTTGAGCCGAACACTCTGAAGATGATACGGTAATTGCCATAGAGAAGATGGCGATACGCTGTTCCAAGAATTTCGTTTTCTGGTACGAGTGAACAACGCAGGGGAAGGGTACTGAGCCCCGCTATGCTCTTCTCAAGATCAAAGATGAATGCTGTTGCTCGTTCTGCGTTATCCTGAGAAATATACTCCCATATCTCCTCAACATCCCGTTCAGCGACGGTGGTGATCTCAACCTGATATCTGTTTTTCACGTTTGAACTCACGTATAAATTCACTGGCTGAGCGTGTCTGTCCGTTCTCTACATCTTTTTCAGCCGGAACAAGCAGCTGTGCGAGATTCGCTGCTTCCAGATACTTTTCATATGCTTTGATATCAAGCAGGATGGAATCCGCCCTCCCATTTACTGTAAGTATGACAGGACGACCGGTTGCATGGAGGTGATCAAGAATCTCACGGGTGTGGCGTTTCAGATCCGTGACTGATCGAATATCTTCCAAGGGGCTCATGTATACTATATAGTGCCTTTTATCATATAGAATATAGCATTGAATGTGGTGCTTTCTATCGTATCTTTGCATCTCACCTTTATGTAATGTAATTCAAGCCCTCAGACGACTTGTCTGGAAATTATTGACTGAATGTCCCCTATATCCTATACACCGCTTTTCCGCTCTTTTCTCCCTTCCACTTCCCCTCTCCGGGTCCAAGCGGTGCGATATCGTCGGCTACCTCCCGGAGGGTGGCGCTGGCGAGATCGGCGAGGTGAACCGCCCAGGCTTCAGATGTCCGTGGCATGACCTCGCCGTATTCTCCATGGTGTGACTGGACGATATGGAGAAGGTGGAGGTAGGTTGCATCATCGAGGTAGTCCTTAAACCTCGTGAGGAAGGTGATCCCAAGCGGGATGTGGCCGATCAGATCGTATTCGGGGCGGGCTGCATATCCGATCCCCTTCTCTTCAAAACAGAGGGCTTTTCCGATATCATGGAGGAGTGCACCGGCGATCAGGATGTCGCGATCGATCCCGTAGCTCTTCTTCGCCTCTGCCATGGCAACAGCAATTGTCGCCGTCTCAAGGGTATGTTCTGCAAGGCCGCCCCGGTAGTTATGGTGGCGTTTCTTGGCAGCAGGCTTCTCGTAGAAGCCGCCCGCATCCATCAGTGCGAGGGAGACGACCAGTTTGAGCTGGCCGTTTCCAATCGTCCCGGCGAGGTTCTGTATGGCAATAGCGGTCTCTTTGATATCAACAGGCGAGTAAACGAACTCTCCCTTTTCTGATGCCTGGATAGCAGCCGGGGCGGCGAGATCGGCTATTCCATCATTGATATTGATCTCGCATTCGCCATTGAAGACTTTTGCAAATCCCCGGATCCGGTAGACTTCTCCCTGCTGGAGGCTCCTGCCGAGTGCCTCGATCTCGTCAGCCGATTGTGCCGGCAGCCCCCAGATCTTGCAGGAGATCCGGCCGGTTCTGTCGGCGAGCGTGGCGAAGAGGTATCTGCCATCATCTTTCTTCTTGCGTATATCGATCTCTTCGAGGAGGAAGAGTGAGTCCACCTCGCATCCGTCGTGTATATCGGTTATGGACTGGGTTTTTGGCATGGGATCACCTTGCGTATGGGTCATAGTATCCGTTGTGGACAAATATATGAGAATCTGGTTGCTGAGATGTATTTTGTGTATCGGTTGGGAATGTGTAGATATGATGTATGGGGCTCTCCATTTATTTCTCATTGGATATTATGGCAATTAGGATCATTATGCACTCTATGCACACTCTTATATCTTCATTCGTCCCATTATCCTCCATGTCATCCAGTACTGCTGACCCTGGAATTGCCTCTATAAAACGCATTCCGGTGAAGGAACCCACCTGGCGCGATCTTCATAATCTGAAAGAGGCAGGCCAGAGTTTTGATGAACTTATTGCAGCTATGATACGGCGGGAACAGGATTTCCGTGAATGGAAGATGATCTGCGAGATTGATAGAAAAGGTGATTTCATCCCTTTTGATCCTGATGAAATAATGAAGGATGATTGAGAAAATTACGAATCATTGTATTATTCAGATAAAGGGTCGTTTCTGTGTTTTCGATTGTAATCGAGAAGAAAGCAAGGGAGTATCTTGGAAAACTTCACCAAAAGACTCGCCGAATACTTGTTGATAGAATACTTGAACTACAGCACGATCCTTATCCTGGAGGCAACAAGGAAAGACTGGATTATCCTCATCCTCCTGTGGTTTATCGCCTTCATGTAAGCAGATCATTTACGGTTTTCTATATTATCATAGAGGATGAGCATGTTGTCCGGGTTGAAAAAATCATGACCATTGAACAAGTACATAAAGAGTATCGACGACGATAATTCAGGATTCAGCAACGTTTGCTAAACGAATAAGGCATATGGCAATTGGAAGATGAAGATTCTCATCATCGGAACACTTGGTGCCGGGAAGACGACACTTGCACGAGCCCTCTCAGATGAGACTGGCTTTCCGTATACATCCATTGATGACTGCCGGATTGGGTATTCTGATGGCACAATTGATGGTGAAGAGACGGCATGGCGTTATTTCCTGAAGGCATGTTCTGATCCATCCCCGGCAATCCTTGAGTTCTCAGGGATGGGTCCGTATGTCTGCCTGGTCCGCGATGCCCTTCTCAGCTCGAAATTGGAGGTAGCAATCATATGGATTGATGTTCCTCACGATCTCTGTATCGAGAGGGCAACAAAGCGGGAAATAATCATTCCTGCACCATATGTATGGGCGCCGATCGACTATTCTGTTCCGGCAATCCATTCCGGGATCGAGATTGCCTGGGAGGAGATATGGAGTGCTGAACCCTCGTTCCATGCGAGGAGATTGGTGTTTTCCCATGATGCGCTTTCAATTGAGGTCTATACGAGGGTCGAATCATATCTTCAGGATATCACTCCAAAAAGGTCTTTTTAGTGGGTCGCTCCTGTGATTGCCAATCCTCGCCCTGCATAAGATCCTCTCTTCTCATCTGAATGATTGCATATTCAGATGTGCAAAGATATATGATGATATATTTCCATATATTCTAATATGCCCGCTATCACAACAATCCGGATCAGCACTGATCTCCGGGACCGGCTGGCATCGTTGAAGGTGCACCCGAAGGAACCGTTTGAAGATGTTATCGAACGACTAATTGAGGTTGCGATCGACGATGAACCTCTCAGTGATGAGACCATCCAGGCAATAGAGGAGTCGCTTGCCGATATCAAAGCCGGTAGAGTTCAATCTCTTGAAGCTGTTGCAGGCGAACTTGGTCTTCTGGATGACTGATTGAATGGCCTATAAAGTGTTGATCTCAGCCGTTGCAAAAAAAGATCTTATCCGGCTCCCGGTACCTGTTGGAAAGGCAATATACCGGGAGCTAAGCACACTTGCCGGTGAACTGAATCCAAAAATCCATGTAAAAAAGCTCAAAGGGAGCAGCGAGCCGTCTTTTTATTCTCTACGGGTGGGGGACTACCGGGTCATCCTCACTATCGACAATGCAGTGCTGATCATCCACGTTATTGAGACAGGTAATCGAAGCCCGGTATACCGTCAGTATTGAGGGATAAATGATGGAAAAAGCCTCTTTTAGCACTTTCCCTGATCAGTAACTTTTCTCTCCCATGCCCTTTTGATCTCCTCGTCCGAGGGATCGAGGATACGCAATCTTGCAAAGAACCGTGCTTCATCCATGGCCTTGGTCGCCTCACGATTCCGGCCAAGCCTTGCAAGCGCCAGCCCCCGGTAGTACCAATGAAACCTGGTTTCCGGAATGAAATCAACCACCTTCTCCCAGGCCTCTACTGCTTCTTTGTGCATGCCGAGGGCCTCGAGGGCAGCACCCCGGATATACCATGGAATGCAGAAATTCGAGTGGATGGTAATTGCCTTTTCTGATGATTCGATGGCATCAGAGTATCTGCCAAGGGAGAAGAGTGAACACCCACGCAGTGCCCATGCATCCACATACTCCGGGGCATGGGCAAGTGCCTTATCATAGGATTCAACTGCGTCAGTGTAATGGCCGATGGCATCGAGTGCATGGCCCCGGTTAACATATGCGACCACGAACTTTGGATCGAGTGCAATCGCTCTGTCAAATGATTCAATTGCCTCATCATACCTGCCGAGGCTGGCGAGTGCATACCCGCGATTGTTCAATGATCCGGTATGCCGGGGATTGATCGCGAGGGCCCGGTCATAGGACTCAATTGCTTCTGTATGCCGCCCAATATCATCGAGTACATTGCCGCGGTTGTTCCAAGCGATCACATGTCCGGGTTCAATGGTGAGTGCCCTGTCATAGGAGAGAACCGCCTCTTCATCTCTACCAAGGCTAGCGAGTATCGCACCCCGGTTGTTCCATGCATCGACATGCCGGGGACGGCGGGCCAGAGCCCTGTCAATTGTTTCGAGAGCCTCGGCATAATAGCCGTTTTCGAAGAACTCAACTGCTTTGTTGAAGTCGCTCTTTCTGAGGTAATTAAAGAGTGGCATGGTGATGATGATTGTGTGGTATGATTTTATTCCGTGGTTTTCATATATATATTCATCTCATCTTCAACAGGTATTACAGCCCGAACCGGGAAAGGATCACCTCTTCACCACTCAACCTCCATCACTGCCCGTTCCTCCTCCTTCAGTTCAGGCATACCGCTCCCCTCAAACCGATACTTCTCCATCGGATCGTAGGCAGCATGGAGTGCGCACTTGTCAAGGATATCCACAAACTCACGCAGGAATATCCGGGGGATCACATCGATCCGGCCGCCAAACCGGAGTGTGATCCGGTCGATCATCGCCCGTATGAACCTGAGGTTCACCCGCTCCGGGTCAACCTCCGCATATGCCTCGCCATAGATCAGAACGACCCGCGAGGCCACCTCAAAGAGACGTCTTTCGTCGAAGCGCTGAAGGATGATCTGGGACTGAAGAGGATTCGCAAATCCGTCATCCTCCATCACCTGCAACCGGTCATAGAGCGGGGAAAGCGATCTGATACCTTTTGGCCCTTCAAAGAAGGAAGGAGTTCCCGTGAAGAGGAGGAAGGAGTGGGGCATCTCGTTCCTGTCTACAGAATCGATGATCCGCCTCAGGTTCACATACCCCTTCTCGCGAAGCGGCCGGGATGACCCCTGTGTCGTCTCCGCCTCGTCAAAGGCGATGGCCAGGCCCCGGTACCCTGCCTGGACGATGATCCTTGTCAGTCCCCGGAGGAAGGGGAGGGCAGACCCTTCATCCACTGCTCCTTTCAGCCCCGCCTCTGATTTAAAGCTCCTGCCGACCGTCTCCTCGCCTGATATCCAGCCGAGGGCTGCCTGTGCGATAGCGAAGTCGCCCCGGTTGTTTGCCTGGTAGTATGTCCTGACCGCTGCGGCAAGCCCTGAGTTATCTTCAGATATCCTTAGGAGGGATGCCTCGATCTCTCCCGCAGCAGCTGATGCCAGCTGCTCTTCATCCTCCTCGCCAAGTGACTCGATCAGCCGTTCTTCGATCCCAAAGATCCAGGTATCAATGATACTCTTTAATGCAGCCTCCCCTGTCCTGGTCCTGAGGTTCTGTGCAATGGCACGATAGAGGGCGGCAAGCTTATGGAGTGGGGTGTCCGGAGAGATGACGACATGGGCCGTTGCAAACCCGCTGTTTCTCGCAATCTCAAGGGCACGGCAGATAAGAAAGGTCTTCCCGCTCCCAAAATCGCCCCTGACAAACTTCAGGTCTGATCGTCCGGCTGCCACATACTGAAGCTGATCGGCGATTACACGCTCCTCGGTTGCGATACCGACTGCGAGCCGTTCAAGCCCATCTGCCGGGACAGTGCCCCGCCGGAGGGCATTGATGATCCCGATACTCTGCAGTTTCCGATCGTTCCGTGTATTATCTAAAGACCCAGGCATATATCTCCCCATTCTCTGAGATGCCACGCTTCTCGATTATGCTGATCCCTTCTTCGCCTGCCTTCCTGATAATCTCATTGATGATCCCGGCAACACGCCTCGTGCCGAGAAGAGATCTGAGTTCCATCTCATGTGCCTCAGCATGTTCGCGGATGAATGCCAACGCTTTCTCCTCCTTCTCTGTGAGCATCAGCCTCTCCGCGATCGGTATCTCTTCAGAAACCGCATCCACCTGCATCCTCTGTATCACCGGCCTTTCAGAGAGTGCATGATCTTTTGCCTGCGAGAGGAGGGGAATAAAATCCCCGATTCTGATCGAGGAGGGATAGCAGGGCATCATGTCAAGCCCGGTCAGGCAGTGTTCCTTGCATGCCTGGTAATCTCTTCTATCCAGAGCATCGGATGCCGCATAGAGGGAGGCGACTGCAAGGATCTCTCTCCCGTTTGCCGTGAGATCCGGGATCATATCCATGAGCCGATCGATGAGGGCGTGGGTGATCTTCATGTTCTGGTACAGTTTCTCCTTACCATGGACAATCTCCCCTGCCACCATCTCGAGATCCTCTCCCTTCCGGATTTGGGAGAGGATATAGAGGATCACCTTCTCAGCCTCACGCCACTCATGGTTTCGTGCAGAAAATGCAGCATATGGGATGCCACCACGGAGATAGTGGCTCCGGTATCCACGGTAGAAGGTATCACGGGCACGGGTGAGATCGCCATAGCGTTCATACATCTCTCCAAGGCAGACCAGGCAGACCCATGATGGATGGGGTTCAAGGAGGGTGCGGATCTCCTCGATGACGGAATCCTGTTCCTTTGTCAACTCAAGGAAGGCGATATATTTTTCGATGATCACCTTCAACGACTCCGGATGTTCAAATGAACCGAGCTGTTCTGAGAGGAGCTCTGCATATTCTTCCCCTGCTGCATCCATCTCGCCTTTCGCCCTGAGCAGATCGCAGAGGAGGAGATGATATATCGGCTCATCCTGCATCTCCCTGAGAGAGTGGAGCATTAAAATCCCCTCATCATAAGAATGAAGCTGTTTTGCAAGCAGCACAGCAGAGAAGAGGAGTTCGATGTCAGTATACTCCCGGATGTACCCTCTATAACGATCAAATGCCTCTGCCGGATCAATCCGTCCAAGGGCAGATAGCCAGAGACGGAGATAGATCAGATCGCTCTCCCTGATCCATGCCTCTTCAGCTGCATCTGCTGCCTCGGCATATCGTTTGGATGCGATCAATGCCTCGATGTACCCGGGGTTTTCCCCTCCCGCCGGTTTTATCTGCCTGTATATGGTAATCGCCTCATCTGCCTCCCCGATCGCAACCAGTGACCTGAGAAGAAGGAGGTAATCCCCGGAGTTCTGTGAGATCCGGACGAGAGCTTTCTGTACGGGAATGGCGCCACGATGATCTCCCTTTTCTGCAAGGATCCGGGAATATTCCCTGAGTGCTACAGGGTTCTGCTGGTCGAGGCGGATCGCCTCGGCATATGCGGCTGTCGCAGCCGGCATATCCCCTCTCCTCCTGAACACCTCTGCGAGCCCGAGATGTGCCTTTGAAGAGCCGGGAATTGTGGAGATGAGATCGGAAAATGCTGCTTCGGCATCGCTCAGCCTCCCGAGTGCGAGCAGATTCTCAGCAGCCAGGATCTCAAGCGCAATCTCCTTTGTTCCGATGCAGAGTGCCAGCGACTCTTCATATGCTCCTGTCTCGTAGAGGAGGAATGCCTGTTGGATCCGGTCTTCCGGTACCATTTCTTTCATCGGATGCGTATCCTGAGGAGTCCGGTTATCATTGCTATCGAATCGGTCATCCTGACGCTTGACCCTCCCCGGTCACTCCAGCTGATCGGCAGCTCGATCACATCATATCCGGCATTACGGGCTCTCCAGAGGAGCTCGACATCAAACTCAAAGCCGGTGGACTCCACCGTATCCAGTGTGCTGTCGATCAATTCCCGCCGGAACGCCTTTGCTCCACATTGAGTGTCTGCATATGGCAGCCCAAAGAGGATGCGTATCAGGATATTAAAGATCCTGCTCTGGACCCTGCGCATCAATCCCTGCCTGATCGGGATCATTGATCCGGGCATCCAACGTGATCCGATCACGCCATCTGCATGGTCCAGGTGCGAGAAGATATGGTTCATCTCTTCAATGCTTGTCGAGCCATCGGCATCCATAAAACCGATATACTTTCGTGTGGCCTTTTTCATGCCCCTGGCTATACCACCGCCTTTGCCGAGCCGTTCAGGAGAGGAGATGCAGGTGATATCGCAGTCGGGATTCTCCACGGTGAACCGGGAGACGATCGAGGCTGTTGCATCAGTCCCATCTGAAATAATGATGATCTCACCGCCAAATCCGATGAGATCGATGAGGAGGTTGCCTATCCTCTCCTCCTCATTATATGCAGGAATGATAAGGCTGCAATCCTTCTCAGATACCCTGTCCATGGTGTTATGCATTCAGTGTCGAGACGATTGCCTCACCAAATGCCTTTGCAGCAGCCGGCCCATTGGCAGTAATGATCTTTCCGTCGACAACCACCGGATCATTCTGCAGGGATGCACCACCCTCCTTCATCGCATAGGTTGATGCGGGGCTTGCAAAGACCGTTGCCTTCTTACCCTTAAGGATACCAGCAAACGCAAGGACTGCCGGGGAGAGGCAGATGGCGGCCACGACTTTTCCTTTCTCGTCAAAGTCTTTCACCAGCGCAACCAGCTCCCGGCTGCTCCAGAAGAAATCCTGTGCACCGAGTCCGCCGATGATCACGATTCCATCGAATTCGGCAGCGGAAACGTCACCAAATGTCACGGTCGCCTCTACACGATCCCCCATCATCCCCAGGCATTCACCGGTCTGTGTGGACCCGATGACCGTTTCTATTCCCTTTGCCTTGAATATCTTCATCGGCTCGCTCAGTTCTTCATCACGGAACCGATCAGGTGCAACTGCTACCAAGAGTTTCATGTATACTGATATCGGAAACAATCACATTAAGGGTTTTCACCGATCTGCAGAATAGAGGCGATCCTCAAGCAACTCAGAGTTATTATTCCGGTCAATCGAGAGGAGTTTCCATATTTTTGCTGAGGATCAGGCGGTCAGCACCCGGCCCGAAGTAGTCGGGCTCAAATGAATCATCAATAAACCCAAGTGAGCGATAAAGGGGGAGAGCCGCATGGTTTTTTGGTGAGACCGAGAGGATGACCTTCACCACCTCTCTCTCCCTGAATGCTGCTAAAAGCCCTTCTATTAACCTCCGGCCGATCCCGTTCCTCTGATGAAGATCTGCCACCTGGAGCCGGAGAACCCATCCTGTATCAGGGGAAGAGCCGACGATGGATCCGATGGTATAGCCGGCGACTTCGCCATCTGCCACTGCGACGAAGAAGGTATCACCTGCTATTGCCTGCATCTGCCTGATGAAGACATATGCACCTTGAATTGAACCGGAACTCCGCTCCTCCATCCTGGAGACTGCCTCAAAATCCTCTGGTACTATTCTGCGGATGATGACCATACTATAAGAATGGTGGCTGAATAAAAAAAAGAAGTGAATTATTTCCGCCTGTAGGCGATGAGTACTGCTGCACCGACTGCGCCACCAAGAACTGCCAGGATCGATACCGGGGAAGGCTGGGGCTGGGTTGGTGCAACCGGCTGCAGGTTTGCATGGAGTTTTACCGTCTCCCCGGCTGCCGGCCAGTCAGTGATCTGGCTGGTAAAGTCCGAGTATCCTGCCTTTGAAACCCGGAATGTCTGGTAGGGGGTGGCTGTCGCATAGACCTGCACGGTTAATTCGCCATTTGCAGTTGTGCCTTTGAAATCATTGTCAAAGTAGACATTTGCACCATCGACATTTGCATAGATGGTGTACCAGCCGATGCTTCCGCCGATCGGTGCGGGCTCCGGGGTTGGCTCGGCAGGCTGCAGGGTGGCAAACAGGTTAACTGTCTCACCCATTGCGGGATAATGGGTAATCTGGCCCGTATAGGGTGTATAACCGTCCTTTGTCACCATGAAGTTGGTCACTGGTGTTCCGGTGGTATAGTACTCAACATAGAGTTTCTGATCTACGGTCTGCCCCTTGTATTCTCCTCCAAAATAGACGTCGGCTCCATCGACATTGCTGTTGATTAGGAACCAGGCCTTGTCTCCTCCCACCATCGCCGAAGCGGCGGGGAGAATCACCGCGATTGCGATGATTAATGCCAGGAAATGCTTGATTGTAACCATTGGAATCCCCATCTTTTCAGAAGGTGTTAATTATATAAAAAATATGGCGTCGAAATGCTTATGCCGGGCTGAAGGCGAGTCATAGATGATGGATTATATAGAGCGCCTGAAACTGGATTCAGATCAGGCAAACCCGTTTTTTAAGATGATGGGCGTCAATGTCATCTCATTTGCCGGGGGTCACGCGGAACTGTCTATGGAGATTGTGCAGACGATGCATAATGGGGTTGGATGGCTCCAGGGAGGCATCTTCGTTGCGCTTGCCGATGAAGCGATGGCGCTTGCCCTCTATACGGTGCTTAACCAGACCGAAGGAATCGCCACCATCTCCGAATCGACCAGCTTCCTCCGGGGAGCACGGGACGGAACGATTGTTGCGCGCGGATGGGTGGTCAGGCGTGGACGGCGGGTCGCTTTTACAGAAGCCGAAGTCCGAAGAGGCGATGGATCGGGAGAAGTTCTTGCCAGGACTACCGCATCTTTTGCGATCGTTTCAAAAAACTGACCTTCCGGGTATCCCCTCCAATACCAACCGATGCGAAGGATAATAGTTTGAGAAGAGAGACGGATCTTAAGCGGGGGTCTATCTTGAAGTATATTGTTGTGACCGGAGGGGTGATGAGTGGCCTTGGAAAAGGTATCACTGCTGCCTCAATTGGACGTATCCTGAAGAACCGGGGTTATATTGTTACTGCGGTGAAGATCGATCCCTACCTCAATATCGATGCGGGCACGATGAATCCTGCACAGCATGGTGAGGTTTTTGTGCTCCGTGACGGCGCGGAGGTCGATCTTGATCTTGGGAATTATGAACGGTTCATGGATATCGAGCTCACCTCAGATCATAATATCACCACCGGCAAAATCTACCGGACCGTCATTGATAAGGAGCGGCATGGGGATTATCTCGGGGAGACGGTCCAGATCATCCCCCATATCACCGATATGATCAAGTGCCTGATCAGATCAGCTGCTGAAAACTGGAGGACAAACGGCGATCCGGCAGATGTCTGTATCGTCGAGGTTGGCGGAACTGTCGGCGATATCGAGAGCATGCCGTTTCTGGAGGCGGTTCGTCAGATGCATGGCGAGTCTGCACCCGGCGACTTTATCCTCGTCCATGTGACGCTCATCCCCGCAGATTCGATGGGTGACCTGAAGACAAAACCGACCCAGCACTCGGTGAAGGCGCTCAGGGAGCTCGGGCTGTATCCTGATGTCATCGTTGGCAGAAGCGAGCTGCCGGTCGGTACCCATACGAAGAGAAAGATCTCGGCCTTCTGCGATGTACCGGAACGGGCGGTGATCAGTGCCACAACGGCCCCCGATACCTATCATGTCCCGATGGAGCTTGAGAAAGAGGGTCTTGCAGATGTCCTGATGGATCTCCTCCAGCTGGAGGTGCATTCTCTCTCAACTGACTGGTACCGGATTGTGACCAAAGAATATACCAGCAGAATCACCGTTGCCATCGTCACCAAGTACGGGGTTGAGGATGTCTATATGAGCATCAAGGAGGCGCTGAAGCATGCAGGGCGCTCCCTCTCGACTGAAGTGAATATCAGGTGGATCGATGCCGAGGATTGTGAGGATTCCGCCTTCAACGAGGTTGACGGTATCCTGATCCCCGGCGGATTCGGGACACGCGGTATCGAAGGAAAGATCTCCGCCATCCGGTGCGCTCGCGAGAAGAAGATCCCTTTCCTCGGCCTCTGCCTCGGCTTCCAGCTGGCAGTAGTCGAATACGCTCGGAATATCGCAGGGATCAGTGATGCGATCAGCGCAGAGATTGGAGATGGCACTCATGTGATCATGATCCTCCCCGAACAGGAGGGTGAGACGGATCTTGGCGGAACGATGCGGCTTGGAGATTATCCGGTTACAATCACTCCGGGTACAATTGCGGATCGGATCTATAAGGCACCTGAAGTGATCGAACGGCACCGCCACCGTTATGAGGTGAACCCGGAGTTTATACCGGTACTTGAAGAACATGGCCTTATCTTCTCGGGAAGAAACGGGAACCGGATGGAGATCCTGGAGATATCAGATCATCCGTTCTTCTTTGCGACCCAGTTCCATCCCGAGTTCAGGTCACGTCCGACACGGCCGTCCCCCCCGTTCCTCGGGTTCGTTACAGCATGTAAAACCGGAAAAAAGACAACATAGGTGACAACCATGGTAAATGCACAGAAATTCATTGAAGAAGCGGTTGAGGAGATAAAAGTAGCTGCAAAGGATGGCCATGTTGTCATGGCGCTCTCAGGTGGTGTCGACAGCTCGGTCTGTGCAGCACTTGCGGCACGGGCAATCGGCGATCGGCTGATCCCGATCTATGTGGATACCGGCCTGATGAGGAAAGGTGAGAGTGCCCGGATAAAGCAGCTCTTTGGGTCAATCAACCTCAAGACCGTGGATGCCTCAACTGAGTTCTTCACCTCCCTCAAAGGAATCATCGATCCCGAAGAGAAGAGGAAGGCGATCGGAGAGCGGTTCATCAGGATATTCGAGCATGAGGCAAAGGAGACCGGGGCCGAATATCTCCTCCAGGGAACTATCTATCCCGACAGAATCGAGAGCGAGGGCGGTATAAAAAGCCACCACAATGTCGGAGGAATGCCGCTTGACATCACATTCAAGGGAGTTCTTGAGCCGCTCCGGGATTTATACAAGGACGAGGTGCGGGTCGTTGCAGGTGCGCTCGGCCTCCCGCCTGAGATCCAGCACAGGATGCCGTTCCCGGGACCTGGTCTTGCGGTCAGGGTGCTCGGGGAGGTAACACCCGAGAAGGTTGCGATTGTCCGGGAGGCAAACAATATCGTCGAGGAGGAGCTGATCGAGACCTACTCCCCCTGGCAGTGCTTTGCCGCCCTCATCGGACTTGGAACGGGTGTCAAGGGCGATGTTCGGCTCCATGGCTGGATCGTCTCGGTACGTGCGGTAAACTCCCGTGATGGCATGACCGCAGATCCCCTCCGCCTGCCGTATGAGACCCTTGATCGGATCGCATCCCGTATCACCTCGGAGATCCCCGGGGTGGCACGGGTTGTCTATGATGTAACCCCAAAACCCCCTGCAACAATAGAATATGAGTGAATGAACATGGATGATTACAAGAGCCTTGATGCCAGGTACTACATGCCTGCCTTCTCCCGGACGATGATGATCCGGCGCGGGAAGGGATGTACGGTATGGGATGCTGAGGGACGTGAGTATCTCGATTGTGTGGCAGGTATTGCCGTCTGCAGCACCGGCCATTGCCATGACCATGTTGTAGAGGCGATCTGCCGGCAGGCTAAGGAGCTGATCCACTGCTCAAACCTCTACTATGTCCCAGGACAGGCAGAATATGCAGAGCGTCTGGCAACGGCAACCCAAATGGCACAGGTATTCTTCTCAAACTCCGGCGCAGAAGCAAATGACGCTGCACTGAAACTTGCACGGGTTGCAACAAAGCGAAAAGAGACCGTCGCCTTTACCCATGGTTTCCATGGGCGGACGATCGGATCTCTTGCTGTTACGCATAAGCCTGCTATCCGCGAACCATTTGAACCTCTTGGATATGGGTGCAGTTTTGTTGAGTACGGGGATCTCGATGCACTCAGAAAAGCCGTCACCACCGATACTGCCGCAGTCATCCTTGAACCTATCCAGGGTGAAGCCGGTGTCATCATCCCGCCTGAAGGGTTCATCGAGGGTGTCAGGGAGATCTGCGATGAGAAGGATGCACTCCTCATTGCTGACGAGGTGCAGTGTGGCATGGGCAGGACCGGCTCCTGGCTTCGGATGCACCAGACAAAGGTGATGCCCGATATCGTCTCGCTTGCAAAAGGGATCGCATCCGGCTTCCCAATCGGGGCAATTGCAGCACGTGAAGGTCTTGCATTTAAGAAGAGCGAGCATGGCAGCACTTTTGCGGGCGGACCGCTTGCGATGGCCGCTTCGATGGCGACGATGGATGTCATCGAGCCGATCCTCCCGGAGATTGCAGGGAAGGGGAAGCGGTTTGCCGAAGCACTGGCGAAATGGAATCCCCGTGTCTGCGGACTGATGATCGGCATCACCGTCGGCGAAGTGGAATGTCCGAAGGTCCAACAGATCTGTCTTGATCACGGCGTGCTGGTCAACTGTGCCGGAGATGGCAATCTCCGGCTTGTCCCGCCCCTGATCATCTCGGATGCCGAGATCGATCGTGCAGCAGGAGTCGTTCATGAAGCCCTCACCGAGGTCCTTGGTTAGATCCTGCTTTCTGGACGGGGGATATGTCTTTGCCGGGAAGGCAGAGGATATCGCAGAGAGGTACGGTTTCTCCGAGGTGGCACGGCTCGCCTCAAACGAGAACCCCTCCCCCCCCTCAGATTCGGCACAGGCAGCAGCAGCAGAGGCTATCCTCTCCTGTAACCGCTATCCCGGCATAACGCATGAAGAACTGATCAAAAAACTACAGGAGATCTATGGTTCGTACCCGGTTGTCGCCGGTGCGGGGATGGATGGAGTCATCGAGACGGTCGTCCGGGCACTCATCACCTCTGGCGATTCGGTGGTTATCTCCTCCCCCACATTCTCCTTCTATGGGCTTGCCGTCACCGCACAGGGAGGGAAGGTCGGATATGTACCGAGGAATGCCTCTTATGAAGTCGATCCAAAATCATTCATTGCAGCTGCCAGGGATGCAAAACTCTCTTTCATCTGTTCCCCGAATAATCCCACGGGAACGGTTACGCCGCCTGAGGTGATCGCTTCTATTCTCGGGAATATCAACGGCATCCTCTTCCTCGACAACGCATATGTCGAGTTTTCAGATGTTGATTATCTGCCGCTGTTGGATCGGTACGAGAACCTGATCATCGGGCGGACGATGTCAAAGGTCTACGGGCTTGCGGGATTCCGGGTCGGGTATGCGTTTGTTCCTGAATGGTTCCAACCCTGTTATATCCGGGCAGAGACGCCGTTTGCATTGAATGCGGTCTCTGAGGCTGCCGCTGTCGGCGCACTCTCGGATCCTGCCTATGCTGATTGCTACATCGCTCATGTTACGCGGTGGCGGAGACGCTTCTGTGATGAGATCCCCTATCCGGTTGCACCGAGCGGTGCGAACTTTGTGATGATCGATCTTGCCCCCCGCACCGGAAGGGAGGCGATGGATGCACTGGGGAAGAAGGGTGTGCTGGTGCGTTCATGCGAGAGCTTCCCCGGACTTGGCGAGACTTTCATCAGGGTCTCTATCGGTGCTGACTGGGAATGCGAACGATTCCTCTCTGCGATTGTGTCACTATGATGATCGGCTTAACCGGGGTTCCCGGAACCGGAAAAACAACTGTTGCGGATATCCTTGAGGAGCGTGGGGTGTATGTTGTCCGGATCAACGACACAATCACTCCCTATATTCTCGGAAGGGACCCGGATCGTGATACAATAATCATCGACGAAGAGCTCTGGGCAGCGGAGTTTAAGCCGGTTGATGGCGTGGTGGAAGGCCATCTTGCCCATCTCCTCCCCTGTGACCGGGTGGTGATCCTCAGGTGCGATCCGGATGTGCTTGTCGATCGGCTGATTGGGCGTGGATATTCTCCTGAGAAAGCAGAAGAGAATGCACTTGCAGAAGCGCTGGACAGCACCCTCATCGAGACCCTCGAGAACCATGATTCAGAAGTGATTTATGAGTTCGAGACGACAGATACAACGAGCGAGACAGTTGCTGACTTTGTTCTGGATGTCAGGGCGGGAGATGCCTCCCCCTCACATGGCACCTGTGACTGGTCTCTCTATCTCATGAACCGGATGCCATGACCCTTGACCAGCTCCGCCCTCATATGACCGGGATTGTAACCCCGGTTGCACGGCTCTCGATACGCCTCGGCCTCACCCCGAATACCTGCACGGTACTCGCACTTGTAGCAGCAATGGTTGCCGGGACTGCATTCTGGTACCGCGAGATCGGCCTCGGCGTCCTCTTTGTCGCCGTAAATGCGTTTTTTGATGCGATAGACGGTGCAATTGCCCGCGAATCAGGCTCTGCCGGCGTGAAGGGTGATTTCCTCGATCATGTGCTTGACCGGTATGCCGATATCATCATCATCATCGGGATCTTTGCCGGAGGATTTGCCTCCTGGGAGGTTGGCGTCTTTGCCCTCACCGGTGTCCTGATGTCCTCATATCTTGGAACCCAGGCACAGGCGGTCGGGGTGGGTCGGTACTATGGCGGGCTCCTCGGGAGGGCTGACCGGTTGGTTCTGATCCTGCTTGCGGGAATTGCGGATATTCTCCTCCCGGCAGGACTCTTCTCATGGACATACCTTGGGATCATGCTCCTGCTCTTTGGCTTCCTCGGCCATATCACCGCAATCCAGCGTTTCCGTTTTGTCTGGCGGGAGCTGAACCGTTCAGAGTGATCATCGCCTCATAGATGGCGATGATCTGCTCCACCTCAAGGACGGTCCGCTCCTCAATCGCCCCGGTTCTGCCGGAGTCCACCATATCCCAGACAATGCCGCCACCTGCTTTAGTCTCATCGCCGATGAACCGCTTCAGGAGATCGGTATGGGTGACCGGGTGCGGGATGGGATGGCGCTCCCTCAGGTACCCAATCCCGGCTGAAGCAAGGTCGAGCACCCGACAGCAGCAGAAGGTCTCGTAGAGGTCTTCTGGGGGAGCGATTTCGTGGATGAGTGCTCGCGAGTAGAGGAAGGGGATGTCAAAGGTTCCGATCCCAACACCCGCAAGAATCAAGTCCGCTTCATGCTTCTCTTTTCCTTTCAGTCTTGCCCAGCATTCCTGAAAGAGAGAATAAATTGCTGCCAGAAGATCCCTCTCGGATTCATATTCCCATATCCAGTGTCCCTGTATCCCGGGTGAGTTGATCTGAAACGGGTTACAGCAGCAGAAAGCACCACCGATGAGACACACTCCCGGGAGATGGGGGTTTGCGGCAAGCGAGGGGATCCTCGCCCTGCTCCGGAGCGGCCCCGGAACGTACGCTTCAAGGTCGAAGAAGAGGATGGTGGTTTTTTCCGGGTTCAGTCGTGCCATGTCTGTGAAGAAATTAGCGTGTTATTCATTTTCATTGAGGAAACAGAAGGGATCTTCTGCATGGATCTCACCGGCGAGCCGGAGCGCCCGCACCCTGCATCCGCCGCCGCAGAGGGTGATATATCGGCAATTTCCACAGTGTCCGGTAAGTGCGGGTGATGCCTCCCTGAAGATCGAGAGGACCGGATGATCAGTTGCATCCCAGATCCGGGAGAATGGCTGGTCCCTGACAGAGCCTATACGGAGATCGTCTGCCTGTGCAAACTGGCAGGGGTAGACATTCCCCTGATGGTCGATATTGGCAACCCGTGTCCCGGCACTGCATCCGCCTTTGAGGGATGCGACAAGCTCTTCTGCCTCGGCGATATCGTCGGCATTGTCCCGTTTCATTGCAGCAAGGAGGTGGATGGCATCCTGGGGCGAATCGACAGTGAGAAACTCCATTCGTTTCGGATCAGTTTCTTTTGCCCGCCTGTAGAGAAGTGTGAGCGCATCATCCACCTCACCACCGGAGAGCTGGAGACGGTTGTAGGTGTCTATGCCCCGGCCGCTTGGGACGAGCCAGTAGAGGCAGAAGCGGGATGCCCCGATCTCTTCTGCGAGATCGATGAGTGCGGGGAGTTCTGCATAGTTCTCTTTTGTCAGCGTCACCCGGACCCCGCACCTGACGCCTGCATCCCTGCAATGCGCAAATGCAGCAAGAGATCGTTCAAATGCATCAGGTCTTCCGCGGAACCTGTTGTGGGTCTCTGCGTTCGCACCATCAAGCGATATCCCTGCATAGCCGATCCCGCTCGCCTTGATCTGCTCGGCAACATCCGGTGTGATCAGGGTGCCGTTTGTCGAGAGGGCGGTCATGATACCTCTTCTCCGGGCATGATCTGCCAGGGTCCAGATATCCTCCCTGAGGAGCGGCTCGCCGCCTGTGAAGAGGATCAGGGGAACTCTCATTGTTGCAAGGTCATCGATGAGTGCTAATGCCTCGTCTGTTGTCAGCTCGTTATTTGTGCCGTTTCCCGGACCCGATCGATTATAACAGTGGATACAGTTCAGGTTGCAGCGGTTAGTGAGGTTCCAGAAGATGACCGGCCGAAACTCGGCTGCATAGGCGAGGTACTCTCCACGGGATCCATTCCCTCCATTCTTCCTCTGATGCATCATGCCGCTGATTGTTCCTTTTCCATGGAGGCACTGTGTGATCCTGTTCATCTGGTTCCCTCTCCTGTCTGATCGATCCGGACTGCCGGGACACGCTTTAACTCTTCGGTACTGAAGAGCACCTGGTACCCGGTGATCCCTTCCTCACGTGCAAACCTGCGTACGATGGAATAGACTTCGTCCTGTGTACGGTTATGATGAACGGTATAGACAGAGTACTCCCATTTTCCGGGAACAGGCTTTCTCAGGTAGCAGTGTGATACTCCGGGAAGATCTGCGAGCCTTTCAAAACCGTCCCATCCCTTTGGCACATTCCAGGCGACAAGTGCGTTTGCAGCAATTCCGATCTCCCGCTGGTTGATCCGTGCCCGGATCTTCCTGATGATCCCTGCATCCTTCATCTTCCGGATTCGGGAGAGGATCTCCTCCTCGGGGATGCCAAGGGCAACTCCGATCCCGGCAAATGGCTGCTGCACCAGGGGGACGCCAAGTTCAAGTTCTCTCAGGATTGCCCGGTCAGTCTCGTCCATCTGATCCCTCCGGGATGCAATGAAAGCGGACATCGATCTTGTACGATCTGATAGTGGGGAGGCTGATCATATCCTCATCAGAAATACCGGCTCTCTTCTGGATATCTGATAGGATCAATTCGATCTCCTCCCCAGTTCTACCGGCGATTGTGAACCAGATGGAATAGTAATGATCCCGCCGGTAGTTGTGGGAGACTTCAGGGTAGCTGTTGATGATTGCTGCGACCTTATCTATTCGCTCTTCCGGTATGTGAAAAGCGATCAGCGATCCGGCATTCAGGCCGAATTTCCGGGATTCAAGGACAGGTGAGATATTCCTGATGATCCCGATTTCTTTCAGGCGGCAGATTCGTTCCAGGCACTCTTCTTCGCTGAGTTCGATCTGATCCCCGATCTCCTTCCAGGGGCGGGGAGTGAGGGGGAGATCATCCTGCAGGGCATCAAGGATGAGGAGATCGATCTGATCCAACCCGGTATCTGTTCTTATGGTATCACCTCTCGTGGCTGGTAGGAACACCAGGGATCTTCTGCGAATATCTCATCTGTCTGGTGTTTTGGTGCGGCAAGCCCGTCACACCAGCGGGGTGAAGATGCGGGGTTCTGGTATGCACGGGCCCGGCATCCGCCACAGGCGGCCTTGTAGGTGCAGCGGCCACATTTCCCCGTGATATTGTTCAGGTCGCGGAGTTTTACAAAGAGTTTCGACCTGTACCAGATATCCGAAAATGACGTTGTTTTCAGGTTTCCAACAGATACTGTGAGATATGGGCACGGTGTCACCTCGCCGGTTGCATAGATCCGGCAGTACGTGATCCCGGCGAGGCATCCCCTGCCCCACTGCGGGTTCTCTATCCCAAGATCATCTGCAATCCTCCTGAACTGCGGGGCACAGGTCGGCCGGATATTCAGGCCGCTGTTTTGGTACCTGATTAGGACCTCGCGGATGATCTCCTCATACTCCTCCGGTGTGCTGAGGCTGATTTCTTCGCCACGGCCGGTTCTGACCGGGAAGAAGAGATGGTAGTCGTTCACTCCTTTGCTTTCGCCATAGGTGATTACGGATTCGATATCCCCGATCACCGGCCTCGTCACCGTCATATTGATCTGCACCGGGATTTCTGCTGCATGGCAGGCATTGATTGCATGCACCGCCCGCTCCCATGCCCCCTCCACCCCGCGGAACCTATCATGGATGGCGGGATCGGTCGAGTCGAGGCTGATTGCAACTGCCTTTATGCCAGCCTCTTTCAGGCGGAGTGCCATCTCTTCGTCAAGAGAGTAGCCTGAGGTGCCCATTACCATCCTGAGCCCTTTCTCTGTCCCATAGGCTGCGATCTCACAGATATCCTCCCGGAGCAGGGGTTCGCCGCCGCTCAGGACAAGGATGGGACTGCCGACGTCTGCTATCTGATCGATCACTTCCTTTGCTCCGGCTGTGGAGAGGACGCCTTCCGGCTCGCTATTCCCTGCATCCACATAGCAGTGGGCACATTTCAGCGGGCAGCGGAGGGTGATGTTCCATGATATGAGGCGGGGAGGATCCAGATCTCTCCCCTGAAGATCTGGGATGGACATTCAGCTCTTCTTCTCGATCTCTTCAAGGACTGATCTGATCCGGCGCAGTTCATCGAGGACGGGATCTGTTGATCGTGGTACTGCGGTTTCACCACCGGATTCGGTTGCGATGGCAGGGCCGGACCTGACATATCCCATGATCAGTTCGCGGAGCTCTTCGGGGGCGGTAATGCCATTTAAACTGAGTTCGGAATTTGGCTGTGCAGAATAGCCTGCTGTCTGGAGATGCAGGGAGGAGATCCCAAAGAACCGCATAACAGGACCCTGGTGGATATCAACGTTTGTGATCCTTGAGTAGGGGACGATCGCATTCTGTCGGAACCAGACACCCCGCATCCAGCTGATCTCTGTCGGCGTCAGCTCGTAGATGATGGACCGGTAGTAGAGCGGCAGCCAGTAGAGGATGAAGAGGAGCACCGCTGCGATTGGTATGGTGATGATGAGTGCGGTGATATCCGGCGTCACGGCGAGGATACTGATACAGAAGCCCCCAAGGAGGATGACGACGATTGCGTAGGTGAGGTAATAGTATTTCTTCAGCGCAGGATCGGGATTGAATCTCTCCCCAATCCGATAGGCTTGTGCGGTCATGAAAGAGTAATCGTGGTCTGAATATAAAGGGATTGCGAGGGAATGGGTTAAAGAATGAGTTGATAGGTGTATATCATCTCTTCACTCTTTCATCCGGAAGCTATACTTCCCATGAAGAACCGATCAATGGTATGGCGATGCGATCCATCAGGGTACGTGAGGAGACGAAAGTGATGCTTGATGATCTGAAAGCGCATCCTGCTGATACATGCGATTCAATCATCTGCCGCCTCATCGATTCCGTCTATGATGACGAGCCGCTCACCCGGGAGGAGATTGAAGGAATAAAAGCGAGTGAAGCTGATATTCAGGCAGGCCGCTTTCGGAGTCTTGAGGAGATATCAAGGGATCTGGGTGACGATCTGGTTGTCAGGTGATAAAAGAAGATTACCGATCTGCCCAGAGCAGATGGATGTTGCAGAACTCCCGTACTTTGACTGGCTCTTCATCGGTCTCGAAGTACGCCGTTGGTGCCATCCCTGGCTTTAAATGGGCTAAACAGGTGCCATTCTTCGTCTGGAGCTCGATCCATTCGACGTAGTGGTTTGGCTCCATCGGATGCGGGGTTGAGCCGACGGTGACAACATAACCCTTCCCTGATCGCTCAATGATCGGGACATGCTTCTCGGTGGTCTTGTCGGCTGTCTGTTCGATCAGGAGTTCCATCTCTTTTCCGCAGCAGACGAGTTTTCCATTCGCTGCATGCATGACGCTGGTGATATTTCCGCAGACGCTGCATTTGTATATCTGGCCCTTTTCAGTCATAGGCAATACTACACAGGTTAAGAGTATTAAAAGTTGGGTTGGTGGAGTTTAATTAATTTATAAAATCTGTTCACTCTGCATGTTTTGCCGCAATCGCCTTTGCAAGCTGTTTGAGTGCAGCGAAGTCTTTTTCAGCCGGGTGGCCTTTGATGTAGACCGGGTCAATGATCTCGCATTTCAGGGGAGCGATCATATCGCTGATCTGCTTCACGGTCTTGCCGCCCCAGCCGAATGATCCGATGACCGTTGCGTATTTTGCCTTCGGTTTGATGGCAGCTGCCAGATAGGCGCCGTAGACGGCAAGTGGATGAGCACCGAAGAGAACTGTCGGGGTGGCGATGATGATCGTCTTTGCTTCAACAAGGCTCATTGCCAGGAGGCCGGTATCGCTTACGGTGAGATCGAACCGCTCGACATCCACTCCCTCGTCGATGAGTGCGTTTGAGAGGATATCAACCATCTTCTTTGTGCTCCCGTGCATCGAGACAAAGGCGATCACTGCGGTATTTTTTGGTTCTCCTGTTGCCCACTGCCGATAGTATCCCATGATCAGATCGGGGTTGTTATAGAGGGGACCGTGGCTTGGGGCGATGATCTCAACATCGAGGCTCTCGATTTTGTCAAGATATGCAGGTATGCTGCCTGCAAAAGGCATCATGATCTCAGCATAGTAGCGTTTTGCGGATTCATAGAGCCGCTCGGGATCATTGATATAGAGATCTGATGCAGCAAGATGCGATCCGAGGAAGTCGGTGGTGAAGATGATCCGATCTTCTGGCACATGGGTGAACATGGTATCGGGCCAGTGTACCCAGGGGGCGTGGATGAACCGGAGAGTCTTTCCACCAAGATCCACTTCTTCCCCGTCTTCAACAACCTGTACCCGCTCCTCGTCTATGCCGAAGAACTCGACGACCAGCTCTTTGGCTTTTGGGGTTGCAAGGACCTTTGCGCCGGGATAGAGTTCCATCATCAATGGAAGGCATCCCGAATGATCCTGTTCGGCATGGTTGACAACGATATAATCGATGGTATCGACGTTCTCTGTCATCAGGTTGGTGATGAGCTCGCCCTCGCCCATCTCGTCTACGGTATCGATGAGAGCTGTTTTGCTGCTCCCCTGTACGAGGTAGCTGTTATAGGTGGTTCCTTTTGGTGTCGGAACAAGGGCATCGAAGAGCCGCCGGTCCCAGTCGATTGCCCCGACCCAGGAGATTCCATCTTTGATCGATCGAACAACCACGATTCGCTCACTCCTTCTTCACAAAGAGGGCTTTGCGTGCTGCACAGACCGGGCAGATCCAGTCCTCGGGGAGTTCCTCGAATTTCTTTGCTTCTTTCTCATCATCGTGTATATGTCCGCAGATTGTGCATTTCCATGAGCTCATTCTCTATTCCTCCTTTGTTATCTCAATTGGTAAAACACCGGATAATAGTTTTGATGATGTCAGGTCCACTTCCGCTGCTACATGCAGCCAAAACTATCATGACTCCCGGAGAAAGCCCCCCTCATGAAGAAGGAAAAACTGCGTACAGGGTGCCACCACCTATTTATTTGAGCAGACTCCATCTCCCCGTATAATTGCTCTGGATGATGCATATGAGTTCTTCAGGAGAGACCATTTTGCCCGGGAGAATGGTATTGACCTCATAGAGGTCAGACCCAGCCGGGCCGTCGTCTCCATGCAGATCCGGCAACAACACAGAAACAGCCATGGAACCGTCCACGGAGGGGCACTCTTTACCCTTGCAGATTGTGCATTTGCCATTGCCTCTAATACAGATGGCGTGCCGGCAGCGGCGATCAATGCGTCCATCTCATACCTCACTACCGACCGGGAAAGTACCCTTACAGCGGTTGCAGAAGTGTTTGCGAAAAATCCAAAACTCGCTTCATACACCGTCATCATCACCGACGACAACAACAGACGGATTGCATTCTTCCAGTGGATGGTCTACCGGAAAACACCCGGAACAGTGGAGAGAAGAGAGGGAGAAATGATTAAATAATAACATCTGATCAATAGTTTCTGTAATGGCTCTTGATGTTCTCCTGATCAATCCGCCTGACCAGAAATCCAAATACAAGAAGTACCTCAATATCAGGATCCCGCCACTCGGTATCCTCTATATAGCTGCAGTCCTCGAAGAGAACGGGATATCTGTCGAGGTGATGGATTGTGCAGCAGATGATACGACATATGCTGATATCAGGGAACGGGTCGAGCGGACCAGGCCATTTATTGTTGGCATCACCTCCACAACGCCGCTCATCAATGAAGCACTGAAGTCAGCTGAGGCAGTAAAAATGGCGGGAGATCCGTATATTGTCCTTGGAGGGCCCCATGCCACATTTTTGCATCATGAAATCCTTACCGAAAACACTGCAATCGACTTTATCATAAAGGGGGAGGGGGAGTATGCTTTCTCTGAGTTGTACCGGATACTTCGTTCCGGGGGAGATCCGGGAACAATTGAAGGTCTTGTATTCAGATCGGAAGGGGTGATACAGGAGAACCCGGACAGGGAGGTATGTGTAGATCTCAATACCCTGCCATATCCCGCCCGGCATCTCCTCCCAAAAGAGAACTACCGGATCTTTGATGTGAATATGCCGATTGCAACGGTGATCTGCAGCAGGGGATGCCCGATGCGATGTTCATTCTGTGCATCCTCGGCGATTCATGGGAGAACAATACGCAAGCGATCACCAGAAGATGTCATAGAGGAGATCAGGCATATCCGCGATACCCTTGGCATATCGATGATCGCGTTCATGGATGATACCTTTACATTGATGCCGGGATGGGTGGAGACCTTCTGCAATCTGCTCATTGAAGAGGATCTGCATATCGAGTGGGGCTGTACTGCACGTGTTGACAGGATCGATTCTGATCTGATCAGGCTGATGAAGCGGGCAGGATGTGAAACTCTCTTCATCGGGGTGGAGTCAGGGGACCAGGAGATCCTTGACCGGATTAAGAAGGGAACAAAGATCGATCAGATCAAAACGGTATTCTCAACTGCACGTGACTTTGGGATGAGAACCATTGCGTCCATCGCACTCGGACTGCCCGGTGAGACGAAAGAGACAGCAAAAAAGAGCATTGCATTCGTAAAAAAACTCCATGCCAGCTATGCCCTCTTCTCTGTTGCAACCCCGTATCCGGGAACAGAGTTTTACAATAATGTCAGGGAGAACGGAAACCTGCCGCAGAACTGGTCGAACTTTGATCTCTTCTCCCCTGTTGTCGGGACATTGAGCCTGACGCTTGAAGATATACGGGATATTCAGAAAAAAGCCTACAGGGAGTTCTACCTGCGGCCGCTCTACATTCTGGAGACCCTTAAAAAAGAAGGCCGGCCGTTCTTCCATACGATGAAAGTCCTTATATCGCCCTGAAGAATCAGTCTTTTCTCCTGTTTTTTCACGACTTTTGGATTTCAAGCAGATCTATCAGCCGGTTTGCTACAGGTTTCGGTATGTTCTCTGTACCCTGAACTCCCGGAAAACGTAGTCACATGATCTCAAGTGCCTCAAGGATGAGCCGCTGTTTCTTCGTCATCTCAGTCGTCATCACCTGCCCATCTGCAAGAGTGATCTTTTTGAGCTTATCGAGCTCAAGCAAGAGGCTCTTTACCGAATAGTGTTTCAGCAACTCTGCTTCCGTCATCATCCGTAACAACCT
>NPIG01000402.1_pt1 | contig 36872 bp, 32 predicted proteins | sample 8637441 | NCBI WGS metagenome assembly NPIG01 (sample SAMN07420675, study PRJNA396082) | bioreactor metagenome | isolation source: sample BR6 brine-fed electro-methanogenic bioreactor BR | place: Japan: Kochi | collected 2016-06-14
TTTTTTGCCTGTGGATTTGGGAGGAGAGGAAAGAGTTGACCTTAGAGAATTTATCCCGCAGGGTTCGAGGATCCATAAGATCCTTCTCGGGTATCTCCATGGCAAGAATTTCTGAAAGGGTTTTATGCCGGTACCGGGGCATCTTTTTGATGTTCTTGGGAAGCTTCATAAGTTTGCTCTTGAACTCCCGGATAGAGTCATCCGAGATGTATTCCACGGAGAGATTGCCTGTAAGCTCTACGAACTGATAGAGGATGCAGCTATTCACCAGAGTCGTTCTTTTTCCCCAGCTCTTCATCCTTTCCTTCTCATGGATATATTCCTCCAGAAGCTCTTGGAGCCGGGGGATTTTGGGCTCTTGCTCTCCCTCTGCATTTTCTTCCTGCCCTATCTCTCCTGCACTCTCCCCCTCAATGTAACTCATCCTATTGATTTCACCCACTGTGGTACTACCACTTAAAATCTGCCCAAAACGGGCACAAAGGGCTCCAAAAGTAACTGAATTGGACTTCAAGTTTATATTATTCTCTTGAAATATTTTGGCAATAAGTGAAGCGATTTCACTGGGATATGATGCCTCTTGGGGCTCTTCTGGGGAGTTTGTACCAGAAGTTTGTACCACTCTTGTACCAGGGGAATCTCTCTCTTCCAGGGCTTCCCGGAGAACCTCCTCCACCAGATAGGCATAATCATCACCTTCCCACACCCCTCCAATTCGCATCCTATGCCACAGGTCAGAGAGAAGCATCCCTAACTTGCGGCATAAGGCTTTAGCGGCTTTAGGAGTACATCCAGGGAGGGATTTTTTGATCTCCCTCTTCCCTACAGCATCTTTCAAATCCCTGGGCACTGCCATTCTAAAGGTGTGGGAATGTCCATTCCAGTGGAGATAATGAGGGGCTCTTACACATGCCTGCATAGTCATTTTTGTACCACTCCTTTGTACCAGAAGTGGAGTTAACCAAGCTTGCAGGGGAATTTACAAGGGTAGAAATACACAAAAAAGGCAGTAACCGCAATATCTGAGGTTACTGCCTTTGTTATCTCTGGTGGAGCTGGGGGGACTTGAACCCCCGACCTCTTCCATGCCAAGGAAGCGCGCTCCCTCTGCGCCACAGCCCCGAGTGCAACGTTGAGCATTATAAAGATCCTGAGAGAAGATGTCAAGCGGAATTTGAGCTTTGTGGCGGGACAGTGATAATGTCACCCCTAAACGGGACAGGAAAAATTGATTTCTAACCATTCCTTGCCATAGAAATCTCAAAAAAGGGCACCATCCTGCCTCGTAGTTCAGCTTTCTTCCAGCTTAGGCTTTCTTCCTCCGCATCTCCCGCACCCATTCGAAGATTCCCACCGCTGCGGCGGCGCTTACGTTGAGCGATCCCGTGCTGCCGAGCATGGGGAGGGCTGCCAGTTCATCGCACCGCTCTGCCACCAGCCGGGAGAGTCCTTTCCCCTCGGAGCCGAGCACCAGGGCGAGCCGGGGGGGAAAGGAAGTTCCTTCCCAGATAAGGTTGGAGGATGCGGGGTCCATCCCCACGGTCCAGAAGCCGAGGTTTTGCAGATCCTGCAATGCCCTGGGAAGATTGACACATTGCAGAAGGGGAACCCGGAGGGCTGCTCCGGCGCTGGCCCGCACCACCGCTTCGGTGGGGGATACTCCCCGACGTTCGGGAAAGAGCACCCCCTGGGCTCCCGCCACTTCGGCGGTGCGGATCACCGCCCCCATGTTCTGGGGGTCCTGAAGGTGATCCAGCACCACCACCAGGGCTGGTTCAGCACTGCTCTCCTGGCTGCCCGCCCATTCGTCGAAGGGCACCGTGGGTACCGGAAGCATGGCCGCCGCCATCCCCTGATGCTTGGCATCCCCCAGAAGCTGGAACATCTCCTGCCGGCTGAGAACGCTGCAGGGAATGCCCCGTTCTGCCGCCAGAGCAAGAAGTTCCTTTTCCTGCTCCTGTTTTTCCTCCTGAAGGTAGAGATGCTGTATGCGCTCCGGGAGCTCCTGCAGGGCGTGAATGGCATGCTTTCCGTAGAGGAGATCTTCCTGATTTTTCTCTTTAGGTTGTCTTTTAGGCTGTCTTTTCGTGGTCATGAGTGTTTTTCCTTCTCTGTGATATGGATTTCTGCCGCGAGGATGGGGGCGCTGTTACTCCCAGGCTTTGGAGATACTCCCCAAGATAGGCCGCGGTGTATCCCTTGCCGGAGCGGGCTATCTCTTCGGGGGTTCCCGAAGCCATGATGGTACCTCCCCCATCCCCTCCTTCGGGGCCCAGATCGAGGATGTAATCCACCGAGGCGAGAACGTCGAGGTTATGTTCAATCACCGCCACGGTGTTCCCCTTGTCCACTAGACGATGGAGCAGCACCAGCAGTTTTTTGACATCTCCGTAGTGAAGCCCCGTGGTGGGTTCGTCCAGAAGGTAGAGGGTTTTGCCGGTAAAGCGCTTGCTGAGCTCCGTGGCGAGCTTCACCCTCTGGGCCTCTCCCCCGCTCAACGTAAGGGAAGATTGCCCCAGCCGGATATATCCCATGCCCGCATCCTGAAGTACCGTGAGTTTTCGGGCTATCCTGGGGTGGTTTGCAAAGAGTTCCAGCGCCTCATCCACCGTAAGGTTCAGTACATCCGCGATGGAGTGCCCTTTGTAGCGCACCTCCAGGGTCTCCGCGTTATAACGCTTCCCCCCGCAGACATCGCAGGTGACGTAGACATCTGGAAGAAAGAGCATGGAGACCTTTACCTCTCCATCCCCCTTACAGGCCTCGCAGCGTCCCCCCTTGACGTTGAAGCTGAACCGCCCCGGAGCGTATCCCCGCATGCGGGCCTCGGGAAGCTGGGCGAAGAATTCCCGAATGGGGGTGAAGAGCCCCGTATAGGTGGCGGGGTTGGATCGGGGGCTTCGCCCGATGGGGTTCTGATCGATGAGCACCAGATTTTCGATCTCCCCACGCCCTTCCAGAGAGGCGCAGGTGGGGATAATGGCGGAGGCTTTTCGGGGGTGGAGAGCCCGCTGAAGGTTCTGATAGAGCACGTCGAAGAGGAGGGTACTCTTACCGGATCCAGAGACCCCCGAAAGGCCGAGAAAGAGCCCCGTGGGAAGGGTGACATCCAGATTCCGGAGGTTGAATTTTTCAGCCCCCTTGATACCTATCCACCCTTTGGGCTTGCGGCGTTTCTGAAGCAGCACCGCCCCATGGGCCTTTCCCTGAAGATAGAGCCCCGTGGGGGAACCTCCCTGTTGCATTTCCTGAGGAGTTCCCGAGGCGATGACCTGACCTCCCTTTTCTCCCGCTTGCGGGCCGAGTTCCAGCAGGTAATCCGCCGCCATCATGCTCTCCCGATCATGCTCCACCACGAGAATGGAGTTTCCCAGATCCCGCATCTCCCGGAGAATGCCGAGAAGTCGGTCCGTATCCCGGGGATGAAGCCCCACGGTGGGTTCATCCAGCACGTAGAGCACCCCGGTGAGCTTGGAACCGATCTGGGTGGCCAGGCGGATGCGCTGGCTCTCTCCCCCGCTCAGGCTATCCGCCCGCCGGGAGAGGGAGAGATACCCCGCCCCGATATCCACCAGGCATTGCAGGCGTTTGCGAAGCTCCCCCAGCACCCGCTCGGCGATGGGGCGTTTCTGCTCCTCCAGCTCAAGAGAATCCAGAAGGCTCCGGAGGTTCTGGATGGGCATGGTAACGAAGTCTCCTATGGACCAGGGGCCCATACGTACCGCCAGAGCCTCCGGACGGAGCCGCACCCCTCCGCAGGCTTCGCAGGGCTCCTCCACCCGGAAGATCTCCAGCTCCCCCCGGACATGCTCGGATTCGGTCTCACCCCAACGGCGTTCCAGCCAGGGGAGAAGCCCTTCGTAACGCCCCTGATAGGTTCGCTCCTGATCTTTCTCCCGAAAGAGCAGTTCCAGTCTCTCGGAAGAGCCCTGAAGAAGCTCATCCTGAATCTCCGGGGAGAGATCCTTGTAGAGTTTCGAGAGATCCCATCCCTTTTTCTCTCCGAGCTTGCGGATTTTATCGAGCATATAGTGCTTGGTCTTCCAGGGAAGAAAGGCCCCCTCCAGCACAGACTCCCCGGGAACCACCGCCCGATGGGGAGAAAAGTAGGAACGGCTTCCGATGCCCGAGCAAACCGGGCAGGAGCCGTGAGGGTTGTTGAAGGAGAAGAGGTTCGGGGTAATCTCCGGAAATGAGAAATCGCAATCCGGGCAGACGAGATGTTCTGTAAAAGAAATAATTTCGGGCTCCTCATCCCCCTGGGGATGCACGAAGAAATCCACATATCCCTCGGATTCCTTAAGGGAGGTCTCCAGGGATTCCGCCAGCCGGCTGCGGTGCTCTTCCCGAAGGCTCAGACGATCCACCACGATCTGGATGGTATGTTTTTTATTTTTCTCCAGGGGGATCTCCTCTTCCAGCCAGGCAAGCTCTCCATCCACCCGAACGCGAAGAAAGCCCTTCTTGCGCAATTGAGCCAGAAGATTACGATGCTCCCCCTTTTTGTTCCGCATCAAAGGGGAGAGCACCTCCACCCGCCGTCCCTCGTAGTTGCGGAAGACGCTTTTTACGATCTCATCCACCGAAGAGCTTCGGAGAGGCTCCCCGCAGAGGGGACAGCGAGGTTCCCCCGCCCGGGCAAAGAGTACCCGAAGATAGTCGTAGATCTCCGTCACCGTTCCCACGGTGGAGCGGGGGTTATGGGAACGTCCTTTCTGCTCAATGGAGATGGCGGGAGAGAGGCCGGAGATATCCTCCACCTCGGGCTTGGAGAGCATTCCCAGAAACTGCCGGGCGTAGGAGGAGAGGGATTCTATGTAGCGCCGCTGCCCCTCGGCGTAGATGGTGTCGAAGGCAAGGCTTGATTTGCCGGAGCCCGAGGGGCCGGTGATCACCACCAGCTCGTTTTTAGGAATCTCCACGTTTATATTTTTGAGGTTATGTTCTTTTGCGCCGCGAACGACGATTTTCTGCAACACGTTTATAACTCCTCTCCGGGGCTTTCCCCAGAATATTGCGGTATTCCGCAGCGGCTTCAAAGTCGAGCTTCTCCACCGCCTGCCACATGAGTTTTTCTAGAGTCTGAGGATCCATCTCTTCCAGAGGTTTTCGAGAGCGTTCCCCCGGGGTCTCCTCCGAAAGAAGCTCCTCCGGCAGAAGGGCCAGGATGGGCTTTTCGATGGAGGTGGGGGTGACGTTGTGCTTTCGGTTCCAGGCCTCCTGAATAGTGCGGCGCCGGGCGGTTTCGTCCCGGGCATAGATGATGCTGTCCGTAAGGCGGTCTGCGTAGAGAAAGACCTCCCCCGCCTGATGCCGGGCGGCCCGGCCGATGGTCTGCACAAGAGATTTCCCGGAGCGCAGGTACCCCTCGCGATCCGCATCCAGAATGGCTACGGTGGAAACCTCCGGAAGGTCGATCCCCTCCCGAAGAAGATTCACCCCCACGAGAACGTCGATACTCCCCCGCCGGAGCTCCGTGAGCAGCTCCGCCCGTTCAAAGGTATTGAGCTCCGAATGGATATACCGCACCTTAAACTTGAGGGATTCCAGATACTCCGCCAGATCCTCGGAAGATCGCTTGGTGAGGGTGGTGACGAGCATACGCTCTCCCCGAGCCACCGCGGCGGTGATTTTATCCACTACGTCATCCACCTGATTCCGGGCGGGAAGAATGGTAATTTGAGGGTCCAGTACCCCGGTGGGACGCGCAATCTGTTCCACCACCTGCTGGGAATGCTCCAGCTCCCAATCCCCCGGGGTGGCGGAGACAAAGAGAGCACTCTTCATGTATTCCCGGAACTCCTCCCACTGAAGAGGGCGGTTATCCAGCGCCGCAGGGAGCCGGAAGCCGTACTCCACCAGGGTCTCCTTCCGGGAGCGGTCCCCTCGGTACATCCCCCGTACCTGGGGAAGGGTCATGTGGGATTCATCCACCACCAGAAGAAAGTCCCGGGGGAAGAAGTCCAGCAGAGTTCCCGGAGGCTCTCCGGGCTCCCGGCCGTCGAGGTAGCGGGAGTAGTTTTCGATCCCCGAACAGTACCCCACCTCCTGGAGCATCTCCATGTCGTAGGTGGTACGGGAACGAAGGCGCTCCGCCTCCAGAAGCCGCCCTTCCCCCTGAAGCTGCGCCACCCGAAGCTCCATATCCTTTTCGATGGTATCCAAGGCCCGGGCTACCGTGGCAGTATCCGTCACGTAATGCTTGGCGGGAAAGAGCACTCCCTTTTCCTTCTCCTCCAGCTTTTTCATGGATACCGGATCCACCTCGGCAATTTCTTCAATCTCGTCATCGAAGAAGAGTACCCGGAGGGCGGTGTCGCTGTAGGCGGGGTAAATATCCACCACATCCCCCCGAATCCGAAAGACTCCCGGGGAAAACTCCACGTCGTTCCGCTGATAGTAGTTCCGCAGAAGCCAGGAGAGGAACTCCCTCCGGGGATAGGTCTCCCCCCGGGAGAAACGGAATACGGCCTCTTCATAGTTTTTGCGCTGCCCCAGGCCGTAGATGCAGGAGACGCTGGAGACCACGATGACATCCCGGCGCTCCAGCAGGGCCTTGGTGGTGGCGAGGCGGAGCTTTTCGATATTTTTGTTCACCGAGGCATCCTTTTCGATGTAGGTATCCTGGGCGGGAAGGTATGCCTCGGGCTGGTAGTAGTCATAGTAACTCACAAAGTAGTTCACCGAGTTCTCGGGAAAGAAGGTTTTGAACTCGCTGTAGAGCTGAGCCGCCAAGGTTTTGTTATGGGCCAGCACCAGCACGGGACGCTGGCAGGCCTGAATGACGTTGGCCACCGTAAAGGTTTTGCCGCTCCCGGTGACCCCCAAAAGGGTCTGAAAGGGGTGATGCTGCTCCAGAAGCCCTCGGGAAAGCCGCCGGATGGCTTCGGGCTGATCTCCCTGGGGCTCCCAGGGAGCATGGAGAACAAAGCTGCGTTCCATGAAACACCTCCATGTTTTGGGAACTTTTTAAAAGAACCGGAAAAAACATACAGCAACGCCAGCTATATGAAAGCATATAACTGGCGCTCGCTGCGTGTATATTCGTGCGGTCTTATATCCTTGGCATGCAAAGGGATTATGCGAGAAAATCCTTCTTTTGGGGATCCTCGGAAGAAGCTTTTCGGGGCTGCTCCTCCTCCGGAGAATCCTCCTTGAGGGGCTCGGAAGAGGGTTCTTTCGAGCCTTCCGAAGCCTCGGGAGTCTCTCCGATGTTTTCGGAGGTTGTTTCAGAAGCCTCGGGGGTCTTCTCCTCTTCCCTGCTCTCTTCGGCGTTTTCCGGGGCATCTTCCCGGAGATCTTCTTTTTCTGCTTCCTTTTTTTCTTCCTCCGGTCGAGGCCTTCCCATGAAGGTGCCGTCCAGAATAGCGTCCAGTTCTTCTGCCTCAATGACTTCCAGATCCAGCAGATTTTTGGTGATGTTCTCCAGAGAGTCTCTATTAGCCTTCAGGAGCTCCCGCACCGAATCGTAGGAACCTTCAATGATGGAGCGAACCTCCTGGTCGATGGCGTAGGCCACCTCTTCGCTGTAATTCCGGTCGTCCACAATATCCCGGCCGAGGAAGACCTCGTGCCGTTTCTTCCCCAAAGTTACCGGGCCAAGGCGGTCGCTCATGCCGTACTGGGTGACCATCTGCCGGGCGGTCTCGGTGGCCCGCTCAAGGTCATTCTGGGCTCCTGTGGTGATATCTCCGAAGACAATCTCCTCGGTGACCCGGCCTCCCAGAAGAATGCAGATCCGGTTGAGAAGCTCCTTCTTGGAGATGAGGAACCGATCCTCTTCGGGAAGCTGCAGGGTGTACCCCAAGGCTTGGTGCCCCCGGGGGATGATGGATATTTTATGTACCGGATCGCTTCCCGGAAGCAGCTTGGCGATAAGGGCATGGCCGCTTTCGTGATAGGCGATGATCTCCTTCTCCTTAGCACTGATGAGTCGGCTCTTCCGCTCTGGCCCCGCCAGAGTGCGGTCGATGGCCTCTTCGAACTCGGACATCTCAATACGCTTCTTGGAGCGCCGGGCCGCCAGAAGGGCCGCCTCATTGACCACGTTTGCCAGATCTGCCCCCACGAAACCCGGGGTTCTCCGGGCCACCACTCCAAGATCCACGTCTTCCGCAAGGTTTTTATCCTTGGCATGCACTTCGAGAATGGCCTGACGTCCCTTTACGTCCGGACGATCCACCACGATCTGCCGATCGAAACGCCCGGGACGCAGAAGGGCGGGATCGAGAATGTCCGGTCGGTTGGTGGCGGCAATAAGGATGATCCCCGTGGAGACGTCGAAGCCATCCATCTCCACCAGAAGCTGGTTAAGGGTCTGCTCACGCTCGTCGTGACCTCCTCCGAGGCCCGCTCCGCGCTGGCGCCCCACCGCATCAATCTCATCAATGAAGACGATGCAGGGCTGGTATTTCCGGGCCTGTTCGAAGAGATCCCGCACCCGGGCGGCCCCTACCCCCACAAACATCTCCACGAAGTCCGAACCGCTGATGCTGAAGAAAGGCACGTCCGCTTCCCCCGCAGCAGCCCGGGAGAGAAGGGTTTTCCCCGTTCCCGGGGAGCCGAGAAGAAGCACTCCCTTGGGGACCTTGGCACCGAACTCTGCAAACCGGGAAGGATCTTTAAGATACTCGATAACCTCCTGGAGTTCCTCCTTGGACTCGTCACACCCTGCCACATCATCGAAGGTTACTTTGGGGCGGTTATCCAGAAAAAGCTTCGCCTTGCTTCGGGCGAAGTTCATTACCTTGTTGCCTCCCCCCTGCATGTGGTAGATGATGAAGATCCAAGCCCCTATGAGAAGAAGGGTGGGGAAAAGGGTGGACATGAGGCTAGCCCACCAGGGGGGCTTCTCCGGGGGAATCACTGTGACTTCGATATTCTTATCCACCAGCTTGGGAGCCAGCTCGCTCACCCCCAAGGCATGGGTGGTAAAGTCCTTGCCGTTGTCGAGTGTCCCTTTTATGCCATTTTCGTCGATCACCACGGAGCGGACATAACCCCCGTCCACGTAGTGCATAAAGCTGCTGTAGCTCAGCTCCTGTCCCTCCTGGGCCTGCTGCCCCGGGGAGAGGAATGCGTTGACGATGCTCACCACGAGCACGATCAACACGAGATAGAGCCCCAAGTTTTTGACAAGTCGGTTCAAATTTTCCTCACTCCTAGTGCAATGAATTTGCTTCTGTTTACTGATATGCCAAACATGTTCGGAAAACTATTCTGTGTGCAGCACAAAAACCTCTTCCAGATTACGCCATCGCCCCGCATAGTCCAGCCCATACCCCACCACGAACTCATCGGGAATTTCGAATCCCCGATAATCCACGGGAACCGACACCTTGCGACGTTCGGGCTTGTCCAGAAGGACACAGCTCTTCACTGAAAGGGGCTCTCGCTCCTCTAGGAGCTTGATAAGGTACGAAAGGGTGAGCCCCGTATCGATGATATCCTCCACAATGAGGACATGCTTTCCCCGGATATCGAGATCAAGGTCTTTGTTGATCTTCACAATACCACTGGAGACCGTAGAATCCCCATAGGAGGAGACGCTGATAAAATCGAAGTGTAAAAAGACATCCCGATCCACCTGGCGCACGAGATCCGCAAGAAAGATCACCGCTCCCTTGAGGACTCCCACCACCACCAGCTCCTGGCCCGCATAGTCCCGAGAAATCTTTTCTCCCAGAGAGGCCACGCGCTCCGCAATCTTCTCTTTGGATAGCAAAACCTCGCCCACTCTATAGGCCATCATTTCACGTCCCTTTTTCTGTCAAAGATTTTTCTTTTTTCCGTAAAGAGTTTTCGGAAAGAGAGCATAACAACCGGGCCATTGTAACATGATTTTCTTCGGAAAACGATGGTGTATCGGGATATTGTGGAGAGCTTTCCGGCATACCGGGAATCCAGAAATGCCCGGTTCCCCAAAGAATTACAGGCCATAAGGGGGAAGCCCACCAGGGGAAAATTTTTCGAATCCCCGCAGTTTGGGGAGGATTTTCCAGAGAGATCCATCGCTCCAGAGAGCAGATTCGAAAGGTTCCGGAAGAAGGGAGGGGAAGAAGGATTTCGTAATTCCCCGAAGGGTCAAGAACCTCAGGATTGCTCGTGTCAGGGGCCTCCCCATGCTCCGAATTCTCCGCATCACCCGGGAAAGCAGAAGATTTTCCGCAAGGCTTCTCTACTCGGAAAATCCAGGCGCCTCTCTTCCAAGAAGTGGAGGAAGCCTCCAGGGAGATCTCCCCAGACTCCAAAGGAAGATGTTGTTCCGAAAAGATCCAGGAGAGGATCCCTGCACCGCAGCAGAGATCCACCCCTCCCTTCCACTGGAAGCGCCATCGTCCGGAGCTTCGGAGAAGTGTTTCCAGCTTTGTGATGCGGGAACGGGAAAGAGTGGGGATTTCCAGTCGTCGAGCCTGCTCCATGATGGCCATCCGCAGATCCCAGGAGGAGAGTTTTTGAGCCAGAGCAAAATCCCAGGAGAGGAGAGCCAGGGGCATCTCCCGTTGGAGCGTTATGATGAGATCTCCATAGAACGCTTCATCTCTCTCCCGGATAATCCGAACATCCGAGGCGAGTTCCGCCAGATGCTCCCCCGCCCGGGGGTTGATATGCTCTTCAATCTGGGGGAGAAGCACCTGACGGAGGTAGTTCCGGGCATAGGAGGTGTCCTCGTTGGTGGCGTCTTCCTTCCAGGAAAAGCCGTTCTGCCTGAGGAACGCCCGAAGCTCCCCCCGGGCACATCCCAGGAGGGGGCGAATGATACGCCCCCGCCGGGGGGGGATCCCTCCAAGCCCCCGAATGCCGGTACCCCGAAAGAGGTTGAAGAGCACTGTCTCCTGTAGGTCGTTTTTGGTATGCCCCGTGGCGATCCAGGCATCTCCGTGTTTTCGGGAAAGCTCTTCCAGAAAGCCATACCGCAGCCTTCGGGCAGTGCTCTCCAAGCTCTCGTGAGGCTGCCGGTGTTCTTCGGTAACCACGTGCCGGCACTCCAGGGGAAGATGGAGCTCCGCCGCCAGAGAGCGGACGAATCGGGCATCCTCCAAAGAAGCCTCCCCCCGAATGCCGTGCTCCAAATGACCCAAAACAAGCCGCTCTTGAGGAAGAAGCAGAAAGGCCAGCAGCACCATGGCCACGGAATCGCTTCCTCCGGAGACCGCGAGAACCAGAGGACTGGAATCCCGGAGCCATCCCTGTTCTGCCCCTGCCTCCTCGAAGCGGGTTTGCAATATCTGGGGAACATACCACCGTTCAGGCTTTTGCACAAAGATCCTCCCAAAAACGAACAAAGGCACACGCCGTATTGTACGATGTGTGCCTTGCCTATTTTATGTATGTAACAGTTTGCTGTTCGTTGAATTGTTAACGTGGTGGCGGTGAGTGGAGTCGAACCACTGACCCTACGGGTATGAACCGCATGCTCTTGCCAGCTGAGCTACACCGCCGGAAAAATTGGTTGCGGGGGCAGGATTTGAACCTGCGACCTTCGGGTTATGAGCCCGACGAGCTTCCTGACTGCTCCACCCCGCGATCTTCTCCTGGTGCCGGGCGCGGGACTCGAACCCGCACGGACCCAGGCCCTCGGGATTTTAAGTCCCGTGCGTCTACCACTTCCGCCAGCCCGGCCAGCGAGAGCAATTATATGCATCTTTGGGGTTCTCGTCAAGGGCTTTTTTGAAGATGGTGATATTTTTTTCTGATGCTCCCCTTGTATTAGCTTTCGGAGATCGAGAAGGGTTCCCCTTTTGGGAGAGGCAGAAGGGGCTGCTCCTGTTCGAGAAGCAACGCCCGAGCATGTTCCAAGGCCTTGGCATTACTGGCGTTTCCTGAGAGCATCCGGGCAAGCTCTCCTATCCGTTCCTCCCGGGAGAGTTCCCGAAAGAAGGTCTTTTCTCCTTCTCGGGAGACGAGAATATGCTGGTCCCCCATGGCGGCGATGGAGGCTTCGTGGGTGATGAGAATCACCTGAAAGGTGCGGGATATCTTTTTGAGAAGTCTTCCTGCCAGCAGGGCACTCTCTCCACCAAGCCCCGCCTCAACCTCATCGAAGATAAGTACCGGGGGAAGCATTCCTTCAGGACAGGCCACGTGGAGAGCCAGGAGAATTCGGCTGAGCTCTCCTCCCGAGGCGATACGCTCCAGGGGGGAGAATTCCTGATCCCCCCGGGCGATGGCAAAGATCACCTCTTCCGCCCCGGTTTTGCGGATGGTACTGCGAGGCTCCAGAAGCACCGAGAAGAGGGTATCCTCCATGCCGAGCTCCCCAAGCACGCCCTCCACCACAGCCCGGAGTTTCTCCCCCGCCTTCTGGCGTTCCCGGCGAAGTGCCAGAGCCACCTGCCTGGTTTTGCCGTGCACATTCTTTCGTTTTTCCAAAAGCCCTTGAAGCTCCTGCCGGCTTTCGTAATACCACCGAAGCTCCTGTTGCATCTCCTGAAAGGCTTCAAAAAGGAGACCTCCCGAGAGGGGGCCGCAAAAATCCTTGAGATCCCGAAGGAATTCCAGTCGGCTGTCCAAGATTTCCATGCGTCGGGCACAGCCCTCCTCGTCCCATTCCAGGAGGAGTCCCCCCAGAAGAGTCTGAAGCTCTCGAAGAGATTCAAGGGAGTTCTCAAGAAGCCTTCGGTATCGCTTTCCCCGCTTCTCTCCCAGAATCTCCTCCGTCTGGGGAGGAAGCTCCTGGGAGACTTTCTCAAGAAGGGAGAGCACGTTCCGGGAGGAGGAGTGATCCTCTTCTTCGAAGATGTTTCCAAGAGAACGGAGCTGTCGGGCCAGATTCTCCTCCTGGGAGAAGAGTTCCAGATCCTGATTCCATTCATCTTCGCTCTGGGGACCAAAGTTCCAGGACTCCCCTCGTGAGACCAGATCTTCATGTTTTTTGAGATGCCGGGAAAAATGATCTCGTTTCTCCGAAAGGGTGCGGATGGTTTTTTCGAAGGCCACACTCTCCCGGATGGAATCCTCAAGAGCTTTGCGAAATTTCAGGAGATCTTCCCCTCCGTAGACATCGAGAAAACGCATCTGTCGCTCTCGCTGAAGGAGATCAAGCTGGGCATGCTGGCTCTGGATAGAGAGAAGGGCTCCGGTGATCTCTCCAAGCGTTCCCAGAGGTACCGTGCGGGAGTGCACAAGCCCCCGACTGCGGCCGTTCTTTTTGGTGCGTCGGGAGAGGATGAGAGAGTCCTCCTCTGAAAGGGCTTCCCGAAAATCTTCCAGGGGCTCTCCCTCCATTACGGAAGATGGGAGGTCTTCGAAGAGGGCCTCCACCTGAAGTTCTTCTTCTCCCTTGAGAATCATCTCCCCGGATCCCCGCTTGCCGCAGAGAAGCTCCAGAGCCCGGACGGCACTGCTCTTTCCCGCCCCGCTCTCTCCGGAGAGAACCGTAAAGTTGCCGCTGAAGACGAGACGAGCCTCCTGGATACCTCCCACGTGGCGGATATAGAGCTCTCGAAGTACCAGGTTGTTCTTATTCTCCATTATCCTCGTAGGATCTCCCCCACTGAAATTTTTCCTGCAGCAAAGCATAGTAGTCCCGCTCGGGAAGGGTAATGGTCTTGATACACCTGTCTTTCATAAGAGAGACCTCCAGACGGTCTCCCGGTATGATCTCATATCCCAGCTGGCCGTCCTGGGTGAGCATAAGCTCTCGATGATCCCCCAGAGGAACCACCGAGACCGTATCTTCCCCTCCCAGCACCAGAGGACGGGCATAGAGAGTATGCGCACAGATGGGCACCAGGAGCATGCAGGCCACATGGGGGGGTACTACGGGACCTCCCGCAGAGAGGGCATAGGCGGTGGACCCCGTGGGGGAGGCCACGATCATGCCGTCCGAAGGAAGGGTGGTGATGTAACGATCCCGGATGTAGATCTGCAGATGAATAAGCCGGGCGAAGGCCCCCTTGGTAACCACAAGATCGTTCATGGCGTACAGCTCATGCACCAGCCGATCTCCCCGCCAGACCTTTCCCGAGAGAAGACAACGATCCTCCACCACATGTTCGCCCCGGAGGATACGCTCAATATCCTCCTCCGCCTTGGCGGGATCTCCTGCAGCAAGAAAACCCAGATTCCCCGCATTGATACCGAAGAGAGGGATGTCATGCCCGAAAAGATACCGGGCCGCCCGAAGAAAGGTGCCATCCCCGCCGATGACCACCGCAAAGGAGACGGAGCTGCGCCACTCCTTGTCGGGAACTCCGGGAATGCCGAGTATGGAGGCTTCAAAGGGGGGAGCCAGAAAGAAGATCTCCCGCTCCTTCCCCCACAGAATGAGACGATGAGCCAGCCCCACCGCGAGCTTTTTTTGGGTATTTACCAGAAGTCCGATTCGGGATTCCACCGTGTACGCTCTCCTTTTCTTTGCACAGTGCTATGGGAGCTGTTCTTCCATAGCATGAGCCTCTTCCACCACCTGGGCGATTTTTTCCGGGGAAAGAGAATTATTTTCGGCATCTCTGCCGAGATGAAAGAGAAACTCAATATTTCCTTTGGGACCCCGGAGAGGGGAGTAATCCAGACCGCAGACAGTGAAGGAGGTATGTTCCTTTATGAAGGTCCCCGCCTCTTGGAGCACCTCCCCATGCACCCGGGGGTCGGAGACCACTCCCCCTTTTCCGAGCCGTTCCCGCCCGGCCTCGAACTGGGGTTTTACGAGGATCACCGCCTCCCCCGGAGGAGGAAGGATCTCGTCGATCCGGGGAAGAATACAGGTAAGGGAGATAAAGGAAGCATCCATGCAGCAGAACTGCGGGGGTCCATCGAAATCCCCCGGGGTGAGATACCGGGCATTGGTACGCTCCATCACCACCACTTGAGGAGAGGTGCGGAGCTTCCAGGAGAGCTGGCCGTACCCCACGTCCACCGCATAGACCCGGGAGGCTCCCTGAGCCAGCAGGACCTCGGTGAATCCTCCTGTGGAGGCCCCTATATCAAGGCAGCGCAGCCCCTTCACGGAGAGGGGAAAGACCTGAAAGGCCCGAAGAAGCTTATAGGCTCCCCGGCTTACCCACTCCTTCTCCTGCTCCACCCGAAGATCCACATCCTCGGGAAACTGGGCACCGCATTTGTCAACACGCTGCCCTTCCACAAAAACTTTTCCCCCCAGAATGAGCGCCTTCGCTCGATTCCTTGATTCGACCAGATTTCTGGAGGTCAGCAGTGTGTCGAGACGCTCTTTCTTTTTCTTCTCCACGAATAGATGCCACCACCCTCTGTACTGTAAGGCCGCACTCTTCCCACTGTTCCTGCCGGGTTCCCTGGGGGATGAACCGATCCGGAACTCCCAGAGAGACCAGGGCACAGGAAAGACTTCTTTGATGAAGAAAAGCCCTTACGAGCTCTCCCACTCCTCCGGCGGCGTTTCCTTCTTCAAGAACAATTATCTTTTGGTACTGTTCCCCAAGATTCCGGAGCAACTCTTCGTCCAGGGGCTTCACGAACCGGAGGTCCGCCACTCCTGGAAGGGGGAGTCCCTGCTCTCCACAGGCCTGCCGAGCCTCCAAAGCCAGAGGAAGGGTGCTTCCAAGGCCCAGGAGAACCGTCTCCTCTCCCTCCCAAAGGATCTCCCCCTTCCCCCAGGGGAGAGGGGGGGCATTTTCTTTACGGGCAAGCCTCTCCGGAGCATTTCCCCGGGGATAGCGCACCAGCACGGGGCCCCCCTGAGAAAAGGCCTGAGAGAAAAAGAAGTTGAGATCCACCTCATCCCGAGGAGCCGCCACGCTCACGTTGGGAATGCTCCGCCCCCAGGCAATATCGAGAAGGCCGTGATGGGTCTCTCCATCCTCCCCCACGAGCCCCGCGCGGTCCACCGCGAGAAGCACCGGATATCTCTGCATGGCCATATCGTGCACGAGCTGATCCATAGCTCGCTGGAGAAAGGTAGAGTAGATACAGACTGCGGGACGCATCCCCCCCGCCGCCATCCCTGCGGCAAAGGTAAGCATGTGTTCCTCCGCAATCCCCACGTCGAAAAATCGCCGGGGAAAACGCTTTTCGAACTCTCCGAGCTTGGTCCCCTCCTTCATGGCTGCGGTAAGACAGACCACCTGAGGGTCTTTTTCCGCCATGGCCACCAAAGATGCGGTAGCGGCGGCGCTCCAACTCCGGAGCTTCGAAGGGGGCCCCTCTTTTTTGGGCTTCCCCACCCCGTGATACTTGGCGGGATTATCCTCTGCGGGAACGTACCCCTTTCCCTTTTTGGTGATCACGTGAAGCAGCAGGGGCCGGTGGTACTGCATGGCCAGGTCGAAAATTCCTTCGAGCTCCTCCACATCATGCCCATCAAAGGGGCCCCAGTAGCTGAGATCCAGCTCCTCAAAGAGGTTGGTAGGTTGCAGCAGGGTTTTGACGTGGGATTTGAAACGCCCCAGAATCTCCTCCAACCCCTCCCCTTTGGGGAAGTTACGGCACTGTTCCTTTACGGTCTCTTTGAACTTGCGATAAAAAGGGGAGGCACTCAAGTGGGCGAGATGGCTCGCAAGTCCCCCCACCCGCTTGTTGATGGACATTTCGTTATCGTTCAGCACCATGATGAGCCGGGTATCCAGATCCCGGGCGTGGTTAAGAGCCTCCATGGCCATACCATTGAGGAGGGCCCCGTCCCCGATGACCGCCACCACATGGTGCTTCTGATCCAGGAGGTCCCGAGCCTTGGCGTAACCAAGGGCGGCGGAGAGAGAGGTGCTGCTGTGCCCCACGTCGAAGGCATCAAAGGGGCTTTCGGTACGTTTGGGATAGCCGCTGATTCCTCCGGCGGTACGGAGCCCGGAGAAGCGATCCTTGCGATCCGTGAGGATCTTGTAGGCATAGGCCTGGTGTCCCACATCAAAGAGTACCTTATCTTCTCGGAAGTCGAAGGCCCGGAGGAGGCCCACGATAAGCTCCACGGTTCCCAAAGACGAGGCGAGATGCCCCCCGTTATGCATCACCGTATGAATGATGGTCTTTCGAACATCCTCACAGAGCAGGGGGAGAACTCCCGGAGCAAGACGCTTTACATCCTCCGGGGAATGTACAGTATCCAAAACAGACATGGGGACCTCCTCAACTGATTTACACGATTTACATTCCACCATCAGGCAATTCTATTTTCCAGAAAACGAGGAATCTCCGGGAGCATTCCCTTTTTCGAAAGTCCTTCCAGGGCTAGAATCGCCCGCTCCGTCTCCTCCCGAGCCTTCTTCTTAGCTCCTTCGAGTCCGTACTGAGAGACAAAGGTCCGCTTCTCCAGGAGCTGATCCTTTCCCGGGGTCTTTCCCAAAACTTCGGAGCTTGAGGTTACGTCAAGAATATCATCTATGATCTGAAAGGCCAGACCGAGATGCTCCCCGTAGGCACCAATTTTTTCAAGCTCCTCCGGGGAGGCTCCCCCCAGAAGGGCACCGCACTGTACCGAGGCTCGAATAAGGGCGGCGGTCTTCAGAGCGGCGATCTTCCAGGTGAGATCTTCCTGGGAGCCGGACTGATCCACTTCGATATCCAGAGCCTGACCGCCGCAGACACCGTAGGGGCCTATGGCCTCCGCAAAGAGCCGGGCGCTTCCGAGAGTTCGTTCCGGGGGAATCTGGAGAGCAGGAAGACCATTGAGCAAAAAGTGCATGGACCAGACGAAAAGCGCCCCCCCCGCAAGAACCGCCATGCCCTCACCGAAGACCACGTGGTTCGTGGGCTTTCCTCGGCGTATTGTATCATCATCCATGCAGGGAAGGTCATCATGAATCAAAGATCCCGTATGAAACATCTCCAAAGCGAGCCCCATGAGAAGCAAAGGCTCCCGGGAGGCTCCGAAGAACTCTCCTCCCGCCATGCAAAGGGCGGGACGCAGCCGCTTCCCCCCCGCAAAGAGGGAATATACCATGGCATCGTAGAGCTTCGGAGGAATGCCCCCCGCAAAGCGGGGAAGCTCCCGGGCACAGTAGGCTTCGAAATCCACCCGGGCCTCTTCAAGAAACGACGCCGTTCGGGCATGCTTTTCTCCAGACTCAACCACGGAGATCCTCCTCTTTCTCCTCCTCCTCGGTTCTCTCTTCCCCAAAGGGGGTGATGGCGAGATTTTCTCCCACCAGAAGAACCTCCTGTTCTACCTGCTCCAGATATTCTCTACAGATTCGAAGCTTCTCCGCTCCCTCCCGGTAAAGCTTAAGAGCCTCCTCCAGGGGAAGGTTTTCTTCTTCCAGGGTGCGACAAATGGATTCGATCTGTTTCATGGACTCCGAAAAACACATCAAGGGATTCCTCTTTTCTCAATTGCAGAATTTGGTTACCTGTGATAGAATTCGCCTGTTTCATGTTCGATAGGAGGTGGAGAAATGGCAAGGGTATGCGAGTGCTGCGGACGCGGTCCTGTAACAGGAAACAATGTGAGTCACTCAAATCGACATACTCGGCGACGGTGGCTTATCAATCTGCAGAGCGTCAAGGTCGATGTAGGCTGCGGCGAAAGCAGAAAGATGAAAATCTGTACCAAGTGCCTCCGTTCCGGCAAGATTACCCGGGCTGTGTAAACAGCCCGTTTTTTTGTACCCTATCTCCACCACGCATATACCCCCAAAATCCCTCTCTCCACTGCCACCGTGCAAACGCTCCCATTCCCCTTCCACACAATCTCGTTGCTTATGGCGTAGGGACAATGCCGGGAGAGTGTCACCGCTCCAAGATCCCACTTCGTTCCGCCGCTGGTCACCCCTTCGCAACTCTCCGAGAGGGAAAGAAGAGAAAAGACCGAGGGGTTCAGTGCAAAACTGAGCTCCAGCGACTCCCCGGAACAGAGAAAAAAGAGCACCTCCTCAGAATCTCCAAAGGCAAAGAGGGGTATCCTCTTCCGGGCAAGAAAGCCCTCGGAGGTCCCCAGAGCACTGTAGAGATGATCGAAACGCCCTCCCCATATCCCCGTCACCACCATGGTTCGAACCGACTCTCCCAGAGAGGCCATGCGATGCAGAAGAACCTGATAATCCGTGTAATCCTTCTCCCGGGGGAGGAGCTCCAGGGGAACCCCCTTTTTTTGGAGCCACTCCAGAGTTTCGGGATCTGCGCTGTCCCCATCCCCCACGAAGGAGACGGGGAGCAGGTTCTCCCTCCGGCAGAGATCCCCCCCGGAGTCTGCACAGTGAAGTTCCCTCCCCTGAGCGGTTTCCAGAAACCATTCTGAAGAGGGGAAACGGCCTCCGCAGACCAGAAGAAGATCCCGGGTTCCCGAAAAAGCCCATCGGGGGCTAGGGTTTGAAAGGGTAAAGAGTCCCGAAACTTGAGGAAAGACTACCTTCCGCTCCATGCAACCCTCCTGATCCTCTTAAAGGTTCGCCTGCTCCAGCATCTCTTCCGCATCTTCCTTGGAAAGAAGAATATCCCTCGCCTTGGCCCCCTCCTGGGGCCCCACAATACCGAGATCCTCCATACAGTCCACCAGCCGGGCAGCCCGGGTAAAGCCGATGCGAAGCTGTCTCTGAAGTCGGCTGGCGGAGGCGATCCCCGTATCCATTACCATCTCCACCGCCTCTGCAAGAAGGGGATCCTCCATGCGGGCATCGCCTCCGGCACTGCTGGATTTTCCCCCGCCCCCGCCGCTGATCTCCACGTATTCGGGCTCTCCGAAAAGCTCCGAAAGGTAGTCGATATAGCTCACGATATAACTCTCGTCAATCCATCCGGATTGGATCCGCAAGGGCTTTGGGAGCCGGGAGGTGAGGTGCAGGCAATCTCCTTTTCCCAAAAGCCGTTCCGCCCCTCCCGTATCAAGCACGGTGCGGGAATCCGCCTGGGTGGGGAGTGAGAAGGCCACCCTGGCGGGGATGTTCGCCTTGATAAGCCCGGTGATGACGTTCACCGAAGGACGCTGGGTGGCCAGAATGAGGTGGATCCCCGTGGCCCGAGCCTTCTGGGCGAGACGGCAGATCTGATCTTCGATCTCCTTGGGGCTGGTCATCATGAGATCCGCCAGCTCGTCCACCACGATAACGATGCAGGGAAGCCGCTCTGAAAGCGGCTTTTTCTTGTTGTATCCCTTGAGATCCCGGGCCCGGATTCCCGCAAAGAGGGCGTAACGCCGCTCCATCTCTTCGATGGCCCAGCCAAAGGCCTCCACCGCTTTTTTCGGCTCCACCACCGGCTTGGCCAGAAGGTGAGGCATCTTCTCGTAGAGGGTCATCTCCACCCGCTTGGGATCAATGAGAAGGAAGCGGAGCTCCTCGGGACGCCGCAGAAAGGAGAGGCCGATGAGACAGTTGGAGATGAAAACGCTCTTTCCGGCTCCGGTAGTCCCCGCCACCAGAAGATGAGGCATCTCCTCCAGAGGCGCCACGATACCCCTTCCGTCGATACTGACCCCCATGGGAAGGGGGAGAAGAGACCGTGTATTGGAAAAAACGGGATCTTCGATGAGGGAGCGAAGGGAGACGGTTTTTCTCGAAGGATTCGGTATTTCAATACCGATATAAGGCTTTCCCGGTATGGGAGCTTCGATACGGAGGGAGGAGACCGCCAGAGATACCGCCAGATCGTTGCTCAGCCCCGCCACCTTGCTCACCTTGATCCCCGGAGCGAGCTGGATGCAGTACTGGATAACCGTGGGCCCCGCCACCGTCTCTATCAGGGATGCCTCAATACCAAAGGTGCGAAGGGTTTCCACAATCTTCTTTCCCTTCTCCAGAAGCTCTTCGGTCTCCACTTCAATCTCTTCTTCATCCGGGGGGCCCAGGAGATCTACGGGAGGAGGAAAGCGTCCAGGCTCCACCTGCACGGGAAGGGTAAAGGCTTCCTCTTCTTCTCCGGCCTCTTCATCCTCCCAGAACATCTCCAGCTCATCGGGTCCCTGAAGCTCCGGAGAAAAGTCTTCCGGAGTCATCCGGGGTTTCTCCCCGTTCTCTCCGGGGGGACTTTTGCGTATGGGAGGAGGAGCTTGAGGTTTCGGGGGTTTGGGAATTTCTGTGGAGAGGAGAGAGGGGGGAGAAATATCCTGAGCGGAAAGATCCCCGAAAGAATCCTCTGAAAACTCTTCTTCAACGTTCTCCCATGAGGGCTCTGGAGAGATCTCCGAATCCTCCTGGTTTACCCCGGCTCTTCGACGGATAATACGGACCTCCTCAAGAGGCTCTCCGGTGGAAGAAAGCTCTCCCGGGGAGTCTTGAGGCTCTCCTTCTGCTGCTTTGGAGGAAGGAGAAGAATCTTGGGATTCAGGATTTTTTTTTGAGCGGGAGAAGAGCTTTCCGAATCCCCCCAGCAGGGCCGCCATCAGGGCGTAGAGGCTGTGGAAACGTTCGGAAAAGCTCAGGCCGTAGCAGAGAAGGGAGAAGAATATCCCCCCCATGGCGAGAATGAAAGTTCCGAGGAGCCCTATCCCCCGGAGAAGCCCCCGGGTGATCTCCTGAGAAAAGGCCCCGGGCAAGAGAGGAGGAATCCAGGAGATCACACCGTACAGTTCCGTAAGGCCGAAAAAAATCTGACAGGAGAGAAAGAGGCTGGCGGTGCCGAGGATCTGGTACCGCAAATTCTCCACCTGCCATCCGAGAAGGCTCGCAAGGCACTGGTAGGCCAGGTGAAGCAGAGGGAGCACCATGCAGAAGCCGTAACTTTGATAGAGCGCTTCATGGATCTGTCGCCCCAGGCGCCCCGAAAGACCGGGAAAGATGCAGGAGAGGAGATAGATGTCCACCAAGAGAAGTCCCAAAACAAGAATGGTCCGCATCTTCCTGGAGGGAAAGATCCACGAAAAACCCCGGGAGGTGCCCTTCTCCGAGGTGGCAGTGGTGGTTTTTCTTCTTTTCCTTCGGATTTGAGTATTCTTTTCTTCCATGCTTTCATCCTTTACACAACACATGCTGGATTTTTTTCGCAGAAAATCCGGCTCCTCCGAGAAGAGATACGACTCTTTTCGAAAAAACCGGGGACATGCGATGGAAACCCAAGTATAGCACAGCTTTTTCCCAAAGCTCCAAAGGTTCCTAAAAAAGAAGGGAAAAGAGGGAGCCCCAAGGAGATCATTTTAGAGGATTTTCATGGAGAACTCTTCGGCTTGGCCCGAAGATGTTCCTGATAGGTTTTGGAGAAGGTGTGGGATCCGTCTCCCCGAGCTACGAAGAAAAGGTAGTCATGCTCCTGGGGATAGAGGGAGCCCTGCCAGGACTCCCGGGAGGGGATGCAGATGGGTCCCGGGGGTAGCCCTGCATGGAGATAGGTATTGTACGGAGAGTCGATTTCAAGATCTTTGTGAAGAAGCCTCTCCTTATGAACTCCCCGGAGACTCCAGGCATAGACCACGGTGGCACAGGATTGAAGGGGCATTTGCTTTTCTATCCGGTTGAGAAAAACCCCCGCCACCCCAGGGCGTTCCTCCTTGCGAAAGGTCTCTCGCTCCACCACAGAAGCAAGAATGCCCCGATGGAGCAACTCCTGAGGGGAAAGGGAGAGGGTCTGGAGATCTTCTCCGAAGGATCGCCACCACTGTCGGGAGGCCTGGCGGATCACTTCATCCGCAAATTGGGGTCCTTCGGGAATGCGGTAGCTTTCGGGAAGCAAAAAGAGAATTCGTTCCTCCGGCTTCGGAGGGAGCCAGGAAAGGAGAGGGGCAGGATAGTTCTCCTTCCGGGAGAGGGCCTCACGGAGATCCCCGGAAGTACAGTGCGAGGGAGCCAGATGCAAAAAGGTTTCCGGGGAAATTCCCGGAAGGATTTTCACCTCCGGAAGGAGGGTGCTCCCGTAGTGGGCGAACTGTTTTGCCACACTGTACGCCATGCCGGGCCGAATCTCGTAGGTGCCTGGTTTCAGGCTTCGATCCGCTCTGAATCGCACAAGCCACCGGGAGAGTTCCCGGGAAGAGGAGACCAATCCCTCTTCCTGGGCCTGTCGCGCAATGGCAGAGGCCAGAAGCCCCCGCTGCACCACAAAGGTTTGGGGCTCTCCCTCTTGGGAGTGAGAGGCAAGGATCTCCCAAAACCAGAGAGGTTTGAGCAGATAGATCCCCGTTCCTCCAAGAAGAAGGAGCCCAAAGAGCAGGAGAGATCCCAGTAAGAAAAGCTTTTTCCTCATGCCTCTTCTTCCTCCCCATCTTCGCAGGATGTATCAGGAAGCTCAAGACTAGCCAGAGCCTTCCGGGCAGCTTCATTCTCCGCTTCCTTTCGGGATCCTCCCGAGGCCTCCCCTAAAAACGAAGCTCCTCCAAAAACTCCCACGTGAAAGCGGGGATTATGAGGAGCTCCCTCCTGACGAAGAAGGGTATAGACGGGAAGCTCCCCTCCTGTAAGGATTTGGTAACGCATCTGCAGAAGGGATTTGTAATCCCGGAGATCTTTCGTATCCTCCCGAAGAAAGGCTTCGTAGATTTTCCGCACCAACTTCGCCGCAGCATCTCTTCCCCCATCCAGGTAGAGGGCTCCCACAAAAGCCTCCAGAGCATCCGCACAGATGGAAGGGTTCTCCCTCCCCCCCTGGCGATCCAGCCCTCTCCCGAGGCGCAGGAGCTTGGGAATTCCGAAAAAGACGGATCTTTTGGCAAGGGAAACCTCGCAGACAATCCGGGCTCTCTCACGGGTAAGCTCCCCCTCCTGCCATTCGGGATGAGCGGTAAAGAGGATGTCGCTTATCCCCAGCTCCAGCACCGCATCTCCCAGAAATTCCAGCCGTTGGTTATCGAAGGAGAGCCCCTTTTCGTTAGCGTAGGAGGCATGGGTAAGAGCCTCTTCCAGGAGGACAAAGGAAGAAAAGGTGTGGCCGATATCCTGTTGGAATCGGCCACACGCCTGGTACCACCATTGCTGGTCCAAGGGCATAACCGGAGAGGTTACTCCGAATACCGCTGGAGAGCAAGAACTCCGTTATGCCCTCCGAAACCAAAGTTGTTCAGAAGAATGTTGTTTACGGTACGTCCCCGGAGGGTCTCCCCCACCACGGAGATCTGACACTCTTCATCCAGGTTATCCAGATTTATGGTGGGATGCACGATCCCTTCCTCAATAGACTGAATTGCCGCAATGGCCTCTAGAGCTCCTGCAGCTCCCAGAGCGTGCCCCACCATGGATTTGGTAGAGTTTACCAAAAGGTTATCCGTGTGTTCCCCGAAAAGGCTCCGGATAGCCATGGATTCCATCTTATCGTTCAGCTGTGTGGAGGTTCCGTGGGCGTTGATAAGATCCACCTCGGAGAGCTCCCACCCTGCCTGTTTCCGAGCAATGTCCATGGCCCGGCGGGCTCCGTCTCCAGTAGGATCCGGAGCGGTAATGTGATAGGCATCACAGGTAGCACCGTATCCCTTGAGCTCCGCATAGATATGAGCCCCCCGGTTCAGGGCATGGGAAAGCTCTTCGAGAATAAGCACCCCTGCCCCCTCCCCCATGACAAAACCATCACGATCCCGGTCGAAGGGACGGGAGGCCCTGGAGGGATCATCATTTCTTCCGGAAAGGGTTTTGTTCGCTGCAAACCCCGCCACCGCAATGGGGGTTATGGCGGCTTCCCCGCCCCCGGAGATAATCACATCCGCATCTCCCCGCCGGATGGCGTGGGCGGCCTCTCCCATGGTATGGATCGCTGTGGCGCAAGCGGTAACCACAGACATGTTAGGCCCCTTGGCACCGTGCCGCATGGCAAGATACGCCGCAGACATGTTGCTGATCATCATGGGAATGAAAAAGGGACTCACCCGGGAGGGACCCTTCTCATGAAGGATCTTGTAGTTCTCATGGGTGGTGGTAATGCCCCCTTCGCCGCTTCCGAAGTAAACCCCGAAGGTATACGGATCCACCTTGGAAAGATCGAGTCCAGAATCCTCTATGGCCATTTCAGCCGCTCCTACCGCGAAATGGATGACCCGGTCGGATCTCCGAACTTCCTTTTTCCCAAGGTAGACTTCCGGATCATATCCGGATACCTCTGCGGCAATGCGAACTGAAAAGTTTTCCGTGTCAAAAAGTGTGATGGGGTTTACGCCGTTTTTTCCCTCCGCAAGAGCCTTCCAGTAGTCGCTCTTGCCGCATCCGATGGGACTGACGACTCCCAGTCCTGTAATTACGACTCTCCTCAAGCTAGGCCACTCCTTCAAGGTCTTTTAGAGAAAATCCAGAAGACCTGTTGATATGACGTTCCTCCCAAGAGAAAACCGGGGGGAGGAAAGCCCCCCCCGATCACAATATGTACGCTACCCCTCAATGCCGAGCTTGCCTTTGATGTACTCCAGGGCCTCTCCTACGTTGGTGAGTTTTTCCGCATCCTCATCGGGAATTTCGATGTCGAACTCCTCTTCGATTCCCATGATGAGCTCCACGATATCGAGAGAATCCGCACCGAGATCCTCCACAAAGGAAGCGCCGTCTGTAATCTTCTCCGCATCCACATCAAGACGATCAATAACGATCTCCTGCAGACGAGATGTAACTTCTTCAATGTTCACTATACTTCACCCCCTTTCAAGAAAAATCTTTTTCTTTTTTACCTTCTATTACATTACCATGCCACCATCCACGTGAAGGACCTGGCCGGTAATATACCGTGCATCTTCGGAGACGAGAAAGGCCACCGCCTTGGCTACATCTTCGGGGGTTCCCAGAGAACCCAGGGGAATATTTTTCATGTACTCCTCGGTGACGCTCTCCCCGAGGGAACGTGTCATGTCCGTAAGAATGAATCCCGGAGCCACAGCGTTCACCGTGACTCCCCGGGAGGCATATTCCCGGGCCACACTCTTAGTGAGGCCGATGACCCCCGCCTTGGCGGCGGAGTAGTTAGCCTGCCCGGGATTCCCCATGATGCCCACCACGGAACTCATGTTGACGATACGCCCCCACTTCTGCTTCGCCATGGCGCGAACCCCCTGACGGATGCAGTAAAAGAGGGAGGTGAGATTTGTCTGAAGCACCTGATCCCACATGTCGTCTTTCATGCGCATGAGGAGGGAATCCCGAGCGATTCCCGCATTGTTCACCAGAATGGAGACCGAGCCAAGATCCGTTTCCACCGAGGTATAGAGAGCTTTCACATCCTCGGGGTTGGAGACATCCCCCGCATAGGCTCCTGCGGTTCCTCCCTGCTGGCGGATGAGACGAACTACCTCCTCCGCCTCTTCGCGGGAGGAGCGGTAGTTCACTCCCACCACGTACCCCCGGGAAGCAAGTTCAAGAGAAATGGCTCTGCCGATTCCACGGCTCCCTCCGGTAACGAGAACCACCTTTTGCTGTGCGGAATCCATCATCTTTACACCTCCTGTAGAAGAGATCCAAGCCCCCGGCACTCTTCCACGCTTCGAACGTTCAGAATCCGGGCATCCTTGTCGAGAATGCGCTTTGCCAACCCCGCAAGGACGTTTCCCGGTCCCAGCTCCAGAAAGGTGCTCACCCCGGCGTGACGCATGAAAGCCATGCTCTCGGACCAGCGTACGGGATGATCTGTCTGGAGAAAGAGGGCGTCCTGTACCTCTTCAAGGGTTTTCACGGGGGCCGCAGTAACATTAGAGACGATGGGCACCGAGGGCACCTTCCAGGATATGGTTTCGAAAGCCTTTCGCAGGCGAAGCGCCACATGATGCATGAGGGAGGAGTGAAAGGGGGCACTCACCTTCAGGGGAAGGGCTCTTTTGGCGCCTCTCTGAAGAGCCAGCTCCACCGCCCGTTTTACCGCTCCCGTATGTCCGGAGATCACCGTCTGGTTAGGGGCGTTGAAGTTCACCGCCTCACAGACTTCCCCCTGAGCGGCCTCCTTGCAGAGGACCACCACATCTTCCGGGGAGAGCCCCATGATGGCCGCCATGGTGCCCTCTCCCAGGGGGACAGCCTCCTGCATGAGCTCTCCCCGGAGATGCACCAGGGAGAGGGCTTCCTCAAAGGAGAAGGTTCCCGCCACCACGTGAGCGGTATACTCTCCCAAACTATGCCCTCCCATGTAGCGAGGATTCAGGGAAAGGCCGAGGTCCTCCGTCAATACTTTATAGAAGGCCATCCCCATGGTCAATATGGCAGGTTGGGCAAATTCCGTTTTTTGCAGTTTTTCTGCAGGGCCAGAGAACATGATGCTGCTCAAATCGAAAGAAAGGGCTTCATCGGCCCGACGAAAAATCTCCCGAGCCCCAGGGAAATGCTCCGCCAGCTCAAGACCCATTCCGACCTCCTGCGCTCCCTGTCCTGGAAACAGCAGTGCTAAAGACATGACAACCTCCTTCTCCGTGGCTTCTCTCTGGGGGAAAACTTCCGAGGGAAAAACTCCTAGAATATTCTTTTTAAAGTTTCAAGTCCTTCGGGAATCCCCGAAAAAAGGCTCTCCACAATAGCTGCACAGGGCTCGATGGTTCGTACCATCCCTGCAGACTGCCCCGCCATGAGGGAACCCCAATCCGCATCTCCCTCCAGAACCGCAGCCCGGAGCTTTCCCTCTCCCAAGCGCTCGTACTCCTCCAGAGAGACCTTCTCTTTGTCCAGCTCATCGAAGGCACCGGAGAGCTTGTTCTTGATACACCGCACAGGATGTCCCGTGGGGCGCCCCGTAACCACGGTACTCCGATCCCCCGCCTTGAGCACTGCGTTTTTATAATTTTCGTGTATGCGACACTCTTCGGCGCAGAGGAAGCGGGTTCCCACCTGAACTCCCTGGGCTCCCAAGGCAAAAGCCGCCAGAACTCCCCGGAAATCCGCAATTCCCCCGGCGGCGACTACCGGCAGGGATACCGCCTCTGCCACCTGAGGAACCAGGCAGAGGGTGGTGGTCTCTCCGATATGCCCCCCCGCCTCACAACCTTCTGCAATGACTGCGTCTGCTCCCTGTTTGGCCACCCGCTTGGCATGGCTCACCGAGGCTATCACAGGAAGCACCAGAGATCCCAGGGGTTTCATACGTTCGATCACCTTGCCGGGAAACCCCGCCCCGGTGGTGACCACAGGAACCCCATGGGCCGCCGCAAGCTCCAGGGCATCATCTGCGGTGGAGGACATGAGCATGATATTTAATCCGAAGGGCTTGTCCGTAAGCTCCCGGACAAGGCGAAGCTCCTTATCCAGAAGCTCCGGAGGCATGTTTGCCGCCGCAATGACCCCGAGCCCCCCCGCGTTGCTCACCGCCGCTGCAAGCCGAGCATCCGCCACCCAGGCCATACCCCCCTGGATAAGGGGATAGGAAATTCCCAGCAGCTCCGTTATTTTCGTCGCTATCACCATCAAGGTCTCACCTCACGCGGTAAAAAGTACTGCCCCGTAGGTCATACCCGCCCCGAAGCTGCAGAGGACGACCTTCTCTCCCGGTACAACATGCCCCTGTTCTCGAGCCTCGTGAAAGGCTACAAACACTGAGGCCGCCGAGGTGTTGCCGTATTTTTCAAGGTTAACAAAGGTCTTCTCCCGAGGGAGACCGAAACGCTCCAGCACACCGTGGATAATGCGCAAGTTTGCCTGATGAAAAATCCAGAGATCCACTTTCTCCGGAGCAATGCCGCTCTGTTCACAGAACTCCCCGAGAAAGGGAGGAAGCTTCCGGTTGACGAACTTGAAGACGTCGTTTCCCTTCATGTAGACCTGATGCCTCTTCTCTTTCAGGCTCTCCGGAGAGGCAGGACAGGAGGAGAGTCCTCCGGGGAAGGTGATGAGGTCTTCTTTATCTCCCTCCGCCCTCAGGCTTGCGGCGTGAAAGGAAGGGCTTCCCTCAGCTCCCCGGCTCAGCACGAAGGCTCCCGCTCCATCACCGAAGAGGACACAGGTATTACGGTCTTCCCAGTCGATCATCCGAGAGAGCACCTCCGCACCGATCACCACCACATGGTTCCAGATCCCTGCGGCAATACCGCTGACTGCGGTGGTAATGGCGTAGATGCAACCGGTGCATCCCGCCTGAAGATCCATGGCTCCCGCATGTTCCGCCCCGAGCCCCGCCTGTACCCGCGCGGCCACGGAGGGGAAGAGGGTATCCGGAGAGTTGGTGGCCACTATAACCATGTCCAGATCCTTCGGATCCACCTCGGCCTCTTCCAGGGCTTTTCGGGCGGCACCGAGAGCGAAGGTGCTGGTATGCTCTCCGGGCTCTGCAATACGGCGTTCTGAAATTCCCGTACGCTCCCGAATCCACTCATCCGTAGTCTCCACGATCTTTTCAAGATCTTTATTCGTCATTACCCGTTCAGGCATACATATCCCGGAACCGCGCAAGGATACAGGATGCCCGGAAAAAAGCGTCATATTTTTCTCCCCTCTCGCTCAAGCTCGTTTCGGATGGTCTCTACTCCATCGCTCTTGGCAAAGTCGTGAGCAATCCGGAGGGCTCCTGCCATAGCCCTGGCCTTGGAACCTCCGTGAGCTTTTATGACCACGCCGTCCACTCCAAGAAGGGGGCTCCCCCCCTGAGCTTCGTAGTCGAAACGATGCCGCAAACTTCGTATCATAGGATACATGAGCATAATGCCAAGTTTCGCAAGAAAACGCTTGGAGACCTCATCCCGAACGGTTTTGTAGAGAACGTCCCCGATACCTTCCATGCATTTGAGAAGCAGATTTCCCGTAAAGCCATCGCAGACCATCACGTCTGCAGGTCCCCGGGGGATATCCCGCCCCTCCACATAGCCTTTGAAGTTCAGCCCGCTCTGGGAGAGCATCTCTCGGGCGGCAGTAAGCACATCCCCCCCCTTGATATCCTCTTCCCCGTTGGAGAGCAGCACAATCTCCGGAGAGGGGACATTCATGAGAGAGCGCATGTAGACCTCCCCCATCAGGGCAAATTGAAAAAGGTTGATAGGACGGCACCGTACGGTGGCCCCCACATCAATGAGAAGAGAGGGGCGATCAAAGGTAGGGAGGGGAATACCCAAGCCTGGCCTATCAATGCCGGGGATTCTTCCCACCACCAGAACCCCTCCCGCCACAATGGCCCCAGTATTACCCGCGGAGATGCACCCCTTGGCCTCCTTGGAGCGCACCAGCTCCATGGCAAGGCGGAGGCTGGAGCGTTTTTTCTTACGAATTGCCACAGAAGGCGACTCATCCATGGCAATGACTTCTTCCGCATGCACAATATGGAGACGGCTTGCAACCGAAGGGGGACAGCTCTCCAGGAGAATCTCAATCTTCTCTCCATCCCCCACAAGGGCGATTTCCAAATCCCCGCAACGGGAACACGCCTCCACCGCTCCCTTGACGATTTCGTGGGGAGCGTGATCTCCTCCCATGGCATCCAATGCGAGAAGCATTGTCAGCACCTCACTTCCGTAGTGACCTTTACGTTTATCCAGTGCGGAGAGGAGTTCCTTCCGTGGCGACCACAATATATCGTCCCACGAAGATCTCCACGTCTTCTACTCTCGTACGAACACTCACCACATATTTGTTTCCTTTGTGAACCCCTACTTTTGCTCGTGCAATGAGCTTGTCCCCCACATAGGCGGGACGTTTGTACCGAACTCTGCCAGAACCGGTAACCACCGTATCTGCCCCGATAACCGCAATGGCAAGAGAGCTTGCCTGGGAGTAGATGTGATGATCCCATACAATTCCGGTGTGACGAAAGGCCATCTCTTTGGTGGCATGAAAAACCGAGAGGGCCCAGGAGTTGGGCTCCAGCTCCAGGAGCTCTCCCACCACTTCGTCGCATCTCATAGAACGAAGCCGGCTCGTAGCCTTCTCCGCCATCTGCCGCATGCGCTCCCGCAGCTCGGGAATCCCGAGAAGTGCCCGATCAAGGCGTATGGTACTGATACTTACGTCAAGTAACGAAGCAAGCTCCTCGTCCGTATACAACGGATTGCCCTCGAGCAGGGAACACAGATTCGCATGTCGCTGTTTCCGGATGTAGGAACGTGCCAAAGCGCTCTCTCCTTTTTAGCATCTGGTGATAACACAAACCGTCAGTAAGTATAGAGAAAGGAGGCTTTTCGGTCAATAGCAAAAAGGAGGAACAGGAATTCTGTTCCTCCTTTTTATCCCTTTTTCCGCAAAAAATTTCGCAGAAACCTTGCGAGCCCTAGAGCTCTTCCACGTTTTTGAGAACTTTCCTTCCCCGGTAATAGCCGCACTCGGGGCAGGCGCAGTAGTTCATCGCCATCTCCCCGCAGTGGGGGCATACGCTGAGCGACGGGGTGGACAAGGCGCCGAGCCAAACGGCTTTACGCTTTGCCGTTTTGGTGTGGGATACTCTCCTTTTGGGAACTGCCATGGTTACTTCCCTCCTTCTTCTTCGAAAAAGTGCATCGCCTGCAGAGAGGCGAGTCGCGGATCTATTCTCTGATCTGCACAGGAACAGGGATGTTCGTTACGATCCGCCCCACATTCGGGACAGATCCCTCGGCAATCCTCCCGGCAGAGAAGAATGCGGGGGAGAGACTCCAGAAAGGTTTCCCAGAGCTGCTCTCGAAGGAGTACCCCCCTTTCCAGGGAATGCACCACCACGATTTCTTCTTCTTCTTCCATGCCCTGGAAGTTTTCCTGAGGATCTCCCGAAAGAAAGATGTACCGCAAGGATCCCTCTATTTCCTGACGGAGAGGCTTGAGGCATTTTGCACACTCACCCTCCGCTTCCATCCGAACAGAAAGGATAACACAAAGATGCCCCTCATGCCAATCATATTTTACAATAAAAATGATTCCTTCGGGAAAGACCAGTTCCTGCCCATACATTTCCACTCCGAAGGGGGTGGAATCCTCCCAGGTAAGCACGCTCTCCCCGGAAGATCCATCCCGGAAAAGGCGTATCTGCCACGTTTCGGGGCAGGCGGTGTAGGTCTTCATTATCTTGGGGAGACGATCAGGAGACGAGCTCCCTGGTATCCCGGGCGATGACAAGCTCTTCGTTGGTGGGAACGATCATGAGAGCCACCTTGGAGCTTTCCGTGGAGATGATGGCCTCTTCCCCCCGAACCCGGTTTTTATCCTTGTCAAAGACCGCTCCGAGGAAGCCCAGCTCCTTGCAGACCATCTCGCGAATGAGGGCACTGTTCTCCCCGATACCCGCCGTGAAGACCACCGCATCCACTCCGTTCATGGCCGCCGCATAGGAACCGATATACTTCCGGATGCCGTAGCAGAGCATATCCAGGGCGAGCTTGGCCCGAGGATCTCCCTGGGCAGCTCCATCCTCCACATCCCGAAGGTCGCTGCTGATGCCGGAGATACCCTGAACACCGCTCTTTTTGTTGAGGATCTGAGCCATATCTTCCGGAGCGATCTTCTGATCCTGCATAACCTGAAGCACCAGAGAGCAGTCCACATCACCGCAGCGGGTTCCCATGAGAATTCCCGGAAGGGGGGTGAATCCCATGCTGGTGTCCACGGACTTGCCATGCTTTACCGCTGCAATGGAGCTGCCGTTACCGAGATGGCAGGTGACGATATTGAGCTCCTCGGGTTTCTTGCCAAGCATTACCGCCGCCCGATCCGCCACATAGCGATGGCTGGTGCCGTGGAATCCGTAGCGCCGCATGCCATATTCGGAGTAGTATTCGTAGGGAACTCCGTACATGTAGGCGTAGTTGGGAGCGGTCTGGTGGAAGGCGGTGTCGAAGACTGCCACCTGGGGGATCTCCGGAAGGATTTCCTTCATGGCCCGGATACCCGTGAGGTTTGCGGGGTTGTGCAGAGGAGCGAAGGCGCAGCACTTGTCGATGGCCTTCATGACTTCATCGTTGATGATTACAGAGGCGGTAAAGTCTTCGCCCCCGTGAACCACCCGGTGCCCCACCGCAGTAAGCTCTTCCAGACTCTCCAGAACGCCGTGCTCCTTGGAGAGAAGAGCTTCGAGAACGAGCTGCACCGCCACCTTGTGGTTGGGGATATCCCGTTCTTTGGTTACCTTATCCCCCTGGGCGGGGCTGTGCTTCAGCAGAGATCCTTCGATGCCGATACGCTCCACCAGCCCCTTGCCGAGGACTGATTCTTTTTCCATGTCAAAAAGCTGATACTTCAACGATGAGCTGCCGCAGTTCAATACCAGAACTTTCAAAATAGTGGCCTCCTTGACCTTTTGTTCTCCTCCAGGTTATAGGATAGAATCCTATACGCAAGGAGGGATATTCCTATGACGATATGCCGTGTGGCGGGCATCGTGGCCGAATACAACCCCCTGCATCGGGGGCATGCGTACCATATGGAAGAGACGAAGCGCATCCTCAAGGCGAAAGCCCTGGTGGTGGCGCTCTCGTCGGATTTTTTACAGCGGGGGGAACCCGCCTGCGTGAATAAATGGACCCGTACGGCCATGGCCCTGAAGTCCGGAGCGGATCTGGTGCTGGAGCTTCCCGCTCTCTTTTCCTGCCATAACGCTTCGGTCTTCGCCAATGCGGGGGTGGACATTCTTGCCGCCACAGGAGTGGTGACCCATCTCTCCTTCGGCATGGAAAACCCCGAGGTTCCCCTGGAACCCCTAGCGGACATTCTATTGCAGGAGCCCCCCCATTTCAAGACGGAGCTTCGAAGCTTTCTCGACCTCGGGCTCTCCTATGCGGAAGCCACCAGCCGGGCCTTGAAAAGCACTCTCCCCTCTCAAGAAGGAGGCTTCCCGTCTCTGGAAAAGCCTAACAACATCCTCGCTCTCGGATACGTGAAGCGGATTCGGGAGAGGGCGTACCCCCTGAAAACAGTGCGGATCTGCCGCAAGGGTGGGGGATATCACGATCCGAATCCTCAGGCTTTTTCCAGCGCCACCGCCATCCGAAAGCTCCTTTTTCAGGGGGATATCCCCCGGGCTCTGGAGCTGCTTCCCGAAAGCTCCGGAGAACTTCTGGAAGAAGACCTTCAAAGAGGGCGCTGTATCACGAGTTTTGATACTCTCTGGCGCGTCTTTCAGGGGGTACTCCTCTCCCGATCCCTGGAGGAGCTGGGCTCCTTTGCGGAGATCCGGGAGGGTTTCGAAAACCGAATCTCCCGAAGCATGACCGAAAGCGAGAGCTGGGAAGATTTCGTGGAAACGTGCAGCACCAAGCGCTATCCCCGCACCCGGGTGCAGCGCCACGCCGCCCACATCCTTCTGGGATTGGATCACTGGACCAACCGGGCCGCCCAGCGTCTTGGCCCCCCCTACATCCGGGTTCTGGGCTTTTCCTCCCGAGGAAAGGAGATCCTTCGGGAGATGCGGAAAAAAGCCGCGCTCCCCATTGTATCAAAAGCTGCCTGGAAAGATCAAAAAAGTTTTGCCCACCAGGTAATGCGCTACGAACACCGTTGCGCCGCCCTCTGGGAAGTTCTGGTTCCTCACTCCCAAAAAGGGAGGGAAAAGAGACAGCGAGTCATGGAGATTCCGTAAAATCCTCCTCCGGAAGGGGGAACTTTTCCCGAAGCCTTCGGTAAACCCCGGGAGGAACGAGCTTCTGCACGGATCCTCCAAAACGAAAGACCTCCTTGATGGAACGGCTGGAAAGGTAGGAGTACCGGGCATCCGTGGCGATGAAGAGGGTCTCGATCTCCGAAGCAAGCTGGCGGTTCATCTGGGCAAGCTGGAACTCGTATTCGAAATCCGAGAGGGCCCGAAGCCCTCGAAGAATGATCCTGCTCCGTTGCTTTCGCATGAAATCCACCAGAAGTCCCTCGAAGGAGCAGATCTTCACGTTGGGAAGATGGCTCAGGGCCTCCCGGGCCATGGCCTCCCGCTCCTGGATGGTGAAGGTAGGAACCTTCTGAGGATTGTGAAGAATGGCAAAAACAACCTCGTCAAAGAGGGCTGCGGAGCGTTCCGTTATGTAGAGATGGCCGTTGGTGCAAGGATCGAAGGATCCTGGATAGACTGCCCGGATCACGAGGCATCTCCTCCTTCAGCATCTTCTCCAGGTTCCGGAGAGGCATGAAAGTAGGTGAGTAGGGTTTCACCGTAGAGCTTCTCTCGGCGCTCCGCACCGGGAAAGCCTTCAGGGCATGGCTCCCGTTTGCTGTGCTCCAGCACAAAGACCCCTCCTGGAGCCAAAAGAGAGGGATGATCCCCCAGAAGCTTCATCACCGCTGGGGGCCATCCCTCCCCATAAGGGGGATCCGCAAAGACAATGTCAAAACGCCGTCCCTTCCGGGAGAGATAGGGGACAGCACGGGCCACATGAGAGCTGAGAACCTCCACCCCCAGAGGTTTTCCCTCCCGAAGAAGCTTTCCCCGCTGTTCCCGGAGAAGCTCCACCGCCACCACAGGAGAGGCCCCTCGCCGAGCCGCCTCAAAGGCGATCTGCCCGGTTCCCGCAAAGAGATCCAGAAAGGATCGCCCCTCCAGAGATCCCAAGGTACTGAAAAGAGCAAGCTTTACCTTTCCCGAGGTGGGGCGGATCCGGGAACTCACGAGGCGAGGCTCCTCCCCAGAATCTTTCTGAAGAGCTCCCCCACCTCTTCAAAGGCCTGGAGCACCGAAGGAGTGCGGCAGGGCACCGTGGCGGGATCGAACTTGAGCAAGGTCTCCCCCTCCCGAGGAACCAGGCGGAGATAGAACCGCTGCTGGTATCCTTCGTCGTAGGAGATGATGAGGAGCAAAAGCTCCTCTTGGGCCCCCCGAAAGATCTCCTTGAGGGTCCATCCTCCGGCGGAGTTCTCCCCGGAGGCCCCGGCGAAACTCTGGAGCGCTTCGGAATATGTGAGAGGAAGAACTCCCTCGAACCTGCTATGCATGGCCGCCTCCTTCGAACTCTGTCTTTCATGGGGCCAGGGGGAGCTCTTCCGCACCTGCACCATATAGGACTTCTTTCCCAAATCCCGCCATTTTCTTCCGTACTTGGTCTCCAGATGATCCGGAAGCTCCCGAAGAACTTCTCCGCTCTCCAGGGCGGGGTGGGAGCCCAAACGGCTCCGCACTTCTTCCGCATACCACTCTTCGTCGGAGACGAAGGAGAAGACCCCCTTCTCCACCAAAACACCTCCGAGAGTGTCTGCAAACTTCCGGGTGGTGACCCGTCGCTTGGAATGCTTCTGCTTGGGCCAGGGACAGGGATAGTTCATGTAGATGGCCTCCACCCCCTCTTCAGGGAAGCACTCCCCCAGGAGGAAGCGCACATCCCCGTGCAGCAGATAGACGTTGGGAATCTCCTGCCGTCGGATGCGCTTGAGGGCCTTGTGAATGCAGGCAAGAGAGATCTCCACCCCCACCACGGGGTTTTCGGGATACTCCTTCCCCAGACGCATGAGAAATTCCCCATTGCCGAAACCGATCTCCACCACCGCCCTCTTTCCTGAAAAAGCGGGAAAAACCAGCACATCCCCCTCCACCGAGGGGGTGCGTAAAATATCACCGTAGGTACGTTTCATCCTCCCCAGAACTCCTTATCTTTGTGTATGCTATACCCCTGGGGGGATGTCGCAGGTTTGTGTCTTCTCCCCCAAGGCTTTCTTTTGGAGTGACCATTATACCGTTTCGGCTCAAAAAGAAAAATTTTCTTTTTGAGCCGACCAGTATCTTCGGAATCCCGAAAAAACCCCCGGTGCCGCAAGGGCTTCCGGGGGAAGCAGGGTTTCCAACTACGAATATTCAGAGACTCTCAAAGATCTACTGCTCTATCTCCGCAATAATTTTTTCCGGGGCCTCATCACTGGCGATAATTTTCAGGATTCCCGGAAGGTACTCGTCCATGGTGTTCACTGCGGTATAAATAGCATTAATGATGAGAAGCTCCGAAAGTTCTGTTCCCTCGAAATCAAAGCTACTCTTGTAGCGAATCTCTCCGTCGTTGAAATCCATCTCGAAATTGCCGATGATGAGACCATAATTCGCTCGAGTGAGAAATTCCGCCATGGCAATTCTTTTCTCCTCCGGGGCCTTCATGGGAGCTATGGCGTAGAAAACAAGCTGTTCCTGATCCACCCGAATCTGGGCATAACACCGCATGTCACCGTTATCCCCAGAGAACCCTACCTTGTAGAGATACTTCCCCTCTATCCTCGTGGGATACCATTCATCCTCCTCCAGGAAGGAGCCCAAAAATTCGAAGGCCTTGAGACCATTATCCACAGCATCTACAGCATCTACAG